>Ga0207679_10002836_pt1 | contig 10749 bp, 10 predicted proteins | sample KBSC73metaG_FD_184320 | JGI IMG/M metagenome (GOLD analysis project Ga0207679, IMG submission 184320) | Corn rhizosphere microbial communities from Kellogg Biological Station, Michigan, USA - KBS C7-3 metaG (SPAdes) (version 2) | ecosystem: Host-associated > Plants > Roots > Rhizosphere > Soil ...
TTCGGCCACGTTTCGGTAGAAATCCCTCCACCCTTGCGGCGAGAACTCTGACATCAGCTCCGGATCGTGCGAGTCCGTGTGCATGTCATAGACGGGACCCAGACCGCCCATGCGGACGACACAGAGGGCGGCTGCCACAAGCTGCCCGATTCCTCCGTGCCGCAATGCCCCGAGCGGCAGGTTGTACCGGTTGAGCTTTTGCGCCCCTGCCGGAATGATGCGTCCGTTGCAGACGCCCAGGTCCTTCAGGTATTTGTCGTTGCGGAAGTGATAGAAGTCGGGCGGCTGTCGATCGTTGGCCGCATCGTCCGCGATGCGCTTGAAGTTCCTCGCATACCAGCACTTGATCGATGCAGGGAGGCCCGAGGTCGCGATGCGCGCCTCCTGGCGTGCAATCAGCTCCAACAGCAGCAGCTGGTGGTACCCGCTTGAAAGCGGGTGACCTCTTTCGCCGGCAGCCTCGAGCATTTCGACGACCTTCGGGGGGACGTGCGAATACGAGGACCTGTCCGGAGCCCCATCCAGCAGCCGAATGCAATCCGCGATGGGGTGTTCTTTCAACCGGTTGGGGTCCATGCGCTCGATCTTCTGGCGCAGTTCCGGGACGATCTCGGGCAGGGTCCGACTCATCTCGCAGTGGATGCGATGCGCTGCAAGAGCCGCGTCTCTTCGATCACCAGTACCCGAAAGCGCGGATCCAGAACATCATTGCCGCGCCGGCCACGAAGCCGCCGGCCGTCAAAAGCACTGCCATCAAGAGCCGGTTGGTGCGCCGCTGCTCAGCGAGCAGCGCCATGACGGCGGGCGACTCCTCGCGCTGGGGACGGTGCAATGTCTGATGCAGCAACCGGGGCAGTTCCGGCAGGAACTGCGCGAAGTGCGGGGCCTCCTTCTTCAGGCGGGCGAAAAGCCCACGCACGCCGACTTGTTCGTTCATCCACCGCTCCAGGAACGGTTTGGCGGTGCGCCAGAGATCCAGGTCGGGATCGAGCTGGCGGCCGAGACCTTCAACGTTGAGCAGGGTCTTTTGCAGCAGAACGAGCTGCGGCTGGATTTCGACGTTGAAGCGGCGCGAAGTCTGGAACAGGCGAAGCAGCACCTGACCGAGAGAAATGTCTTTCAGAGGGCGATCGAAGTGCGGCTCGCACACCGCGCGGATGGCGCCTTCAAGTTCGTCCACCCGTGTACCAGCCGGCACCCAACCGCTTTCAAGGTGCAACTCCGCCACGCGCTTGTAGTCACGGCGGAAGAATGCGATGAAGTTCTGGGCCAGATACTCCTTGTCGACCTCCGTGAGGGTGCCGACGATGCCGAAGTCGAGCGCCACATAGCGGCCGAAGGTGGACGGTGCGATGCTGACCTGGATGTTGCCCGGGTGCATGTCGGCATGGAAGAAGCCATCGCGAAACACCTGGGTGAAGAAGATGGTGACGCCGTCGCGGGCGAGCTTCTTGATGTCCACCCCGGCATCGCTCAGGCGCTGGCGCTGACTGATCGGCACGCCGTTCATGCGCTCCATCACGATGACGCTCTGCGTGCACAGGTCCCAGACCATTTCGGGCACCAACAGCAGTTCAAGGCCCTCCATGTTCCGGCGCAACTGTGCACCGTTGGCAGCCTCGCGCACCAGGTCGAGCTCGTCGTGCAGGTATTTGTCGAATTCGGCGACCACCTCGCGCGGCTTGAGGCGCTTGCCATCCGTCGACCAGCGCTCGATCCATCGCGCAAGCGTTCGCAGCAGCGACAGATCGTCATCAATGATCGACAACATGCCCGGGCGCAGCACCTTCACGGCCACCTCGCGGCCATCCTTCAAGGTGGCGAAATGCACCTGTGCGATGGATGCGCTGGCCACCGGTTCGGCTTCGAACGTGGCAAACACGGCCTCGATGGGCCGCTTGAACGCTTTTTCCACGAGGTCCCTGGCCACGGCAGCGGGGAACGGAGGCACCTTGTCCTGCAGGCGGGCCAGTTCGTCGGCCACGTCGTCGGGCAACAGGTCGCGACGTGTCGACAACACCTGGCCGAACTTGACGAAGATGGGGCCCAGGCGCTCGAGCGCTTCGCGCAGACGCTGGCCCGGCGGTGCATCGAGGCGGCGGCCGAACGTGACCACCGACACCATGGCGCGCACCCAAGGCTGGCGAAAGCCCGACAGCGCGACTTCGTCGAGCCCGTACCGGAGAACCGTGACGACGATGTAGAGCAGCCGGGCGAGGTGCCTCATCGGGGGCCGCCGCCTCCGCCACGAACCGCGAGGCCTTGGAGCGTCCTGGCCGCGAAGGCAAAGCTCGCGCTCACGGCGGAGGCGACCCGCGCGATCTGGTGGGCAGGCGCCTGACCCACGATGCGGGCGAGGTCGTCCTCGATGTCCCAGCGAAGGTTGTCGATCAGCCAGCTGACATCGGCGGCAAAGGCCGAATCGCCTTCGATGTTCACGCTCGGGCGCTCGCCCGCCAGCCACATGCCAGCCAGGCGCATCGGGTTGGATGCATCGAGCGAGACGCGCAGCTCGGGCGCTGCCGGAGGCTCATGGCCTGCCCACTCCAGCAGCCCGGCCGGCGTGACCGCGAATGCCACGAGCGGCGGCGGCGGCAGGAACGAAGGCCAGCCCGTCCAGACCAGCTGGACATGGCGCCCCGCGTGCGGCTTGAGCCGTTCAGTGGCCACGGTCTCGGCCGCGATCACATGGTTGAGCAGCAGGGTGATGCGCTCCATGGCGGCCGAGCCGAGCGAGGAAGTGATGGCGTTGAGCATGCCGTCGATTGTAGGGTGCCATCCATCGGGGGGGTGCGCCTGGACGGGTTCGGGACCTATGATCGCAGGCAGACCCCCTGCATTTTCGAATCCAAACTTCCAAGCTTCCCATGGCTCGCATTCTGCTCACCGGTGCCACCGGCTACATCGCCTCCCACACATGGCTTGCGCTCGCCGCCGCCGACTTCGATGTCGTGGGCGTCGACAACTTCGCCAACAGCTCCCCCCGTGTCCTCGACCGGCTGGCCGAGCTCGGTGGTTTCTCGCCGGTGTTCGTCGAAGCCGACGTGACCGACAAGGCCGCGATGGACGCCTTGTTCAAGGCCCACGCCATCGACGCCGTCGTGCACTTCGCCGCCTTCAAGGCCGTGGGCGAATCCACGCAGATCCCGCTGGCGTACTACCGCAACAACCTCGGCGGCCTCGTCAACGTCGCGCAATCGATGCAGGACCATGGCGTGCACAAGCTCGTCTTCAGCTCATCGGCCACCGTGTACGGACAGCCGGAGACGCTGCCGATCACGGAAGACTCTCCCCTCGCAGCCACGAGCCCCTACGGCACCACCAAGCTGATGGGCGAGGAACTGCTGCGTGAACTGGAACGCTGCACACCCGCGTGGAAGGTCGCCTACCTGCGGTACTTCAACCCCGTCGGCGCCCACCCGAGCGGCCAGATCGGCGAAGACCCGCGCGGCATTCCGAACAACCTCATGCCGTACGTCACGCAAGTGGCCGTTGGCAAGCGCCCGTTCCTGCAAGTCTTCGGCGGCGACTACGACACCCCGGACGGCACCGGTGTTCGCGACTACATCCACGTGATGGACCTGGCCGAGGGCCACGTGGCGGCCGTGCGCCACCTGCTCGAACGCAACGAATCCGTCACGGTCAACCTCGGCACAGGACAAGGCTACAGCGTGCTCGACGTGATCAAGGCATTCGAGGCCGCCAGCGGCCGGCCGGTGGCCCACCAGATCGTTGCGCGGCGGCCGGGCGACGTGGCGACCTGCTATGCCGATCCCAGCCGCGCGAAGACGCTGCTCGGATGGTCGGCGACGCGGGGGTTGGCGGACATGTGTGCGGATGCTTGGCGGTGGCAGAGTCAGAACCCCTCGGGGTTCTGACTGTTCCCGGGTGGGGTGGAGGCCCCTTTGCCCCTGGCCCTTCGCCGTGGCCCGTGGGCGTTTGCGCTTTAGAAAATTTTGTTCTCTGGCAAGGCCGCGCCGGGTCTCGGCCCGGCAGCCGACTTCCCTTTCTTGTCGCGCCAAGAAAGGGAAGCCAAAGAAGGCGCTGGAACACCAGCTTCCCCGCATTTGGCTCAGGCGCTTCGGCTACCAATCCCCCGCACGACCACTGTCTCCAGCTCCACCGTGACCGTACGAGACACGGCCGTGCTGGCCCGCTTCAGCTCGCTTTGCATCGTGCCCGCTCGCTCACTGGACCCGGTGGGCCCCGGCGTTCGCCGGGGTGACAGATATTTGCGGCCCCTCGCATGCGTTTGCGCACCCCCATGTGTCATACCGGCGAACGCCGGTACCCACTGTCCCGAATGGCCACGACTGCCGCCGGAGCTACAAGGAGCGAGAGGCGAGCGAGCAAAGCGAGCAATGCCCCGAACCGCGTGCGACAGGAAGGCGAGCGAATGCGAAGCCGCAGATCAAGCCACCCGCGAGGCCGGCTTTGCCGGCCGACCCGGGGTCGCCCCTTGGGGGCAGGAGGCGCTAGCCGACTGGGGGGCTCAACAGCTCCAACGAGACATCCAGATGCTCGGCAGGGCTTCGCTTGAAGCCCGAGCGGGCGTAGCGTTGCAGGCGCCCCACGACGAAGGCGGTGAGCACGGAGGCCTGGGCATTGGCGTCGACCGTGGGGGTGCCGGAACCGGCCGCATCGGCCACGCCTCGCAGGCATTGGCGCAGTTGCGATTCAATGCGGTCGAAGAACTGGTTCATGCGGATCGCGAGCCGCTCGTTCTCGAACACCAGGGCGTCGCCCGCCATCACACGGGTCATGCCCGGGTTCTTCTCGCTGAACTGCAGGATGACGGTCAGGATCTGGCGGGCTTGTGCGACGCCCGACGACTCGCGTTCGGTGATCTGGTTGACGAGCGTGAAGATGCTTTGCTCGATGAATTCGATCAGGCCTTCGAACATCTGGGCCTTGCTCGCGAAGTGACGGTACAGGGCCGCTTCGGAGACCTCGAGCCGACTGGCCAGCGCAGCGGTGGTGATGCGCTCGGCGCCAGGTTGCTCGAGCATGGCAGCGAGGGTCTGCAGGATCTGGACCCGGCGCTCACCCGGTTTGGGCCGCTTGCGGGGCGCGGGCTCTGCCTCCAATGAAGGTGCGACAACCGAATCTTCTGGGGTAGGCGTGGTATCGGTCATCGCAGTCTCAGGGCCATTTCCTAGGGATTGTCAGAACCTGTGAAGCATCCTCAATGTCCGGATTCTTGCACACACATAGGGGGGCCTCGGGCAAGGGTGTACACCGACTTGCGTGCTGGATTGCGCACGCTTGAGGTAGCGCTGCATCCAGACGGTGCGCATGCCGATGCCGCGGGCCGAACGTTGATGTTGCAGCGTGTCCTCCACGAGCACGCAGCGGCTGGGGGGGGTTTTCAGGCGTGCAGCGGTGGCACGGAGCATTCGCGCGTCAGGTTTCGGGCGCGGATGGCCGAACATGCGCATGTCCTCGATGCACAGGATGCCGTCGAAGCATCCGGCCAGGCGCAGCGTGGTCAGCACGCGCATGGCATAGGCACGTGGGGCGTTGGTCAGGATGTACTTTCGCCCGGGCAGGCGGCGCAGGGCAGCCCGGTCATGGGCGCTGGTGCGCAAGCGCCCTTCCAGACCCGGCAGGCGGTGGGTTTCTTCGAGGAAGTGGGCCGCCCGGATGCCATGATGGCGCACCAGGCCCAGCAGCGTGGCGCCGTAGCGTTCCCAATAGTGCTGCCGCAGGGCCGACGCCTCGACGGGTGTCAGCTTCACATGGCGGACGATGTACTCATTCATCGCCTCGTTGGTCGGGCCGAAGGCGGCGAAGGAAGCGTCGTGCAGGGTGTTGTCGAGGTCGAACAGCCACACGGGGCGAGGTCGGGTCATTCGTGGGGGGCGGTGTGAGGGGTTTCCGCATTGTTGCAGTGCGGGAGGAACGCTACAAACACGCGAATCGGCAGGAGACCGTGATGCACTTCTTGCGTGTGTTCATGCGCGGCGTGTTGCGCCGCCGCTGGGTATTCGCCGCGCTGGCATCCAGCCTGATGTCGGCGGGATGCGCCTCTGGACCGCCTACCTCGTTCGTGGCTGCCTGGACGGCATCGCAACAGGACGCCCTGGAGCCCGGTCTGCCTCACACCACGGCCGTCCGGTCGATGGAGGCGCAGACGCTTCGACAGGTGCTCAGGGTGTCCACCGCAGGCGAAGGGATGCGGATCAAACTGTCGAACCGCTTCGGCAAGGCCCCGGTGGTGTTCGATGCCGTGCACGTGGCGCTGTCCACGGCCGCCTCCAGCGTGGACATTTCGACGCAACGCCCCGTCACGTTGAACGGCCAGACGCGCTTTGCGTTGCCCGCAGGCGCGGAAGTGTGGTCCGACCTCGTGCCGCTTGCCGTGCCGGCCCATGCCTTGGTCGCGGTGAGCTTGTCGACGTGGGGCCCCACGCCGTTCGTCACCCAGCACATCCAGGCGCGGCAGACGGCGTTTCTGGCCCCGGGCGCCCTGACCTCTGCAGCCACCTTGGCTTATCCCGAATTCCTGCCTTCCTACTACTGGCTGGCAGGCGTCGACGTGGTGAGCCACGCGGCCCCCAAGGTGGTGGTCGCCTTCGGTGACTCGATCACCGACGGCTTCGGATCGACCCCGGACCAGTCCCGACGCTACCCCGACTTGCTCGACAACCGGCTCAAGGCCGCAGGCCGGCACGCTGCCGTGGTCAACGCAGGGCTTTCGGGCAACCGGTGGCTCCACGACATGGTGGGACCGAGCGGCGAATCGCGGTTCGTGCGGGATGTGCTGGAGGTGTCCGGCATCACCCATGCGCTGATCCTGATGGGCATCAACGACATCGGCTATGCCATGGACAGGCCGTCGCAGGACGTGAGCGCTGAACAACTCATCGCCGCCATGAGCACGGCTTCCACGAAGGCCCGCACGCGGGGCGTCGCGGTGATCTTCGGCACCTTGCCCCCGTTCGGCAAGGCGCGCTACTTCACCCCGGACGGTGAGGCCAAGCGCCAGGCCATCAACGCCTGGATCCGAAACAATGCAACACTGCACGGCATCGCCGACTTCGACCAGGCCTTGCGCGACCCGTCCGACCCGACCACCCTGCTCCCGGCATTCGACAGCGGCGACCATCTGCACCCGAACGACGACGGGTATGCGGCCATGGCCGGTGCGGTGGACCTGGATCTGCTGCGCTGAGGTGGCCCGGCGACCTGCTGATGAAGCTCGGCGTCGCGGGGCTGCCAGGTGGCAGCGCCGGCCGTCAATGGCTCCGGATCATCGTGCCGTACGCTTCTTCGGACAGGATTTCCAGCAGCATGGAATGCGGCACCCGGCCGTCGATGATGTGAACGGCGTTCACGCCATTCTTGGCCGCATCCAGCGCCGAGGCAATCTTTGGCAGCATGCCGCCGCTGATGGTGCCATCGGCGAAGAGGTCGTCGATCTCGCGGGCCGACAGGTTGGTCAGCAGTTCGCCGGCCTTGTTGAGCACGCCTGGAATGTTGGTGAGCATCACGAGCTTCTCGGCCTTGAGCACCTCAGCCAGCTTGCCCGCCACGACGTCGGCATTGATGTTGTAGTTCTCGTTGTTCGCGCCGAATCCGAGCGGCGAGATCACCGGGATGAACTGGTCATCCTGCAGGGCCTTGACCACCGACGGGTCGATCGATTCGATCTCGCCGACCTGGCCCACGTCGTGCACGATGGAGGGGTCCTTGTGGTCGACCATGCGCAGCTTGCTTGCGCGGATCAGGCCGCCGTCACGGCCGGTCAGGCCCACGGCCTTGCCGCCGGCTACGTTGATGAGGCCCACGATGTCTTGCTGAACCTGACCGGCGAGCACCCATTCGACGACTTCCATCGTCTCCTCATCGGTGACACGCATGCCCTGGATGAAGGTGCCCTTCTTGCCGATCTTGGCGAGCGCCTCTTCGATCTGCGGCCCGCCGCCGTGCACCACGACCGGATTCATCCCGACCAGCTTGAGCAACACGACATCCTCGGCGAAATCCTGCTGCAGTGCCGGATCGGTCATGGCGTTGCCGCCGTACTTGATCACGATCGTCTTGCCATGGAACTTGCGGATGTAGGGCAGGGCCTGGGCCAGGATCTCGGCCTTGTCGCGCGGCGCGATGTGCGAGAGGTCGTGGGTGCCGTCGACGTGCGCGGCAGGCTTGCCGCCGGGGGGCTCATGGCTCATGGAGGGATTTCCGGGAAAGTGAATGCGGCAAATTGTAGGGGCGCAGCACCAATCCACTAGGCACGCGCCTCTAAAAACGCAACGCCCGGGCTCGTATAGTGGGTTGTCAACCCTGTCAGGAGTTCGATCATGGTGAAGAAGACGGACAACTCCGATTTCGTCAACACGGTGCGCGAATCCGCGCAGCAGATCTGGCTGGCCGGCCTGGGCGCTTTCGCCAAGGCGCAGGCCGAGGGCACCAAGGTTTTCGAGAACCTGGTGAACGAAGGCGCGGCCATCCAGCGCAAGTCGCAGGCAGCGGCCGAGGAGAAACTCAGCGACGTCGGCGCCCGCATGAGTGACATGTCGGCCAAGGCAAGCCAGCAGTGGGACAAGCTGGAATCGATCTTCGAGGACCGCACGGCCCGTGCCCTCTCGCGCCTCGGGGTGCCCAACGCGAAGGAGGTCAAGGCGCTGCAAGCCCGCATCGATGCCCTGACGACGCAGGTGGCCCGACTGCAAAAATCGGTCAAGCCCCTGCGGCCGGCAGCGAAACGATCCGCTGCGCGGGCCGCCGTGTCGGCGGCCAAGCCGAGCCAGCGCAAGCGCGCGGCGTGAGCCGCGTCAGGGGCTGCGCTTCTCGGCGTCGGCGCTTTCGGGGCATGCAACAGCCTGCTCGCCACCGCCCGTGAAAGAGCGCTCCCACTCCTCGTTGGCCTGCATGAACGTGGTGACACTGGCTTCCTCGACCTCCACGTGGGATTCGTTCAGGGCACGGCGTGCCTCGGCGCGTTCGGCTTCTGTGCGCTCACGGTCGGCGATGGCCACCGCGGCCTTGGACCGAAGCGTGCTTAGCCCCTCGGGCGACCAGTCGGAGACGAGTGGGTCGAGTTGTTCGAGCGCGCGGCGGATCACCTCCACGGGGAGGTCGTCGAGTGCGAAGCGGCCTTTTTTTTCAAGACCGCGCTCCAGGGCGCGCACGTACTTCATGACCTCGCGCGCGCGGGGGTGCTGATCGAGCACGCCAGCGAGGTCGCGACGCACCGCCGCCAGTTCGGCCTTGTCCAAGGTGGACGCCCGGCCCGAACGACGCTGTGGCGCAGGCGCCGGCACAGCACGACCGAGCAGCCGCCCAACCCATTGGCGCGCGCGGGACCACTTGCCTGCCGTGGGCCGGTTTTCTTCATTGATGGCGGTTCGCATCAGCACGGGTGTCGGAGAAGGCGAGCTGGGAAGCTGCCATCGTGCCACACGTGCGAAGAAACTGCGGCATCGAATGTGTTTCTGCCAAAGGTTTCACTGCCGTTTTCCGACAGCGCCGCATAACGCGGCTCACCGCATCAGAAACACCGTGGTGATCGTCATGTACCGGGCCCACTTGCCGACGGCCATGTAGAAGAGGCATGGCCAGAACGGCAACTTCATCCACCCGGCCACCGCGCACAACGGGTCACCCACGACAGGCAGCCAGGACAGGAGACAGGCGCGCGGACCGAACCGGGCGAGCCAGCGTCGGCCCCGGCCATGGAGAGACGACGGCGTGGTCATCTGCTCGTACATCTGCTCGGCGCCGCGTCCCATCCACCAAGTCACCGCCCCGCCGAGCGTGTTGCCCACCGTGGCCGTCAGCAACGCGGGCCACAGCAGCGATGGATTGACCGCCAGCAGCCCGTACAGCACGGCCTCGGACCCGAGCGGAAGCAGCGTCGCCGACAGGAAGGACGCCGCGAACAAGCCGCCCAGACCGTATTCGGGCGAGGCCAGCACCGCCTTCACCGTTTCGATCCAGGCATCCATCGGCTGCATTATGCGCAGCGAAAAAGTCGAACGAAGCACCGCCGTCAACAGCTATACTCTGCCTCTTTTTTTGGCAGACCCTCGTTGTCCCCCTCCCCTTCGCGCGCCATGAACATCGGCTCCATTTCCCTGCCGAACCGGCTGTTCGCCGCCCCGATGGCCGGGGTCACGGACCGTCCGTTCCGCCAGCTGTGCAAGCGGCTCGGGGCGGGGTATGCCGTGAGCGAGATGGTCACGTCGCGCCGCGAGCTGTGGAAGAGCCTCAAGACCTCGCGCCGCGCGAACCACGACGGTGAAGTCGCGCCCATTTCGGTGCAGATTGCCGGCACCGAGCCGGGCATGATGGCCGAGGCTGCCGCCTACAACATCGACAACGGCGCCCAGATCATCGACATCAACATGGGCTGCCCCGCCAAGAAGGTCTGCACCAAATGGGCCGGCTCGGCGCTGATGCAGGATGAACCACTCGCGCTGCAGATCATTGAAGCGGTGATCGCCGCCTGTGCGCCGCGCGGCGTACCGGTCACGCTGAAGATGCGCACCGGCTGGTGCAACACCGAGCGCAACGCCGTCACGATTGCGCGCGCTGCGGAGCAGGCGGGCGTGGCCATGGTCACCGTGCATGGCCGCACGCGCGAGCAGGGCTACACGGGTGTCGCCGAATACGACACCATCGCGGCCGTCAAAGCCGCGCTTCGCATTCCCGTCGTGGCCAATGGCGACATCGATTCGCCCGAAAAGGCACGCGACGTGCTGGCCCGCACGAACGCCGACGCCCTGATGATCGGCCGCGCCG
>Ga0207679_10002845_pt1 | contig 10730 bp, 8 predicted proteins | sample KBSC73metaG_FD_184320 | JGI IMG/M metagenome (GOLD analysis project Ga0207679, IMG submission 184320) | Corn rhizosphere microbial communities from Kellogg Biological Station, Michigan, USA - KBS C7-3 metaG (SPAdes) (version 2) | ecosystem: Host-associated > Plants > Roots > Rhizosphere > Soil ...
CTTGGCGCCGGGCGCTCGAGGACCATGCTCCTCACCGCCGAGTTCATGTCGGCCGATGAAGCGCGTGCGATGGGCTTCGTGATGCGCATACTCGAGCCACACGCGCTCGCTCGCGAGCTCGAGATGCTCTGCGCCCGTCTCGTGAGCCACGCGCCGCTGACGCTGCAGGTCACGCGGGAGGCCGTGCGCCGAATCGTGAGCCAGTCGGCGGCCGAGGGCGATGACCTCCTGCGCCGTGTGTACGGCAGCCGTGATTTTCGCGAGGGCGTTGCGGCCTTCGTGGAGAAGCGCAAACCGCGGTGGGAAGGTCGTTGACGCGCGATCTCGAGGGCGCGCTCCGCGCCGCGCTCGGCGGCGAGGTTCGCTTCGACACCTACACACGCCACATCTACGCCACCGACGCGAGCCTGTACGCCATCGAGCCGTTAGGCGTCGCCTACCCGCGCGATGAGGATGACGTCGTGGCGGCAATCGAGGTGGCTCGCCAGTTCGACGTCCCGGTGCTTCCACGCGGCGCGGGGACGAGCCTCGCGGGGCAGGCCGTCGGGCAGGCTGTCGTACTCGACATGTCGCGGAATATGCACCGGCTCGTCGCGCTCGACGCCCAAGCGGCCCTGGCCACGGTGCAACCGGGCCTCATCCAGGATGACCTGAACAAGGTCGCGGCCGCGCACCGCCTCATGTTCGCCCCCGATACGTCCACGTCGAATCGCGCGACACTCGGCGGCATGATCGGCAACAACTCGTGCGGCGCGCGATCGGCGCGCTACGGCATGACGATCGATCACGTCGAGTGGCTCGACGTCGTGCTGTCTGACGGAAGCCGAGCGCGATTGGGACCGACGTCGGCATCGGAGGTCATGTGGCGCGGTCAGAGCCGATCGCTCGAGGGGCGACTGTATCGTGAGGTTCCCGAGCTCGTCGCGCAGCACGAAACCGCGATTCGTCGCGACTTTCCGCCGTTCTGGCGAAAGTCGGGCGGCTATCGTCTCGAGCGGATGTTGTCAGAGCGCGGCCCGTTCAACCTGGCGAACCTCGTCGTTGGCTCGGAGGGGACGCTTGGTGTCGTCGTCGAAGCCGGCGTCAAGCTCGTTCCGCAGCCGAAAGCCGTGGTGGGCATCGCGGGCCACTTCGAGACCGTCGCCGCTGCCATAGCCGCCGCGGATGATGCGCGCGAGCTCGACGCGGCGGTCATCGAGCTGGTCGATCGATTCATTCTGGACCTCGCACGGAAGTCGCCGGCGCATGGCAAGCTCGTGTCGATCCTCGAGGGCGATCCGGGTGCGCTGCTGTGGCTCGAGTTTTATGGCGACACACCTGGTGAAGCGCTGGCGGCTGCCGAGCGGCTGGAGGCTATGTGGCGATCGCACAGGCACGGGTACGCGGTGCTGCAAGCGCAAACCGCGGATCAACTGACGCGCTTTCGCGAGCTGCGTAAGGCGGGACTCGGGCTGCTCAGCGCCGCGGGCGAAGGCGGCAAGCGATCCGTCGCGTTCATCGAGGACACCGCGGTCGATCCCGTTAGGCTCGGCGACTATACCCGGCGGTTGGCGGAGTTGCTCGCGCGGCACGGACTCGAGGCCGGATTTTACGGGCACGCGTCGGCCGGATGTCTCCACATCCGGCCGTTCATGGACCTGACACGGCCCGACGCGGTGAACACGCTGCGAGCCGTGGCCGAGGAGGTCTGTGCGCTCGTCACGTCATTCGGCGGGATGAACTCGAGCGAGCACGGCGATGGGCTCGTGCGCAGTGAGTTCAACCGCCAGATCTTTGGCGACGAGCTGTATGGCGCGATGTGCTCGCTCAAGCAGCTCTTCGATCCGAGCGGCCGACTCAACCCGGGCAAGATCGTGAACGCGCCGCGTATGACGGAGCATCTGCGCGAGCCGGCGCTACCGAAGGCCTTGCCAGTGGTGACGCATTTCCCGTTCGACGCCACCGGCGGCATGCGTGGCGCCGCGAATCGATGCGCGCGCATCGGCGCGTGCCGGAAATCGGAGCTCGCCGGCAAGACGATGTGTCCGTCGTTCATGGCCACCCGCGACGAGCGACACTCGACGCGTGGCCGGGCGAACGCGCTGGTTCACGCGCTGTCGGCACCAGATCCGCACGCGGCGTTAGGCGATGAAGGTCTGCACGACGTGCTCGACCTCTGCCTCGAATGCAAGGCGTGCAAAACCGAGTGCCCGCTGTCGGTGGACATGGCGGCGCTCAAGGCCGAGTTCCTGTCACATTACCACGAGCATCATGGCGTGCCGATGCGCGCTCGCGTGTTCGGCCACGCTCGGCGCCTGAATCGCGCAGGCGCCGCTCTCGCGCCGCTGTCCAACTGGCTCGCCGGGTCAGCTCCCATGCGGGCCCTGGCCGACCGTTTCGGTGGCATCGATCGACGACGCCCCTTGCCCCGTTTCGAGCGTGAGACGTTGCAGCGATGGTTCGCGCGACGAGTGCCCGTCACGCCCGTGAGCGGTGCGCGCCGCGGGCCGGTCGTCTTCCTCGCCGATTCGTTCGCGAGCTACACCGAGCCGGAGATCGGCCGAGCGGCGATCGAGCTGCTCGAGCTGGCGGGATGGGAGGTTCGGCTCGCCGGCGACGTGTGCTGCGGCCGCGCACTCATCTCGAAGGGCCTCCTCGCTGAGGCGAAGTCGCACCATCGCGACCTGATCGCGCAGCTCGCGCCCGCCGCGCTCGAGGGCGTTCCGATAGTTGGCTGCGAGCCGTCGTGCGTGTTCACCCTCGAGCACGAGCTGGTGGACCTTGCCGCGGGCGATTCGGGCGCGGCAGCGATCGGTCGTGCGGCACGCATGGTCGATGATCTCCTCGTACAGGCGATCGACGACGGCCGTCTCGCCCTCGACCCTAACGCCGCTGCGGCGGGACGACGCATCCTGTTTCACGGCCACTGTCACCAGAAGGCCGCGAATGCGACGGCGGGCAGTGTCGGGCTACTCGAGCGAATTCCCGGCGCGGCAGTGGACGTGCTGGACGCCGGCTGTTGCGGCATGGCCGGCTCATTCGGCTTCGAGCGTGAGCACTACGACCTGTCCATGCAGATCGGCGGGATGCGGCTCTTTCCCGCGGTGAATGCGTCGCCTGACGCGATCGTCGCAGCGACGGGCGTCTCGTGTCGTCAGCAGATCGCGCAGGGCACGTCGCGTCGTGCAGTGCACCCGGTTGTTCTCCTCCACTCTGTCATCCTGAGCCGTCAGGCGAAGGATCCTCATCATCCTGGTAGAGGGCTCTATCGGGACGATGACGATCCGTCGGCTGACGCCTCAGGATGACAAATACCTCTGATCGAATGGACGCCAGGATCACGGACAGCACGCTCATTGCCCTCGGTGGCCTCATCGGCGTCGTCGCCCTGCTGTTCGTCCTGATCACGAAGTTCCGATGGCATGTGTTCATCGCGATGCTGGTGCCGATCCTGCTCTTCGCGCTCGTCCCCGGCATCGATCACGCCGTGTTCATCACCGCGTTCGAGACCGGGTTCGGCGGCACGGTTCGGAGCGTCGCCGTCGTGATCGTGGTGGGGATCGTGCTTGCTGAAGGGCTCAAGCACACCGGCGCGGTCGAGCGCATAACGATTGCCCTCATCCGCCGGGTTGGTGAAAAGCGCATGTCGCTCGCCCTGACGTTGAGCGGCTGGGTGATCGGCATCCCGATCTTCTCCGACGTCGGCTACGTCATCCTCAATCCGCTCGTGCACTCGGCGGCCATACGCAGTGAGGTCAACATGGCCACGATGAGCACCGGGTTGATCGGCGCGATGCAGTTGACGCACGCAATGGTGCCGCCAACACCCGGACCGCTCGCAGCGGTCGCGTTGCTCAAGGCTGACATGGGAAGGGTCATCCTGTGGGGCTGTTTCGTGTCGATCATCGCGAGCTTCTTCGGGTGGCTGTACGCACTGGCCGTAGGACCACGGCTCCCATCACCGCCATCCACGGAATTCATCGGCCAATCGTTCGTCGAGGGCGGGCGCGAAGTGGACCTGCCCACGACGTTCTGGGCGTTCGCGCCAATTCTCGTCCCGCTCCTCCTGATCGCCGCGCAGAGCACGGCCACGATGATGCTGCCCAAGGGCCACATCGTGAACCGGGCGATGCTGTACCTCGGGTGGCCCGTCGTCGCCCTGAGCATCGGTGTTCTGATCGCATATCGGAACACGAAGCACGATCAGGCGCAGGCGCGCGTCAGTGACTGGATCGAAAACGCCCTTCGCACGTCGGCCATGATCATCATGGTCGTCGGCCTCGGCGGCGCCCTGAGCCAGATCCTGCGTCAGACCCCTGCGGTGGACGCGATCGCCAAGGCGATGGAAGCGACCGGGCTGCCCGCCATCTTCCTCCCCTTCGTGTTAGGCATCGTGGGCAACATGATCACGGGGTCGACGACCGTCGGTGTGATCACGTCGGCATCCATCGTGGCGCCGATGATGCCGGCGCTGCACTTGAGCCCCGAGGCCACAATGCTCGCCGCGTCAGCTGGCGGGATCATTACCAAGTACGTGAATTCGAGCTATTTCTGGGTCTGCACGTCGCTGACGCGAATGCCGCTCAGATCGGCGCTCATCTCGTTCGGCGGGGTGATGATCGTGAACGGTGTCGTTTCCATGGCCGTGATCTACATTTTGTGGTCCCTCCAGATCATCTGACGCGGAGTGCAGTGACTGCATTCGACGTTCCCTCCACCACCGAACTATCCAGCGCACGCAGCGTCGCACGAGCGCCGTATGCCGCCCTCGCGCTCATCGGGCTCGGCGGCCTCTTCTCGGGCGTGACCGGCCCGCTGATCAGCGCGTTCGTCCCACCCCTCGTGCGTGACATGCTCGGCGAGCATCGCACGGCGATCGGCGCTGTCATGGCCATCGACAATGTGCTGTTGCTGCTGCTCGTCCCGTGGGCCGGTCCGGTATCCGACCGCGCGACTGCTCGCGGACGCGGCAGGTTGCCACTCGTCCTCGGCGGGTTCGTGCTGTCATCGCTCGGCATGGCGTTGTTGCCCGCGTCCGCCGCGTTAGGCCTCACGGTCCTGATCGGCGCCCTCATTCTTCTGCACACCGGCATCAACATCCAGCGATCGCCTTTCCAGGCGCTGATGGTCGATCTGGTCCCCTCGCGCTACCGCTCTCTCGCGACCGCTTCGGTCACGTTCCAGATGTGCGTCGGCGCGATCGCATTCCTCATGCTCGGTCGAATGCTCGGCATGCGTCCGGCATACCTCATCGCCGCGGGAACGGTGCTCGGGATCGCCGCCGCGTTCGCGCTTGGCGTGCGTGAGCCGCGGACGTCGGATTCGTCGTCCGCCGAGGTCACCTTTCGGTCGCTCGCTGACGCCGCATGGTCGGCAATTCGTGGCGTCGTTCCGGGCATGCGACCCGTGTTTCTCGCGTCGCTGCTGCTGCAGCTCACGTTTCAGACGTTCACCACGTGGTACGCGCTGCACGCCACCGAGCGATTCGGCGTTCGCCCGGAAGACGCGACGATCGGCTTCATCGCGTGGGCGTTGGGCGGCGTGATCGGTGCGTTGCCCGCCGGATTCATCGGCGTGCGCATCGGGCGACGGAACGCGATGCTCGTGGGTTTCGGCATCATGGCGGTGACGCTAGCGGCGCTCGACCGAGTCACGAGCATCAATGCGGCCGTGCCACTTCTGGCACTCGCATCGGCGAGCTGGACGTTCCCGATGGTGAACGCGTACCCGTTATTCGTCGAGCCCGTTCCGCGGGAGCGTCGAGGCGTTCTCGCATCGCTGTTCCTGCTCTGCAACGCACTCGGCGGCGCCATTGGCGACCCTATGAACGGACGCATCTTCGATACGCTGAATGGCTATCGCGCGATGTTCATCGTCATGGCGTGCTACACGGGCTTAGCATTCGTGGCAGTCCTGTTCGTCCCGCGCGGCGCGGGCGAGGCCGACACCGGCCCGGATGCCACGCCGACCACACCATGATGCTGCAGCCGTTTCACGCTCGTGATTCCTCTTTCGGTTCTCGATCTCGCCCCCATCGTCGAAGGCGGCGACGCCGCGACTTCGTTTCGCAATAGTCTCGACCTCGCTCGTCACGCGGAGCGCCTGGGGTACCGGCGGTTCTGGCTGGCGGAGCACCACAACATTCCGAGCGTCGCGAGCGCGGCGACGTCCGTCCTCATCGCGCACGTCGCGGGCGGAACGTCGACCATCCGTGTCGGTGCTGGCGGCATCATGCTGCCTAACCATTCGCCGCTCGTGATCGCCGAGCAGTTCGGAACGCTCGCGTCACTGTTTCCCGGGCGGATCGATCTGGGACTCGGCCGCGCGCCTGGCTCCGATCAGGTAACGGCACGGGCGCTCCGCCGTTCGCCGGAGGCGGCGGATTCCTTTCCGCAGGACGTGCTCGAGCTCATGGCGTACTTCCGCCCGGCGGAGCCTGGACAAGCAGTGCGCGCGGTTCCTGGCGCCGGACTCGACGTACCGATCTGGATCCTCGGCTCGAGTCTATTCGGCGCGCAGCTCGCGGCGGCGTTCGGGCTGCCGTTCGCGTTCGCGTCGCACTTCGCACCCGCGCTGCTCGAGCAGGCGCTCGACCTGTATCGCTCGCGGTTTCAGCCATCGGAGACGCTCGAGCGTCCATACGCGATGGTCGGCGTGAATGTCTTCGCGGCGGAGTCGGAGGCGGAGGCGCGGCGATTGTTCACGTCATTGCAGCAGGCGTTCATCAACCTTCGTCGCGGTCGCCCGGGCCCCCTCAAGCCACCGGCCGAGGACTTCGAGTCGTCGCTCGCCCCGTTTGAGCGCGCAATGTTGGCCGACATGTTGTCGTTCAGTGTCGTGGGCACACGCGAGCAGGTTCGCGCGGGGTTGGCGAGTATCATCGAGCGGACCGCCGCGGACGAGCTGATGGTCGCGTCGCAGATCTACGACCACTCGGCGAGGCTCGAGTCGTACGCGATCGCCGCGGAGGCAGCGGCGACTTCTGCGGGCATTGTCACGGCGACCGGAAATCGTTAGGCTCGGCATCATCGCGCGATAACTGGCATCGAGACCGGGACGGAGGCGCAACGGCAAGACCTAACGCGGATTTGAAAGCGATTACGCGGATGTTCGCGGATGTGCTCCGAGGGCATTGAACCCTCCGGCGACCGCGTCCGGATCTTCACTTTCTTTGTGAACTGGCTCGGGATGCCGGTTCAGTGCGCCCCGAGGCAGTTCAAAGAAATCACGACCAAGCTGGAAGTGATCCGGAGTAATCCGGCTCGGGGCGCATGGGCTTCCCGAGGTCGTTCAACAAAGAAAGATGAGAGACCGGACGTGCCGTCGGAGGCGTCTCCGCCCGCGGAGCAAATCCGCGAACATCCGCGTAATCGCTTTCAAATCCGCGTTAGGTCTTGCCGTTACGGCCAATTGCCCGATCTCGATGCCTGCGCCGCGCCGTACGATCGGCGACAAAATTCCGCGACCCGATTCGTTATCGTACCTCCACGATCGGCAGCCCCCGCTCGCGGGCCCACCGCTCCCATTCGGCGGCCGTGCGTTCGAGAAAGCACGGCGACGGATCCGAGCCCACCGGCAGCTCGAAATGCTGGTACAACTCCCGCTCGAAGTGCGGTTCGAGCGCCGCTACGGCGATTCGTCCCGACTTGGTCTTATACAGACCGTAGCGCGGAGCACCGCCACCGAGCGTACCGCTGGGTAATGTGAGACCATGGCGCAGCGGCGCCATCAATGGATCGAGACTCTCGACCAGCCCAACATCGATCACGGACCCACGCGGCATCCGCAGCAACGCGAGCGCCGCGGCGAACGCCTGCTCCGACGTCATCACGTCAGCCGTGAGCGTACACGGCATGCCGTCGCCAAGGAGCCCGGCTTCCGCCTGGTACGTGAGGTCATGCCCCGGCCGCTCGGGATCGCGCAGCGATCCCACGATGCGAAGTGCGCGCAGCCGCGGGAATCGCGCACGCAGGCTGTCGGCGTCGAGGTTGAGGCGCGCCAAGGCTGACGGACGCTGACTGGTGAGGAGCACATCCGCATTGCCCAGTAGCGCGGAGAGACGAGCCTGTCCGTCCCCGGACTTCAGATCCAGCCGCTCGATCGGAATCCCGACGTGCATCTCCGCGTGCCACGCGGGTGAGAGCTCGAGAAACGGATCGCCCAAAGGCGGCTCGATCTTCGTAACGGTCGCGCCGGCTTGCCGTAGCTTCGCCGCCGCGAGAGGCCCCGGCACATTTTGGGCTATCGTGACAACGCTTATTCCGTTGAGGAACGTAGCCAAGTAAATCTCCCGATCGCGGTACGGCATTGAAGGCGTGAATCGACAAAGTAACGCGGATCAGCCATGCCCATCGACCCGAACAACCCCGTAGTCCTCCTCTGTGCGGCGGGGATGGAACGCGACGGCGAGCCCGAAGAGGCGCGCCGCCTGTTCCAGCAAGCGTGGGACGCGCGCCGAAACGACTACGACGCTGCGATCGCCGCGCACTACCTCGCTCGGCATCAGCCTACGCCGGACGAGACACTTCGTTGGAACTCGCTTGCCGTGACCCACGCCGAGCGCGTGTCGGATGGACGAACGACCGAGCTCTTTCCGTCGCTGTATCTCAATCTCGCGAGCTCACTCACAGCGCTTGGACGCCTCGATGAGGCACGAGCCATCATCGCGCTCGCGAAGGAGCATCTCGAAAGCCAGCGAGCCGACGGCTATCGGGATTTTCTGGCGTACGGTATCAGTCGTCTGCAAGCGAGACTCGGCAACGCCACCTAACGTGCACGCCCTGCCAGCAACGGACGCCGGTGGCTAGCCAAGCCGACGCGCGTCGTATCGCGCTGTCCTTCCCCGAGGCGGAAGAAGGCGACGACAGGTTCGCCTTCTCCGTCCGCAACAAGGACAAGCTCAAGGGATTTGCGTGGGTGTGGATGGAACGCATCCAGCCGAAGAAGCCGCGCGTCGCCAACCCCGCCGTGCTCGCGGTCCGCGTCGCCAACGAAGGTCAAAAGGAAGCGCTCATCTCAGCCGAGCCGACGAAGTTCTTCACCGAGCCGCACTACAACGGATTCCCGGCAGTCCTGGTGCGGCTCGCCGAGGTGAACGCCACGGAGCTTCGCGTGCTGCTCGAGGAAGCCTGGCGATGCCAGGCGCCCGCTGAGCTGCTGGCAGGCGGCGGGCGGCAGGCGACGAGCGGCGGCCATGCTGGCAAGAAACGGCCGGCGTCCAAGCGGCCACGTCAGCGTTAGGCGCCCGAGTTGGGCGGGTCGTCGAAGACGGCGACGACCGGACCGTGGTCGCTCGTTCCAACCTCCCGCTGCACGACACACGAAACCGTCCGGTCGGCGATCGCACGACTCGCGAGGATCAGGTCGAGGCGCCAGCCGATGTTGCGCTGCCGCATGCTACGCCAGGGGGCCCACCACGTGAAGAGCCAGGGATTGTCCGGCTCCATGCGACGATGCACATCCACGAGCCCATGGCCGACGATGCGGTCCATCAGCGCGCGCTCGCCGGGCCGTTGGCCGATGATGCCGGGCTTCCGCTCCTTCGGGTGCACGTCCATGTCCGTGAGCGCCACGTTCATGTCGCCGCACAGGACGAGCGGCTCACCGGTCGCCTCGAATTCCGCCGCGAACGCGTCGACCGACTCGAGGAATCGCATCTTCGCGTCGAAGTCCTTTCCGCCGTTCGGCACGTAGATCGACGCGACCGTTAGGCTCGGCAAGCGCGCCACGACAATCCGGCTCTCGTAGTCGAACGCTGGATGGTGAAAGTGCGGGCGCTCGGGAATCGCCTCCTTCCGCACGTGCAGCGCGACGCCCGAATACCCTTTCGTGCCGTGCCAGTAGCACCAGTAGCCCTCGATCTCGCAGAGCCACATGGGCAGCTGGTCCACGGACGCCTTGATCTCCTGCAGACACAGGACGTCGGGCTGCTCCTGATTGATGAATTCCTGGAGCTGCGCCTGGCGAGCGCGAACGCCGTTGACGTTCCAGGTTGCGATTTTCACCTCGCGCCCTCCATTCTCTTGTCCGTTCCTCACCGAGGGTACCGCATGCACGCCTTGCGCCCAGCTGCGCTGCTTTACGCGGGGATCATCGCCCTGATGGCCTTGCCTCTCGAACACGCGAGCGCACAGACCGACGACGAGCGTCTCAAAAACGACTGGCCGTACCTCCAAAGGTACCGGGCCGAGAACGAGGCGCTGAGTCCGCCGAAGGCCGGCGAGAACCGCGTCGTGTTCATGGGAAACTCGATCACCGAGGGATGGGCGAAATACTTCCCGACCATGTTCGCCGGGAAACCGTACATCGACCGCGGCATCAGCGGACAGACGACGCCGCAGATGCTCGTGCGCTTCCGGCAGGACGTGATCGCGCTCAAGCCAGCCGTCGTCGTCATTCTCGCGGGAACGAACGACATTGCGGGAAATACGGGCCCATCCACGATCGAGATGATCGAGGACAACCTCGCGTCGATGTCGGAGCTCGCGCAGGCGAACGGGATCGCCGTGGTGCTGAGCTCCGTGCTGCCCGTATTCGACTATCCGTGGCGGCCGGGCCTCACACCGGCACCGAAGATCGTGGCGCTCAACGCGTGGCTGAAGCAGTACGCGGCAGCGCACCACGCGGTGTACCTCGACTACCACTCGGCCATGGCCGACGAGCGGCAGGGGATGAAAGCGAATCTCGCGAGCGACGGCGTTCACCCTAACGAGGCCGGCTACCGAATCATGGCGCCCCTGGCCGAGCAGGCG
>Ga0207679_10002850_pt1 | contig 10719 bp, 10 predicted proteins | sample KBSC73metaG_FD_184320 | JGI IMG/M metagenome (GOLD analysis project Ga0207679, IMG submission 184320) | Corn rhizosphere microbial communities from Kellogg Biological Station, Michigan, USA - KBS C7-3 metaG (SPAdes) (version 2) | ecosystem: Host-associated > Plants > Roots > Rhizosphere > Soil ...
GGGTAGACGGGAGTCAGCGCGTCGGGCAGCGCGTCTCCTTCCTCCACAACCTTGTAGGTCGGGTGAACCATTTCCGTGCCAAAGAAACCATGCCGCACCTCGCCGCGCGCCCGCACTCGCGTGCCGGCGGCAAGCTGCTTCACCTGGTTGCCATAGAAATTCAGGAAACGCATCACCAGCGAGCCGGAGTCGTCCGCGATTGTCACCACCAATTGCCGCCGTGGCCGTTGCTGGATCTCGCAATCGGTCACCACGCCTTCGACCTGCGCCGGATTGCCTCCCATGAAACCCGCTTGGCGAATCGGAATGATCTGCGTTTCGTCCTCGTAGCGCAGGGGCAGGTGCAGCACCAGGTCCATGTTTGTATGCAGGCCGAGCTTGGCCAGACGGTTTTGTGCGCTGGAGGTTTTGGACTTGGCGGGTTCGGCAGGCGTGCGCTTGGGAGCGGTCATGACGGGCGATGAACTCGGCGTAACGTAAAATAGCGGGTTTGGGCCACGAAAAGGTAGCCTGACATTGTAGAAGAAACCCGTCCGTTCTGGACATTCTTTCAACAGGCATTCATAACGATTATTTCCCCGGGCAATGCCCCAGGCCGCCCGGACATGTCACCCTGACTCCATGTATTCGCTTTCCGATTTCGATTTTGAGCTGCCGCAGGAACTGATTGCGCAATTCCCGCTGCCCGAGCGCAGCGCATCGCGCCTTTTGCACGTTGACGGCGACACCTTGCGTGACCGCACTTTCACCGACATTGCCGACCTGCTTGCACCCGGCGATCTCCTGGTTTTCAACGACACGCGGGTGTTGAAGGCGCGTTTCTACGGCGCGAAGGAAACCGGCGGCAAGATCGAGGTGCTGGTCGAGCGCGTGCTCGACAACCGCACCGTGCTGGCGCAAGTGCGTTCCTCCAAGTCGCCGCAAAAAGGGACCGTGTTGCGCCTTGCCGATGCCTTCGACGTGACAGTGGGCGAACGTGCGGGCGAATTCTTCACCCTGAGCTTCCCGGGCGACGTGTTCGACCTGATCGAAGCTCACGGCCGCTTGCCGCTGCCGCCCTACATCGAGCACGCCGCCGACAGCGTTGACGAGCAGCGTTACCAGACCGTCTATGCACGCGAGCCGGGCGCGGTTGCCGCGCCGACCGCCGGCCTGCATTTCGACCAAGCCCTGCTCGAACGCCTGCGCGAGAAGGGCGTGCACTTCGCCTATGTCACCCTGCACGTGGGCGCCGGCACTTTCCAACCTGTACGCACCGAAAACCTTGCCGAACACAAGATGCACAGCGAGTGGTACACCATCCCGCAAGAGACCGTCGATGCGGTGCGCGCCGTAAAAGCCGCCGGACGAAATGTTATCGCCGTTGGCACCACCAGCATGCGCGCACTCGAATCCGCCTCGCAATCCGGGCAACTCGAAGCGGGCAGCCGCGACACCAACCTGTTCATCACGCCGGGTTACACATTCAAGACCGTTGACCGTCTCATCACCAATTTCCACCTGCCGAAGTCGACCCTGCTGATGCTGGTCTCGGCCTTCGCCGGTTACGAACGCATCCGCACCGCCTACGCGCATGCCATCCGACAGCGTTACCGTTTCTTCAGTTACGGCGATGCAATGCTATTGACGAATACCACATGCTGAATTTTAAACTTATCAAGACCGACGGCAAGGCCCGTCGCGGTCGTCTCACACTCAATCATGGCGTGGTCGAAACGCCGATCTTCATGCCGGTAGGCACCTACGGTAGCGTGAAGGCAATGTCCCCGCAGGAACTGCACGACATCGATGCGCAAATCATCCTCGGCAACACTTTCCACCTCTGGCTGCGTCCCGGCCTCGACGTGGTTTCGAAGTTCGACGGCCTGCATCGCTTCATTGGCTGGAGCAAACCCATCCTCACCGATTCCGGCGGCTTCCAGGTATTCTCGCTGGGCGCGATGCGCAAGATCACGGAAGAGGGGGTGAAGTTTTCCTCGCCCATCAACGGCGACAGGTTGTTCCTCTCGCCGGAAATCTCGATGCAGATCCAACGCGTGCTCAATTCCGACATCGTGATGCAGTTCGATGAATGCACGCCTTACGAGATCGACGGCCGCCCCGCGACCGAGGACGAAGCCGCGAAGTCGATGCGCATGTCGCTGCGTTGGGCCAAGCGTTCGCGTAACGAGTTCGATAAAGGCGAAAACCCGAACGCCTTGTTCGGCATCGTGCAGGGCGGCATGTACACCCACTTGCGTGATGAATCACTGGAAGGCCTCTTGGAGGTCGGCTTCGAGGGCATTGCCATCGGCGGTCTGTCAGTAGGCGAGCCTAAGGAAGAAATGTTGCGTGTGCTGGAACATGTCGGCCCGCGTCTGCCGGCCGACAAGCCACATTACCTGATGGGCGTGGGCACGCCGGAAGACTTGGTGGCTGGTGTAGCCAATGGCATCGACATGTTCGATTGCGTGATGCCAACCAGGAATGCCCGCAATGGCTGGATCTTCACCCGTTTCGGCGACATCAAGATCAGAAATTCACGTTACAAGGACGACGACAAGCCGCTCGATGAAACCTGCGAATGCTATGCCTGTCGCAACTTTTCCCGGGCTTACATCTATCATCTGTTCCGTGCGGGTGAAATCCTCGGCGCGCGGTTGAACACCATTCACAACCTGCATTACTACTTGCAATTGATGCGGGAAATGCGGGCGGCGATCGATGCCGACCGTTTTCAGGCTTTCGTAGTGCAGTTCCATGCGGATAGAGCGCGTGGCGTGTAGGCGTGAGCCATCACTTGCAGTGCTAAAATGCCCGGCTATTCATAAAAATCAATCTGGAGTCCGATCGTGTTCATTTCCAATGCATACGCACAAACCCCGGCAGCTGGCGCCGAAGCCGGCATGATGAGCTTCCTGCCCATCATCCTGATGTTCGTCGTGCTGTATTTCCTGATGATTCGTCCCCAGATGAAACGTCAGAAGGAACAAAAGTCGATGATGGAAGCCCTCTCCAAAGGCGATGAAGTCGTGACCGCCGGCGGTATCGTCGGCAAGGTGACCAAGGTGACCGACGCTTACGTCACGCTGGAAGTTGCCAGCGGCACCGAAATGTTGATCCAGAAAGCCTCCGTCACGACCTTGCTGCCCAAGGGCACTATCAAGGATCTGTAACACCACTGCGCACAGGGAGTGCCGACCGGCACCCCCTTCCATGCGGCACGCCACCCGAGCCAGACCACCATGAATCGTTATCCTCTCTGGAAATACATCCTCATCGCTATCGCGCTCGTGTTCGGTGCACTCTATACGGCACCCAATTTCTTCGGCGAATCACCCGCCGTTCAGATCAGCAGCGGCAAGGCCACCGTCAAGGTCACATCAGACATGACGGACCGCGTCGAGCAGGCGCTGCAACAGGCAGGCATCAAGACCGAGGGCGTCATGTTCGACGGCAACTCGGTACGCGCGCGTTTCGTCAATACCGACACGCAATTCGCCGCCAAGGCGCGGCTGGAAAAGCAGCTCAATCCCGATCCCAGCGATCCGACTTATATTGTCGCGTTCAACCTGCTGCCGAATACGCCGCAATGGTTGCAGAACATTCGCGCCTTGCCGATGTACCTTGGCCTTGATTTGCGCGGCGGCGTGCACTTCCTGATGCAGGTCGATACCAAGGCGGTGATGAACAAGCGCTTGCAAGGCCTGCAGTCCAGCATCCGCAGCGTGCTGCGCGACAAGGACGTACGCCATGCGGGCATTACGCGTAACGGCGATGCCATCGAGATCAAGTTCCGCGATGCCGACACGCGCGCCAAGGGGCTCGATGTGCTGACAGGGGCACTGGGAGAGCTGGCCTTGCAAGAAGCTGCCGACGGTTCTGACCTGAAACTGGTGGCAACAATGAAACCGCAGGCGCTCAAGCAGACGGTGGAAGATGCAGTGATGCAGAACATTGTTACCCTGAGCAAGCGCGTCAACGAACTCGGCGTGGCCGAGCCGGTGATTCAACGTCAAGGGGCCGACCGTATCGTGGTGCAGTTGCCCGGCGTGCAGGATGTGTCGCGCGCCAAGGACATCATCGGTCGTACCGCGACATTGGAAGTACGTCTGGTGGATGAAACGGTGAGCCGCGGCACGGAAGAGAGCGCTACCATTCCATTCGGCTCCGAACTGTTCAAGGTCGGCAAGGGCGCGCCGGTTGTTCTCTACAAAGATCCTGTCATCACCGGCGACTACATCTCTAGCGCTACTGCCAGCTTTGACCAGAATCATCAACCCGCTGTCTCCATCGACTTGAACGGCGATGGCGGTCGCAAGATGCGTGAAGCCACCCGCGAACGTATCGGCAAGCAGATGGCTATCGTGCTGTTCGAGAAGGGCAAAGGCGAGGTGCTGACGGTTGCCACCATCCGCGACGAGCTCGGCTCCCGCTTCCAGATCACCGGTATGGGCACGCCGGAAGCGGCAAGCGATCTTGCCTTGCTGCTGCGCGCAGGTTCGCTGGCTGCGCCGATGGAAATCATCGAAGAACGCACCATCGGCCCGCAACTCGGCGCCGACAATATCAAGAAAGGCTTCAACTCCACGCTCTACGGTTTTGCGGCCATCGCGATCTTCATGGTCCTGTACTACATGTTGTTCGGTTTCTTCAGCGTGCTGGCGCTGGCGGTAAACCTGCTGCTGCTGATTGGGCTCTTGTCGCTGTTGCAGGCGACACTGAGCCTGCCCGGCATTGCGGCAATTGCATTGGCGCTGGGCATGGCGATCGATGCCAACGTGCTGATCAACGAGCGCATTCGTGAAGAACTGCGTGCAGGCAACACGCCGCAGGCCGCAATCGCCGCCGGTTTTGACCGTGCCTGGGCCACGATTCTCGACTCCAACGTGACCACGCTCATCGTCGGCCTGGCGCTTTGGATCTTCGGCTCCGGCCCGATTCGCGGTTTTGCGGTAGTGCATACGCTGGGCATTCTGACCTCGATCTTCTCTGCGGTCTTCGTGTCACGCGGTGCGGTCAACCTCTGGTATGGACGCCGCAAGAAACTGAGCTCGGTCTCGATCGGACAGATCTGGAAACCGGGGCAGGCCTGATAACGCAAGAGGGTATTCCTCTCTCTTCAAGAGAGCTAAAACCCATCCCCACCCCGGCCCTCCCCTTGAAGGGGAGGGAGAATAAAGAAACGGAATAACAGGATTCGATATGGAATTTTTCCGCATCAAACGTGACATCCCCTTCATGCGGCATGCGTTGGTGTTCAACATCATTTCGTTGATCACCTTCATTGCCGCTGTTTTTTTCCTATGGCACAAGGGGCTGCATCTGTCGATCGAATTCACCGGCGGCACGGTGATGGAAGTGCGTTATCCGCACCCGGTTGACGTCGAAAATGTCCGCAAGACGGTGGAGGGCTTGGGCTTCACCGATGTGCAGGCGCAAAGCTTCGGCACTGCGCAGGACGTGATGATCCGCTTGCCGTCGCAGAAAGACATGACTTCCGGCCAGCTCAGCGACAAGGTGATGACGGCGCTGAAGACGCAAGATTCCGGTGTCGAGAAGCAGCGCGTGGAATTCGTCGGCCCGCAGGTCGGCGAGGAACTCGCACATGATGGCCTGATGGCACTGGTGATGGTGGTGATCGGCGTGATGATTTACCTGGCGGTTCGCTTCGAATGGAAGTACGCGGTTGCAGCCATCGTCGCCAACCTGCATGACGTCGTCATCATTCTCGGTTTCTTCGCCTTCTTCCAGTGGGAGTTCTCGCTGTCAGTGCTGGCCGGCGTGCTTGCTGTGCTGGGTTACTCGGTCAACGAGTCGGTCGTCATTTTCGACCGTATCCGCGAGAACTTCCGCAAGCTGCGCAAGGCTTCCGTGACGGAAGTGATCAACAATGCGATCACCAGCACCATCTCGCGCACCATCATTACTCACGGCTGCACGCAGATGATGGTGTTGTCCATGCTGATCTTCGGCGGCCCGACCTTGCATAACTTCGCGCTGGCGCTGACCATCGGCATCTTATTCGGTATCTACTCTTCGGTGTTCGTCGCCGCCGCAGTCGCAATGTGGTTGGGTGTCAAGCGCGAGGACTTGATCAAGCCGGTCAAGGAAAAGGATGAACACGACGGTGCTGTAGTCTGAATGCTGTCGATCTGAACAACAAAGCCGGCTATAAGCCGGCTTTGTTGTTCAGATCTGTTTGTGAATCACTGTAGGGTGCGCTCCGCGCACCAATACCTACGCAAGGGCACTGGTGCGCGGAGCGCACCCTACTGGCCGAGATGATCTGCTAATCCGTCTGTTCGCATGATGCCGTGTGGATGGCAACGCCATCCAAGTGCGACTTCAACTTCGTCAGTTCCCGGTCGAGCGCGGCAAAATCGTCTTCCGAGTACCCCCCGAATGCCTGCTTGCAAAAGGCCACATGCGGCGCAAACAGCCGGATGAATTCGGCTTCGCCTTTTGCTGTCAGCTTCACGATCATGCAACGCCGGTCGCTGGCATTCAGGGTGCGCGCGATCATACCTTTTGCTTCAAGCCGGTCGAGCACGCCGGTCAGCGTACCTTTGGTCATCAGCGTCTTCTCGCCCAACTCACGGCCCGACATGCCAGGTGTATTGCCCAGCGTGGCGATGATGTCGAATTGCGGCGGGGTCAGCCCCTGCGTGCGTATATGGGTGTCCGAAATGTGCATGAAGGCGTGATAGCACTCCGCCAGCAGACGGATGCTGCGCAGGTAGCGCTCTCGTACCTTAGTCATGATGTGTCCCTTGATTCCTCAAATAAAAAAGCCGGCGCACGGGGCTGCCGGCTTTTCAAGGCATGCGCCAGGCTTAGTCGGCCTTCAGTGCCTCGACCTGGATCGCCAGTTTGACGTCCGGCGAGAACATCGGCGTGCCGTAGCTCAGACCGAAATCGGTACGCTTGAATTCGGCGCTCGCGTCGGCACCGCACACTTCACGCTTGTAGAACGGGTGCATGATGCACTTGAACTTGCTGATCTTCAGCTCCACCGGCTTGGTTACGCCCAGCATGGTGAGTTCGCCTTCGACGGCCACCGGCTTGTCGCCGTCGAATTTCATCGACGTGCCCTTGTAGGTGATGGTCGGGAATTTCTCGACGTTGAACATGTCCTTCCCCTTCGCATGCTCGTTCATCTTGGCGTGGCCGAAATCGATGGAATTGGGGTCGATGGCGATGTCAACCATGCCGGTTTTGGCAGCGCGATCAAGCGTGATGGTGCCGCTGGTCTTGGTGAACTTGCCGCGCCATACCGAGATGCCCATGTGATCGGCCTCGAAGCTAGGATAAGTGTGGTTCGGTTCGATCGTATAGGTTTGTGCGAATGCCGAAACGGAGCTGGCGGCTGCGAGTGCGACGACGATATGCTTCAGTTGCATGTGAGTTTCCTCCTGAGTGCTGTTATTGCGTCGTGACGACGCGGAACTTGATGACGACTTCATCGGCGACCATGCCGGTGTCCTTCCATTCTCCTTCACCGATGTTGAAGGCCAGCCGCTTGATCGGCAGCGAGCCTTCGAAAACCTGATTGGAGCCTTCCTTCTTTACCGTCATCGGAAAGTGGACATCGGCCGTCTTGCCCTTGATGGTGAGCTTGCCCGTCACATCGTACTTGCCGGCACCGGCAGGTTTGAGTGCTTTCGACACGAAGGTGGCCTTCGGGAATTGCGCGCCGTTGAACCATTCCTTCTTCTGTACTTCCTTGTTGTATTCCGGGTCGCCCAGGTCGAAGCTTGGCACGTCGATTTCAACGGCAGCCTTCGATGTCTCCGGCTTGGCGCTGTCGAAATCGATTTGCGCATTGAAGCGCTTGAACTTCGCTTCGACCGGCACATTGAGCTGTTTAAAGGTGGCGGAAACGGAACTCTTGGCGGCATCGGTCTTCAGCACGGCAGCGATGGAAGGGGCTGCAAGGGCGAAGGCGAGCACAGCGGAAGCGATGGCTCCGCAGCGAAACAAGGGGCGAGTCTGCATGGATATTTTCTTCAACACGGAAAAGTTCAGGGAAGGATGCGCTTGAGCACGCCGTCACGATCGATGAAGTGATGCTTGAGCGCGGCCAGTACGTGCAACAGGACGCAGGCAAGCAAGGTCATGTTCAGCGCATAGTGCAATTGCTTTAGGATGGGCTTGAGTTCGGGATTCGGTTCGATCAGTACGGGCAGCGGAATCACGCCAAGATAGACCACCGGCACGCCCGCCGCGAGGCTGTAGAGGTAGCCTGATACCGGCACCGCGAACATTAGCAGGTAGAGCAGGCCATGCAGGCCGTGCGCGGCCTTTTGCTGCCAAGTCGGCATGCTTGAGGGGTATTTCGGCGCCTTGTGGCTCAAGCACCACAGCAGACGCGCGCATGCCAGCCCGAGCACCGTGACGCCGATCCACTTGTGCCAGGAGAAATATTTCAACTTCGTCGGCGTGAGGCCTGGAATATCGACCATGGTGACGCCAAGTGCAAAAGCGCCAGCGATCAGGATGCCGATCAGCCAGTGCAGCAGGATTGCTGTCTTGGTATATTTCATGGGAATTTCTTTGTGTTAATTGGTTCGTGTTAGGACTAATGTAGCACAAAAAAATCCAGGTTGCTGACGACCAAAAATGATCGCCAGCGCCTGGATTCAGGATCAGATCTTGCGAGCTAGTTCGGTGGCGCGGCCGATGTAGTTCGCGGGCGTCATTGCCAGCAACAGGTCCTTCGTTTCCTGCGGCAGCGCCAATCCGGTGATGAACTCGCGTAGCGCTTCCCTGGAAATACCCTTGCCGCGTGTTAGCTCCTTCAATTGCTCATACGGATTCTCGATACCATAGCGGCGCATCACCGTCTGCACCGGCTCGGCCAGCACTTCCCAGGTCGCGTCGAGGTCTTCTGCCAAACGCGCCGGATTGACTTCCAGCTTGTTCAAGCCGCGCAGGCAACTATCGTAGGCCAGCACCGCGTAGCCAAAGGCGACACCGATGTTGCGTAGCACGGTGGAGTCAGTCAGATCGCGCTGCCAGCGCGAGACTGGTAGTTTTTCCGAGAGGTGCTTGAGCACGGCGTTGGCCAGGCCGAGGTTGCCTTCGGAGTTTTCGAAGTCGATCGGATTGACCTTGTGCGGCATGGTCGAAGAGCCGATTTCACCCGCTTTGGTGCGCTGCTTGAAATAGCCCAGCGAAATGTAACCCCAGATGTCGCGGTTCAGATCGAGCAGGATGGTGTTGGCGCGCGCGATCGCGTCGAACAGTTCGGCCATGTAGTCGTGTGGCTCGATCTGGATCGTATAGGGATTGAAGGTCAGGCCGAGGCGCTGCTCGATCACGTTCTTCGAGAAGGATTCCCAGTCGAACTGGGGATAGGCGGAGAGGTGGGCGTTGTAGTTACCGACCGCGCCGTTCATCTTGCCGAGGATTTCGACGCCGGCGATGCGCTGCTCCGCGCGCTTCAAGCGGGCGACCACGTTAGCGATTTCCTTGCCGAGCGTGGTCGGGCTGGCCGGCTGGCCGTGGGTGCGCGACAGCATCGGCAGGGCGGCGTGCTCGTGCGCCAGCTCGGTCAGCTTGGCGATCACGCCGCGCAATGCCGGCAGCACCACGTCGTTGCGCGCCGCCTTCAGCATCATGCCGTGCGAGGTGTTGTTGATGTCTTCCGAGGTGCAGGCGAAGTGGATGAACTCCGAGGCGGCGACCAGTTCCGGCACGTCCTTGACCTTTTCCTTCAACCAGTATTCGACAGCCTTGACGTCATGGTTGGTGACGGTTTCGATTTCCTTGATGCGCTGCGCGTCTGTTTCCGTGAACTCGGCGGCGAGCTTGTCCAGCAGTGCGTTGGCGCTTGCCGAAAACGGCTTGATTTCCGCAAAGCCTGCGTTCGACAGCGCTTGCAGCCAGGCAATTTCAACCTTGACGCGGTGGTGCATGAAACCGGCTTCGGACAGCAGCGGACGCAGCCTGTCGGTTTTGGCGGCGTAGCGTCCATCGAGCGGAGAAAGGGCGGAGAGAGGGGAAAGGGACATGATCGTGAGACGGCGAGTAAGTGACTAATGCAGAAGCGCACGATTGAGGCGCAATCCGCCATTTTACCATTCGTGCCAGCCGTCAAGCCCTGGAGGGCGCTCATGGCATTTGCCATAATCGGCAACCGGAATGGATTGCGTGAGAAACCTCAATGTTATAATCGTGCCCACTTCATACCATACGCATTTATGAAACTTATCGGTTCTCTCGCCAGCCCGTATGTTCGCAAGGTCCGCGTCGTAATGGCGGAAAAAAAGCTCGACTATGAGTTTGTTCTTGAGGATGTGTGGGCGCCTGATACCAAGATCCAGTATTCCAACCCGCTCGGCAAGGTGCCGTGCTTGATCATGGAAGACGACGGCGCGATGTTCGATTCACGCGTCATTGTCGAATATCTCGACACGTTGACCCCGGTCGGCAAGCTGATCCCGCCCAATGGCCGCGAACGCGCCGAAGTGAAGTGTTGGGAAGCGCTTGCCGACGGCGTACTCGATGCCGGTGTGCTGGTACGCCTCGAGCATACGCAGCGCCCGGAATCGCAGCGCAGCCCGGAATGGATCAAGCGCCAGACGGACAAGATCCATGCCGGGTTGAAGGCGATGTCCACGGGCTTGAAGGATACGCCTTACTGCTGCGGCAACCATTACACGCTGGCTGATATCGCAGTGGGTTGCGCGCTTGGCTGGCTGTCGTTCCGCTTCCCGGAAATCGACTGGCGCGATG
>Ga0207679_10002865_pt1 | contig 10694 bp, 11 predicted proteins | sample KBSC73metaG_FD_184320 | JGI IMG/M metagenome (GOLD analysis project Ga0207679, IMG submission 184320) | Corn rhizosphere microbial communities from Kellogg Biological Station, Michigan, USA - KBS C7-3 metaG (SPAdes) (version 2) | ecosystem: Host-associated > Plants > Roots > Rhizosphere > Soil ...
CAGGTTCTTACCTTTTGCTTCACTTATAGTCCGACGAATCGGTTCGTCCCAGGCGTGAAGCGAAAGTGAGAATTTTCCCCAATGAACCGGAAGTAATTTTTTTGCTTTGAGATCCATCGCGGCTTGCACTACTTCTTCAGGCATCATATGAATGTATTTCCAGTATTGGTTGTACTGACCATTTTCTAAAATCACAAGATCAAATGGACCAAATTTTTCGCCAATGGTTCTAAAATGAGTGTCGTATCCGGAGTCGCCGCCAACGAACACTTTTTTGTCTGGTGTAATAATCACAAATGACAGCCAAAGAGAAGTATTTCTTTTAAAGTTCCGCCCCGAAAAATGCCTTGCAGGTGTTGTTATAAAAGTCAGGAGATCAAAATTTATTTCTTCGTTCCAGTCCTTTTCAAAAATAATTTTCTCATCGTACCCCCAACGTTTAAAATGTGCACCTACGCCAAGCCCTGTAATAACCGTACAAATTTTAGGTCTTAATCTTATGATTGTTTCATAATCTAAATGATCATAGTGGTCGTGAGTAATCAAAAGAAAATCAATTGATGGAATATCTTCTGTTTTATAAACATCACTTCCTTTAAAGCTTTTGGTAGTAAATCTTACTGGAGACGCATGCCCACTAAATACCGGGTCAACCAAAATTGTTTTTCCACTCAATTGCATGAAATAAGACGAATGACCAAACCACACGATCACATCATCTTTCACATCAAGTTCAAAAAGATTAGCTTTTTTAGAAGGCAAAATAAAGGGAGGAGTATTTGTTTTGTCCTTATTAAAAAAGAATTTCCTCATTATTTTAAATATGCTGGCATCACTTGTTAGTTGAGGCGTATTGCTCAGGTTTCGAAATTGTCCTTTTTTATAATTGTTTGACGCTTCAATCATTTTAAGCTCTTGAGAGGAAGGTTTTCCACCAAATTGTGGATGCTGCATAAAAATGTACAACCCAACAACGATCAATAAAATAAATATGAATGTAAAAATCATAACCAATCTATAAATGATAAAGGTGCACTTTTTGTTTTAACTACAAGTTCTGATGTGATTGCTTAACAACTTATGTGCTGGCATTGTTTTAGATAATAGATAAGTGAAACAAAACGATCACTATGAAAAAAGTTTTTGGAATTGCTGTTGTTGCTTTGTTGGGATTTTCGGCTCCTTCTTTTGCACAAAGCAAAACAGATAAGGCAGCACATGCCGTAAAAAAGGGCGCCACCAAGGGATGGGAAGGTACAAAGAAGGGAGCGAGAGAAATTGGCGACAATACAGCACAAGCAACTAAAAAAGGAATAGCCAGAGTGAGCGATAAGAAGTCAGATGCATGGGTTGGACCTGAAGGACAAACGATTTACATTGATGATCTTGGAAAATATTACTGGATCAACGGAAAGGGTAAAAAGATTTACGTTAGTGAATCAGCATTGAAAGCAAGGAGTAAGAAATAAAAGAAATCCTCTCATAACGAGAGGATTTTTTTCAACTTTTACAATTCGGTGCGCTGATCAGTTTACAGGAAGATAAATTTCAAACGTAGTGCCCTTATTTACTTCACTGGTGGCTTTGATAAAACCGTTGTGATTATCAACAATTTTTTTGCAAATCGTGAGTCCTATCCCTGTTCCAGGTTTATTCGTTCTTGCATGAAGGCGCTGAAATAATTTAAATATCTTTTCTGCGTACGCCTGCTCAAATCCAACTCCATTATCTCTGATAAACAACTTATAATACCGATCACTATCCCGGTAGTGTATTTCATCAACGTCTTTTTCATGAACAACACAACCTCCAATAATAATTTTCGGAGGTAAATGGTCCTGTTTGTATTTTATTGAATTGCTGATTAGGTTTTCAAATAGTTGTTTAATTTGAAAAGGCATTCCTTTTATAACCGGAAGATTATCTGCATTGATTTGGGTAGACGTTTCTATAATTTCTTCATGTAGGTTATAAATGACATCATTAACAATTTTATTAAGGTCCACCTCTTCAAACGATTTTTCACTCATGCTAACATGAGAATACAGGAGCAGGTCATTCAACAAATTCTGCATTCGTTGAGCAGAATGCCTGATCCTGTTTAAGTGCGTTTTATTCGCATCTGATAATTTATCATGCACTTCTAATTCCATCTGGTTGCTATACGTCAGGATTTTACGTAATGGTTCTTTCAAATCATGACTGGCCACATAAGTAAATGAATCAAGTTCTTTATTATACTGTTCCAGTTTATAATTTTTCTGCTTCAGCTCATTGTTTAATTGTTTTAATTGCGAAAAAACTTTCTTCAACCTGTTTAAATGCTCAATGATTTTGCCGTACGAAAAAACCAGTATGCCTACTGCAATGATCATTAATAGAACTGCGAATAAAGGAGTAAGAAAAGAGTACCTTTTTTTGGCCTGCTCTTTTTGAAGCACCATGTTGTCCTCTCTTCTCTCAATATTTTGTGCATGAAAATTTATACTATCCATTACAGATTTGCTCATTAAGAGGTACATCTGCCTGCTTTTGGCATTTAATGTTGGGTTATTGTACTGATCAATCACATGGTTGAAGGTTTTAAACCTGAGATCTATAAAGCCCTGTAAAGCTGCCAGATCTTTCTGCTGATCACTGGATTTTATCAGTTCCCTGATTTGCGATGTCAATGTCTTTGCTTTATAAAAAGCGCCGCGATATGGCGCGAGGAAAACAGAGTCTTTGGTCAGTAGAAAACCCCTTTGTGCAGATTCGGCATCATTTAAAGCCGAAATGGTTTGCCCCAGTTTAAGTTTTACCACATTGGTTTCATTCAACTGATCTTGTGCCCGAAGTAATAATTGAATTTGTTCGTATAAAACATAAGAAATAGCGAGCAACACAATAGCAATACTTGTAAAAACCAATTTAGCAGCAGAGTTTGATAGGCGCATGGACTTGGATTTAAAGTGGTTAGTGCTCAATATAGTCCATGCAGTTAAAAAAGACAGTCAGCAGCGGCTTAGGTTCGTCGTAAACACCAACCAACCACAACAAAAATTATTCCAAATGATGACGCTGTTCAATATGCCATCTAAGACGAACAAATGCAATAGCTCCCTTTTCGAAAGCCCTGCTGGTTGTGATGATGAGTTTGTTTCCGTTATAGCTCACAGTAGTTTGAAAATAACTTCCCATAAACTGTATATCTTCTACTTCCGCAGCCACACCATAGTTTTTATTTAAACTCAAAACAAAATCATTTGGACGAACAAATCTTCGTCTGTCCTCACCAAGCAACGGAAACAATTCAATAAGTTTTGGTGAAATAATAGAATACGTTCCAAACAAACCTGCTACATACTCGTTCAGGGGATATTTATATATTTCCTGTGGTGTGCCTTTTTGAATCATTTTTCCGCGATCTAAAACAATAATTTCGTGTGCCCACGACAACAAATCAACAGGATCATGAGACACAAGAATGATAGTCGTCTTCAATCGTTCTTCAATTTCAGCAATAATAGCTTTAAGAACGGTTCTGTGAATCGCATCTAAATTAGAAAATGGCTCGTCGAGCAATAAAAGTTTCGGTGCACTCACTAAGGTCTTCGCAAAAGCCACACGTTGTCGCTCCCCTCCGGATAATTCATCAGACCATCTGTTTAATAAATAATCAATCTTGCAAATACTGTAAATAGATTTGGCATCATTATCAGAAACCTTGCAGGCCATTTGCAGCAATTCTTCCACCCTGTAATGATTTCTTAGTTCGAAGGTTTGTGAGAGATAAGCTATTTGTGGATGGCCTGCTAATAATTTTTCAGATGGACCTTTTACCCTAATCCCTTCAAATAACACCTGGCCGTCATCGGGTTGAACCAAACCCGCGATGAGCCGTAATAATGTTGATTTACCTGAACCGGTTTCACCGGCAATGGCAATTTTTTGTCCAGGCTCCTGTATGAAGTTGATATTTTTTAATACATGATTTTCTCTTTCTTTTTTACTGAGGCCCGATACAGTCAATAAATTCATTCAATAAAATATCTGCAAAATAAAAGGCAGTTTTCATAACTGCCTTTTATTTTCTATTAAGCGTCACGCAAACCCTCGTCTCTTATTCGACCTTCCACACTGCCGTCATGTCTGCGATAGTTGTCTCTACCAAAGCCACCGCCTCTACGTTGTTCGTATGCGCTTCTTCTGTTTCGTACCATTTCCATTCTTGCATTTTCTTCTACTTCATCCTCCCGGTAATTATCTCTATTTCCAGAGTTACCAGGCAGAATTCCACCCTGGCTTCTTTTCTCCCAAAGTCTTAGGCCCCGGTCATATTCCGAATCCTTTTGTACGTTTTGAGCTTCATGCAAGCGATGTTTATACAAATTATCATCGTTGAAATAATCGTGTTTATAAAAACTGTCGGTGTGTTCTTCAGCACTTGTCGTAGACGATGAGTCTGACACCCTACCTAATGTGCTACACACTCTTCTTTCAATTTCAGGGCTCAGGTTATTCTTATCGTAATCTGGCAACGAACGAAAATGTTCGGCCTGTACATTGGGAAGTATAACATCGTCATCCTCTCTATCCAATTGCGCCAATCCAATTGGTATTAGCACCTTGCGATGATCAAGCTTTAGGTCATTATCATCTAAATCAACTACCATATAACGCACCTTTTTCTTTTGAGCATCTACAATCAATTCTTCCACTTCACCAACTTTTTGACCTGTGGAATTTTTTACATCCCAGCCACGTATATCTGGTTCGCCTTTTACAATTTCAAAATCAGAGCGGTCCATTTCCTGGAGACGCCTATGTTTCATGCTATCCATATTGATCTTTTTTTGTTATTCAATAAATGACTAGAATTATGCAATATGAGCTATTGCATAATTGTTACCTGTAAATTGCTGCGGCAATTCAACAGCAGATGTTGTGTTCGTTTGATTCTGCGGATTATTTTGACCGTTATTATTATTTCTGTTCATCAGAAAATAAATAACTGCTGCAGCAATCAAAACCACTGCTACAATCCAGATCCATGCAGGAGTGGAATTATTTTTTTTTGCTTGCACATGTAGTTCTGCCATAACGTTTAAATTTTGATCAATAATTTGTTAACGGTAAATAAAACACACAAACTATGCCTGATGAATCGTCGAATTACTTGCAACAGGTAACTGATCAGGTAGGTGTTATGCTTTCCAAAGATTTTGTTCAATTATCTCAACAAGATTATAATCGGGGTCGTGGAAGTAAAAGGATCGAATGTCTTCATTCCATACATGCTCGTGTAAAATAGGAATACCAGCAGTTTTTATTTGTGTTAAAGCATCATCATAATCTTCCTTAAACACTTCGAACGCAAAATGAATACTGCCTTTTGCTCCATGCGATGGAACTTCATTGCGTTTTTGTGTTTCTTCGGCTATAAAACAAAGCAATACAGAACTGCCTGCTTTAAAAAAAACATGCCTGTTTTTAACAAAGGAAAGGAGAGGCAACCCAAGCTTATTGTTATAAAAATCCCGTGTTCTTTCAAGGTCGTTGACGTATATACAGGTTTCTTTAATGGAAACAATATTCATACACTTTAATGATAACAAATAAGAGCCAACTATCGGAATCGAACCGACGACCTGCACATTACGAGGGTGCTGCTCTACCAACTGAGCTAAGTTGGCTTAGTTATAAAGATAAAAACCATTGAAGTTTTGTCAATATAAGATTCCCCAATTGTGTCGAAAAAATTCTGGCACGGTTTTCAAACTCTAACCAGTAAAACTGTGAACATGGAATCGAGAAATGAATCAAATAAAAGAAGACGAAAACAAAGACAACCAGTGCTTGTGCGTTCGGTAAAACCAGGACAAGCCAATGTTCAATCATGGGAAAGGAAGGCTTCACCAGTTTCAAATTTGTGGAATATCGGTACCTCAGCAGCATAAACCGTTGCAAGCTGGATTAGAGGCAAGACTTATTTATTGATTTTGTTAAGATAACCAAGCGCTGTTTCAAGCACCCTGTCTTCATTAACTTTTTGATTGGTTTGATCAACTACAATTTTCGGAGTAAACAATTCTCTCGGGATGCCATTGATGTGGTAAAGTTTCTCCACCGGAAAGCTGAAACCTATTTTAGTATTGGGCATTTGATAGGAGTAAATTGCACCATTTAATGTTGCCATTTTTGTTCCTATTGTGGTTACTCGTTTAAAAGCATCAAAGCCTACAACAATGCCTTCACTTACACTGCCCGTCCAATGATCAACGAGTAATACAACTGGCTTGGAGTACATTGGGTTTCTTGGCGACACAATTTCGACCCAGCTCCTTTTGATGCCAGTAGCCACTTGCTCGGCTGGTAATTCATGCTTCTGATAAAACCCTTCATTTTTAATAAAACGTCCGATGATGGCTCTTGCTACCGTGGTGTTGCCGCCACTTGGCGTTTCTCTCAAATCCAGGATCAACGCTTTGGTTCTCATGAACCGATTTAAAACAGAATCGAAATCATTAATCAGTGCATTATCCCCCAAACAATTATTAATGCGAATATAGCCTATGGTGTTCGGCAACATTTTAGATTCGATAGACGATTCATAGTCGTGGATATCAATAGTTCCGGATTGATCAGGATAAAAATCTGTTTTCTTCCCTTTATCAACAACCGTAATTTTTCTTGGCTCGGAATGATTACCAGCTAGAACAACTCTTAAAGCATAATTTTTCGCTTCGTAGTCAACTGACTTGAATGATTTTGGAAGGAATGCTTCAATTGCCTTATCTATTGCAACGTTGTTTATTGCAGTGATTTGCATACCGGCTCGAATACCCGAGTTTTCAGCATTAAAATTTTTTCTTACTTCGATTACCACCGCTTTATCGTTTACATACTCGGCCCAAAGATCGGCCCCGCTTGGCACCAATCTTTGAGATTCGGGTGTATTTGTATTTAAAGAAGCATGATGGTCATATAACTCGTAAAACATTTTTTCTAACAACATCACAAAGCTGTTTCTGCTTGTAATTGTATCCAGGTCTTTTGCAAAAATTGTTTTAGCTGCATCCCAATCAGTTTTCTTTTTATCCCAATAACAATAATCTGTTTTGATGGTGTTCCACAAATAATTAAAATCTTCCCGAAACTGCTCAGTAGTTATTTTTTGGCAGAAGCCATTAACTAAGAAAAAAGAAAATCCAATTAAAAAAAAGACCGGTTTCATTGATTATTACTTGTGATTCAAAAGTACATTTATCAACAGTCAAACTGGAATGTAGTTTGCTCACCATACTATAGAAAATGAATCATCGAACGATTTGGACAATTGGACATTCCACACGAACGTTGGAACAATTTGTAGCATTGCTTCATTCTTTCGAGATAAAAATGTTGGTGGATGTCAGAAATTATCCTGGTTCTCGCCGTTATCCCCATTTTAATAAAGAAGCTTTGGAAGTTTCTTTGCCGGCACATAACATTCAGTATATACATTTAAAAGAATTGGGCGGTCGAAGAAAACCAGTTGAAGGTTCAACAAATACTGCATGGCGCAATGAGGCTTTTAGAGGTTATGCAGATTACATGGAAACAAAGGAATTTAAAAAAGGCATTGATAAGCTGGAAACAATAGGAGAAAAACAACCAACCGCGTACATGTGTTCTGAAGCCGTATGGTGGAGTTGCCATAGGGCTTTGGTTTCCGATTACCTGAAATGGAAAGGATGGACAGTAATGCATATTATGGATATTGCAAAATCCACTGAACATCCATTTACAAAACCTGCATCAGTTGCCGATGGCATTCTTCGTTATGACGAACCGGGTTTGTTTAATTGAATGCTAAGGATAATCATTCAATTACAGCATCGGACGTTAACTCGCTAATGCGATCCAAAAGATACTGCGTTTCAAAAGGCTTTGGTAAAATGTCGTCGGCACCAAAAAGTATGGCCCGGGCAAAACTGTAATCAAATCCCGAAATGATCAGCACTTTGGCAATACGGTAAACAGGTTGATGCTTTAATTTCCAACAGAGTTGCCGGCCGTCTTCTCCCCTTACATTAATATCTAAAAGGACGAGATGCGGATCAAAATAGACTACCAATTGCTCGGCCTCTGTAAGGCTTACTGCAGTTTCTGTTTCGTAGCCTTCCATTTTTAATTGGCGTTCGAGGAGCATTACAAGATCAACGTCATCATCAACAATGAGGATTCTTTTTGAAACCTCTTCTTTCAATACACACATAGTCGTAGGGTGTTTCTGGTTAGCAAAACGGCCATGGTTTCATAACCGGTAATTCAAAGGAAGGAACGGATTTTTTGTCGTTTCAAAGGATAGGAAAGAAAGAAGTTGATTGATATTGGATTTGGTTTCTCTTTGGACTTTGGATTTCAAAAAAACTTACTGGACGGTTTTCGGATATTGGTACTGATTGAATTCAATCAATCAACTTCTGACACAAAACTATTGACATAGGCGATGCAGAACAATAGCAGAATTGACCGATTTTAGTGATATGGATTTTACGAAAATGCATTCAATCCAATCGAAAGATTACTAATAACAGAATCGTAAAAATTCGTTTATAGTATTACTGTATTAATTTTTTAAACATAACAGCATGTATCTTGTAAAAAAGAAGTTATGGCAGAAGCAATACAACCAATAGGCAGAACCATTTTTGGTGATGTGTCAAACGCAGGCAATGTTTTATCAGAAGAAGAAGCATTAAAACTGCTGAATGAATGGGTACAGAACGAAAGACTGCGTCTGCATATGAAACAAGTAGCAGCTGTTATGAAAGCATGGGCTTTGGAAAAGGAAAATCTTCCAGAGCAAGAAGCAGGCAAATGGTGGCTGGCTGGTGTGCTTCATGATGCAGATTGGGAAAAATATCCGAACGATCATTGTAGAATTATTATCGAAGAATTAGAAAGGAGGCAAATCGATCCTGAAGTAATTCATTGTATTGCCTCACATGGACCGCGGCATTTCGGAGTGGAGCCGGAAACAATCATGGACAAAATGATCTACGCCTTTGATGAATTGTCGGGTTTCATTCATGCTGCTGCATTGATCCGGCCAACGCGGTATGAGGGAATGGATGTAAAAAGCGTTCTGAAAAAATTAAAAACGCCCTCATTTGCAGCACAGGTAAACAGAGATGACATCAATGATTCGATTTCAAGAATAAATATTCCTCTCGAGGAATTGATCGACTTCATCATCATTCATCAAAAACATATCAGCTAATCTTTTATTTTTCCGAACCTTACAAAACGTTAAACCTTTTAACAAGCCGGTTGTCGTAGCTAAGCTGTTATTTGATATTGTGCAAAAGGAATCATCTGTTTAAATGCCTCGTTATGAGAAAAATCTACCTTCTCACAAGTTTTATTGTGATTTTGTTCCACCAAGCGAAAAGCCAGGACACTGCAAACTTTACCTTCTCTGTTGGGGCCAATAACCAGGTAATTTTTACCAATACATCTCACCTACACGGCGATGCTCCCAAGAAGGCTGTGTGGCTTTTTGGAGATGGGGTAAAGCAGGTCACAGCTCCGCTTGCCAATACGTTTTATCAATACAGTTTTGCAGGGAGCTATACCGCCTGTCTTAAAATTTATAAATATTCCAATTCATTAAATGACTCTGTAGTTACGGCGGACGTTTGTAAAACCATAATTCTTTCAAACAGTTCACGGGATAGCTGTAGAGTGGAGTTTTCAAATGCTGGGAGCAGCGCCACACTTCTTAACCAGGTTTTTGTAGCCAAACCATGGCACAATAACCAGAAAAAACCAGAAGAGATCTGTTGGAATTTCGGAGACGGCCACGACACCTGTATTAAGTATGATCCCACTCTTTCCAGCAACTATGCGACATACCATAACTATTTAAAACCCGGCCAGTATAATGTTTGTGTAAGGGTTCGCTACCAGGGTGGATGTGTTTCCGAATATTGCAGGGTAATAAATATTGCAGGGCAAGAATGTAAAGCTGATTTTACAATGGAGCCTGTAGCAGCTTCACCACTTTCAAGACATTATGTTGCACAACCATGGCATATACAGCAAAAAAAACCGGTTAGAGTTTGTTGGGACTTTGGTGATGGTGTAACGGAATGCAAACAATATTTATCTTCTAACACAGATCCCTATAGTATCAATCATAGTTATGCCAAACCAGGCCAATACAATGTTTGCATAAGTGTTTTGTATGATGGTGGATGTGAATCAAAGAATTGCAAGACCATTGTAATAGAAATACCCCCACCGCCAGCTGATACTTGTTTTGTAAACGTATTTGAGGTAGTAACGAATATGAATAACACGGAAAGACATTTCTATGCCGGAACTATGCAGGATCGCAGGCCGGAAAGAATATGCTGGATATTTGGTGATGGGAAAGATACTTGTATCAACCTTTCAAATCCAGTAATCGCTCAGTCGCTTGTCATTTCGCACCGCTATCCGGCACCCGGAGCGTACCGTCTTTGTGTGAAACTAAAATATGCAAATGGTTGCGAAGCTCAGAAATGCCAGGAAGTTGTGATTCGTTCCGTGAGCAACGTTTGTGGAGGATATATAGTTGACTCGCTGATAAACACAAGAACATATGCCTTCAAAGGATTTTCTATTCAAAACCCAAACGATCATGTTGTTTCCTGGAGATGGACGTTCGGAGATGGTAGTTCTTC
>Ga0207679_10002870_pt1 | contig 10686 bp, 8 predicted proteins | sample KBSC73metaG_FD_184320 | JGI IMG/M metagenome (GOLD analysis project Ga0207679, IMG submission 184320) | Corn rhizosphere microbial communities from Kellogg Biological Station, Michigan, USA - KBS C7-3 metaG (SPAdes) (version 2) | ecosystem: Host-associated > Plants > Roots > Rhizosphere > Soil ...
GGAGTGGGATGCAGCGTCGGTAGAGGCGGCCATCCGCGAGGTGGCGGAAGTCGAAGGCGCCAAGCTCGGAAAGCTTGCGCAGCCGCTCCGCGCCGCCGTGACCGGGCGAACGACCTCGCCCGGGATTTTCGATGTGCTTGCGTTGCTCGGGAAGGATGAAAGCCTCGCCCGCATCGCCGACCAGATGGTGGAGCCGAAGGAATGACCGACAAGACCGTGAGCCTCGGGATCGACGGCACCAATCACTCCTACGGAGTGCTCGAAGGCTCTGTGGGGCCGGAAGTCTTCGACATCCGCAAGCTCTACAATGAGACCGGGATGTTCACTTACGACCCGGGTTATACCTCGACCGCCAGCTGCCAAAGCGCCATCACTTATATCGACGGCGAAAAGGGCATTCTTCTTCACCGCGGATACCCCATCGACCAACTTGCGGAGACTTCGACCTTCATGGAGGTCGCCTATCTGCTGGTCCATGGAGAGCTTCCCAAGAAGGTCGAGCTCGAGGATTTCTCCTACACGATCAGCCGCCACACCATGCTCCACGAGCAGCTGGCGACTTTCTATCGCGGTTTTCGCCGCGATGCGCACCCGATGGCGATCATGTGCGGCGTGGTTGGCGCGCTATCCGCCTTCTACCACGACAGCACCGACATCACCGATCCCGAGCAGCGGATGATCGCCTCGCACCGGCTGATCGCGAAGATGCCGACGATCGCGGCGATGGCGCACAAATATTCGGTCGGGCAGCCGTTCCTCTATCCCGACAATACGTTGAGCTACACCGGGAATTTCCTGCGCATGACCTTCGGCGTTCCCGCCGAACCTTATGTCGTAAATCCGATCATCGAACGCGCGATGCGGCGGATCTTCATCCTTCACGCCGATCACGAGCAGAACGCCTCGACCTCGACCGTGCGGCTCGCCGGCTCGTCGGGCGCCAATCCCTTCGCGTGCATTGCGGCCGGCATCGCCTGCCTGTGGGGCCCCGCGCATGGCGGGGCGAACGAAGCCGCGCTCAACATGCTGCGTGAGATCGGCCGCACGGAACGCATTCCGGAATATATCGCCCGCGCTAAGGACAAGGACGACCCGTTCCGGCTGATGGGCTTCGGTCACCGCGTTTATAAGAACTTCGATCCGCGGGCGAAGGTCATGAAAGCGACCGCCGACGAAGTTTTGAAGGAACTCAACATCTCCGACCCCGTGCTCGACGTGGCGAACGAATTGGAGCGGATCGCGCTCAGCGACGATTATTTCATTGAAAAGAAGCTGTATCCGAACGTCGATTTCTATTCGGGCGTGATCCTCAACGCGATCGGCTTCCCGACCGAAATGTTCACCGCGCTATTCGCGCTCGCCCGCACCGTCGGCTGGGTCGCGCAATGGAATGAGATGATCTCGGACCCCGAGCAGAAGATCGGCCGCCCGCGCCAGCTTTACGTTGGCGCCACGCAACGCGACTACGTCCCCGTCGAGAAGCGCTAGATTAAGGACTTGGCAGCGTCAGCGTGAAGCGGGCTCCCGCGCCCGGTTCGCTGTCGACAGTGACGTCGCCACCCATCGAGCGGGCGAGGCGCCGCGAGATTGCGAGACCGAGACCCGTGCCGCCTTGCTTGGCGTCTGCGCGCTCGAACCGCTCGAAGATCCGCTGCTGATCGGCCGGCGCGATGCCCGGGCCCTCGTCCGAAACGATCAACGAAGCGGTGCCCGCGGTGCCTGCGAAGGCGAGCCGCACCTTTCCTCCCTCGGGCGAATGGCGGACCGCGTTGCCGATCAGATTGACGAGGATTTGGATGACCGCTCGCTCTTGCCCGCTCGCCGTGAGCGAGTGGGCGGCTTCAAAGTCGATCGTGACGCCGCGTTCCTCGGCCACCGCCTCGATCATCACCACCGCTTCGGCCGCAAGCGCAGTCAGATCGATGGAGCGCTGGCTCTGCGTGGGGTCTTCGCTCATCGCGCGAACGACGGAAAGCAGATGCCTCGCCGCCGTCGCGATATCGTTGCCGTAGCTTGCATATTCGCTGCGCAGCGGGCCATCCGCGCGCTCCACGATACGCTCCGCGCTCTCGATGATCCGGTCGAGCGGCGAGCGCAGCACTTCGTCCAGCGCATGATCGAAGGCGGCCAGGCTCGACGGGTCGGGCGCCTCTGCGCGTTCGGGTCGCGCCGTTCCGCGAAAGCCGGCAAACCCGCCGTCAGCGCCGGTCACGACTTCGCCGCCAAGGACAACGACAGTGCCGTCGTCCTTTCGACTGCGCGCCCGCTGATCCGAGAAGCTGCGCCGGGCCGCGAGCGCGCTGATGAGCGGCATCTCACCGTTTTCGTCTTCTTCGAAACGGAGGAGGCGTGTGAGCGGCGTGCCGGAGGCTTCGGCGACGTCCACGCCGAGGGATTCGGCAAGATCGGGGGACAGTGAGATGATTTTCAGCTCTTCGTCGGCTGCCCACTCGCTTGCCGCGACTTCCGTCCCAGCATCGCCATTTCCCCCCAGCAGCGAAGCCAGGCGCGCGCCCGTTGGTGGGCGTACCGTCCAACCCTCGAGGATCAAGGCGATCTCGTCGCCTTCGGGGACGGCGCGAACGGAAACCTCGATGTCATGGTCGGTAGATGCGGCGAGAGCCGGTCTGACGACCGCGATGCGAAGCTTGCGCGCAAGCTGCGCGACGGCAGCGACCTGAGGAAGGGCGAGCGGCTGCCCAAGGTTGGAGCCCGCTTCGCGCTGGAGAGCCTCCAGCTCCGGATCGGCCGAGACCAACCGCCCGGCTTTGTCGAGACGGCCAAGGACCGCGTGCGGTTCGGAGGGCGCGCTAGCCATTGGAAATGTCCAGCGCCGCTAACGCGCGGCGATAAGCCGGGTCGACCGTCAGCCAGGTCCGTGCCGCCGTGACCTGCCCTTCGGTAAGGGAATCAAAGAGGCCGATCGCTCGCCCCGCGTCGTTCAGGCCCAAGAGATCGCCGATGCTGGCCAGCAAGCCGGCAACGAGATCCCGCGGCGAGTTCGAAAGGCGAAACAACATCATGACGCGTTCGGCCTTGCCCGAAAGCAATTCCCCCGCGGCAATCTTGCCATCGAGGCCAGCTCTACGCGCAAGCGCTTCGGCGACGAAAGCGGTCTCGCCTTCATGGGCCGCCGCCAGGATGAGATCATCGTCGAGGCGCCCGTTTTCATCCAAAAGTGCGGCAAGCTCAGCCGTCAGCGCATCAATCCCTTGAGAAGCCTCCTGTGCGTCGAGCACTCGTCCACAGGCATTGACCAGTTCTGCGTCCGCGGCCGCGGAGCCGCGAACTCCGGCAAGGTCGCCTCGAAGCACGGCAGCGATCGCATGGACCAGAACCCGCGCGGATCCCTGGCTCAGATCGTCGAACGAAACCAGGCACTGACCGAAGCGGTCACGGCGGCGGCCGCGCGCCAAAATCAATGCCATCGCTGCGGCGGAGATTGCGCCATCGTCATGACTGACCAGGCCCTGGAGGATGCGCGCATCGTGACGGCCGCTGCGCGCTTTTGCGCCGTTCGCGATCCGCTCCTCGTCTGCGCGGCGGAGCAAAAGGGCCATCAGCGGAGGTTCATCCAACAAGCGAGTCGCCGTCAGAGTCTCAATCAGGCCGAGATTGCTTTCGTCATTCGCGGCCGACCACCCCTTGGGCAGAGCGGCTCGAATCTCGTCCGCCACATCACCGACCAGACAATGGAGCATGGCGGTCATCAACGCGCGCTCCTGCTCCGTCAGGCGCGTCGCCGAATCGAGGAAGAAATCGGCGCGGACAGTGGACAGCCGGTCGCGCGCGCCCAAACGCGCGGGCGCGTCATGATCGGCTGCCGGTGCAGCGATCGGCCATTCCTCGGGCATCATTGCGAGGAGGCTTATCCGATTTCCGTTAACTTCGCGTCAACTCAGGCCCGAAATGCCGAACGTGCTGAACGATAAAGAAAGAGGCGACCGCGTAAATGAGCAGCGCGACCAGGTAAGCCGTCCAAACCCCAGCGATCGCGAATGGAATGGCTGCGAATATCGCATTGCGGCGAGAGAGCAGCCAGATATCGCTGCCCGGCGGAAGCGCCGATTTCTCGATACGGCCGGCCTCGGCGAAGGCGATCGTCGCCGCCGCCGTCACCAATGCGCCCCAGCCGGGCAGGTGACGCGCTTCCCATGAGCCAAGCGCCAGCAATGCGAGACCGGATGCCGGCCACAGTGCGAGCCTGCTGAGCATCCGTGCCGGCAACGGCCGGAGGCGCAGCGCGGCCAGGCGGGATGCGACGATGTCGAGCGGCGTGGAAAGGACCAGAAAGGTAAGGCCCGCGCCCAGCAGACCGCGAGCGAACGCCAAAGCTCCGGCAAGCGTCAGCAACATTGCGAGCCAGATAAGCCAGACGGGCCGGACGGAAGTTTCCATCAGACGCTCGGTCAGGATCTCCTCGAGGGGAGGCAGAAGGTAGCGGCTGGCCCAGTCGGTGCGCGCGCCGCGTGACGAGGCAACCAGCCTGCGTTGGAAATCGGCCAGCTGGTCCGCCCTCTCCACCAGTAGCGGTGACGAATCTTCGCTTACCGGAACCCTCAGCGCCCCTTCCTGCAGGGTCTTGCGCAACAGCGTCGATTGCAGGTCCCAGTCGCCGAGGATCGCGGCCGTGGATCCCAGGTTTCGCGTGTCCACCAGTGCCACACCCGCCCAGCGATTTCCCGCGTCGATCCGTTCAAAGGTGGTATTGGCTTCATTGTCCGGCACCGTCGCGATCGCCGGCTCAGGCTCCTCGGCGAGCGCCGCGACCAGCTCGGCCGGAGGCGCGACACCGTCGCCGATCATCAGGATCATCGAGCCGGCCTCGAAGCGGCTGACGGCGTCCTGTACGTCGCTGACCGCGATGACGGTCACGCCGTCGAGCCTCAGGCGCTCGAAAGCATCTTGCAGCGCCTGCGGCACGCGTTCGACGATGGCGACGATCGGTGCGGCTCCGGCGGCGGCGGCGCAGCGAACCTGATATTCGAGCAAGGTACGTCCAGCGAGTGGGAGAAGCGCGCGCAACCCACCGGAATCATCCTCGTGGTAAGCTCCGACGAGCGCGCCGACCATGTCCCTCCCCTAATCGCTTCAGGCAAGCTTCTGTAATCGCTTTCGCGCCCCGTCAAAGATGATAAACTGCTGATTGCCATGACCCCCAGCCCGAAACGCGCAGAGCCCTTGTCGCCCATCACCGAGGAGCGGAGCATCCTCGAACTCGGCAGAGACGCTGCGCTGGGTGAACGAGCATTCGACCCGGAGAAATGGGCCGCGGAAACGCCCGTGGCGCCGCACGGTTCGGGTGGGCGGCAAGTCCTCGCCGCTGCTTTGAGCGTCCTCGCAGCGCTGTGGCTCGCCTTCACCGCATGGTCTGCCGGACGTTCGCTTGCTGGGCAGACGCTGTCCTCACCTCAGGTTGCGCAGTGGATCGCGGTCGCCGCCGGGCCGCTGGCGATCCTTGGTCTCGCCTGGCTGATGTTCGGCCGGACGCGGCGCAAGGAATCCGAACGATTCACGCAATCGGTTATCACGATGCGGACCGAAGCCCGCTCGCTGGAAGCGCTGCTCGAGGTGCTGTCGCAGCGAATCATCGATAGCAAGTCGGAGCTCACGAACATCACGCAGCAGCTGATGCACCTGGGCGATGACGCGACCGGCAAGCTGAGCGGCATCACGCGCGAGTTCGACACGAGCACCGAGCGGCTGGTGCGTCACGGCCAGGCGCTTGATCGCGCAGCCGAGTCGGCTCGCAACGACATCGCCGTTCTGCTCGAAGATCTCCCGCGCGCCGAGGAAAGCGCCCGCTCCGCCGCCGAGCGGCTGCGCGCCGTGGGCAGCGAGTCGGCGGCAAGGACGATCGAATTTACCGACCGGCTCAACGCGATCGCCGACCGCACGGCCGAGGCCGACCGGATTATCGGCGAAACTACGAGCAGGCTCGCTGAGCGGCTTGCGGAGATCGACACCGCCGGCACCGCCGCGGCGACGAAGGTGGGGCAAGCGGAGATGAGTTTCTCGGGCGTGCTCGAAGCGCTGCTCGAACGCACGTCGACGACCCTCGAAGGGATTCGCTCTGGCATCGATGCCCAGGCCGCAGCCGTTGCCGCGCTGGTGGAGCAATCTTCAGCCGGGATCGGTAAGACTGGCGCGCAAGCTTCAGAGGCTCTCGCGCTCAACGTCGATCACGCCAACGCTGCCCTCGCTACGCTGTCCGGCAGCGTCGCCGAACAGGAACGCGCCTCGCAACGGATGATCGCGGAGATCGACCGCGGGCTCACCATGATCGACGAGCGCTTCACCGAGCTCGCCTCACATGGAGACGAGCGCGCCAACCATTTCCTGCGTTCCCTTACCCGGGCGCGGGCCGAATTGGACCTGATCGCCGAACGCGCGGAGACTCAGCACGGTGCATTGGGGTCACTTGGGGAGCGGACGGCATCGCTGCGCGAAAGCATCGACCGGCTGGCGGACGAAGTGCGCGATCAGGTCGGCACGGCGCTCGGCGAAGCACAGGGTCGGGCCGATCGCCTGATCGAAGCGACGGCGATTGTGAAGCCCGAAATCGATTGGGTCCGCGAAGCCGCTGTCGAAGCGGGTGACCGCATCGCGGCGACGGGCGAATCGATTGCGACTCACCAAGACAAGCTCACCGCCCTTCTAGCGAGCGTCGACGAAGGCGTGGTGAATTCGCGGGCCCAGCTTCAGGCGCTGACCGCGGCAATCGCCGAGGCGCAGGCGGAAGCGACCAACCTCAGTGCCGAAACGGCGCCGGCACTGGTCAACGCGCTGGTTCAGGTCAAGGAAGCCGCGGCCCATGCCGCCGAGCGGGCACGCGAAGCGATCGAGGCGACGATCCCGTCCAGCGCGGCCAAGCTTTCAGAAGCCTCCCGCGATGCGCTCGAGAAAGTCATCCGCGAGAGCATCGAAGACCGCTTGCGGGAAGTCGAAACCGTGGCCGCCCGCGCGGTGGACACGGCACGCAACGCCTCAGATCGCCTGTCCCAGCAAATGCTCAACATCGGCCAGAGCGCAGCGGCGTTGGAGCAGCACATCAACCGCACCGGCCAGGAGCAGCGCGAACGGGACAGCGAAGCCTTCGCGAGACGCGTGTCGCTGCTCATCGATTCGATGCACTCAGCGGCAATCGACGTCGGCAAGATCCTCTCCGACGAAGTCGATGAGAAGGCTTGGGGCGCATATCTCAAGGGCAATCGCGGTGTCTTCACCCGGCGCGCCGTGCGGCTGATCGGCGGGAGCGAGACGCGCTCCATCGCCGCCCATTACGAAACGGACGCGGAATTCCAGCATTCGGTCAATCGCTACGTCCACGACTTCGAGGCGATGCTTCGCCGGGTCCTCGCCGAGCGTGACGGCGGAATGATCGCGGTCACGCTCATGTCTTCGGACATGGGCAAGCTTTACGCGGCGCTCGCCCAGGCGGTCGACAAGCGGCGCTAGTTGTAGAAATCGAGGTCCTCCGGCGTCACCCAGCCGAACGACCAATTGACGTAATAGATCGCGAACAGGATCGCGCCGGCGAGCGCGGCCTTCAGCAAATGGCGCTTGAGGTCGAAGCGGTGCGGGGCGCTGTCCGCCTGGCCGGGCACCTTCTCGCCACCGACTTCATCGGTCGTCTTCACCCCGAACGGTAGCAAGGCGAACGTCGCAAAAGCGAAGAACAGGAAATAGATCGCGACGATCGATGTGAATTTCATGCGGCGACTTGCAGCAGCATCACCTCGACCAGCGGCTTCTTCCCCGTCCACAATGTCGCGCAGCGGCGAACCGCCAGACGCACGGCTTCGCGCGTTCGCTCCTCGTCGGTCCCCGGGCTGAAGGCGCGCGTCGCGGCATCGGTCGCGTCGGTGATGAAATCGTCGCGGTCTTCTTCCACCGGAACGCCAAACGGACGGATCAGCGGCTTGCCCGCGAGCTCACCGTCGTCACCGACGGGCACCGCAACCGTGATCAGTCCGCCGAAACCCATTCGGCGTCGCTCGGTGATCGTGGCGCCATCGGCCGGAAGGATCACGTCGCCATCCAGGACGAGGCGGCCGACGCGGACCTCATCGATCTTCTTCGGATCGCCCGGCGCGAGGCGGATCACGTCTCCGTTCTTCTGCACGACCGCATGGTTGACGCCGTGGCTCAGCGCGAGGCGCGCATGCTCGGCGAGATGGCGAGCCTCGCCGTGAACCGGAACGACGATCTCGGGCCGGACCCATTTGTACATCTCGACCAGCTCGGGCCGGCCCGGATGGCCCGACACGTGGACATGAGCCTGTTTCTCGGTGACGATCTGGACGCTGAGGTCGGAGAGCTGGTTCATGATCCGCCCGATCGCAGTCTCGTTCCCCGGGATGATCCGCGACGAGAAGATGACCGTGTCGCTTTCCGTCAACTTCAGCTCGTGATTTCCGGCGGCGATCCGGCCGAGGGCCGCGCGAGGCTCGCCCTGCCCGCCGGTAGCGATGATCAGCAACTCGCTCTTCGGCAGGCGCATTGCCTCTTCGAAGCTCACAGGAGCCGGGAAATCGCGAAGATAGCCGGTCGCCTGCGCGACCCGCAGGATCCGCTCCAGCGACCGGCCCGCGATGCACACCTTGCGGTTGGTCTCGGCCGCCACGCGCCCGATCGTCTGCAGCCGCGCGGCGTTGGACGCGAAGGTGGTGACAAGCACGCGGCCCTTTGCCTTCGTCGTCTGGGCGAGGAGACCTTCGTGAACGCTCTCTTCCGATCCCGACGGCAGCTCCTGGAAGACATTAGTGGAATCGCAGACCAGCGCGAGCACGCCCCTGTCGCCGATCTCGGTCAGGACATCCGTGTCGGGCGCGGAGCCGAGCACCGGCGTCTCGTCGATCTTCCAGTCGCCCGTATGGAAAATGTTGCCGAACGGAGTTTCGATGAGCAACCCATTCCCCTCGGGGATCGAGTGCGACAGCGCGACGAAGCTGATGCGGAACGGCCCAAGCTCAACACTGCCACCGCGCTCGACGATGTTGAGCTTGACCTGGCCGGTCAGGCCTTCTTCCTCCAGCTTCCCGGCGATCAGACCGGCGGTGAAAGGCGTCGCGAACAAGGGTGCTTTGAGCTCTTCGGCGAGATAGGGCAGCGCACCGATATGGTCCTCGTGACCGTGGGTCAGGATGATGCCGGCAAGCCGCTCCTGCTGGTTCTCGATGAACTCGAGGTCAGGGAGGATCAGGTCGATCCCGGGATAGGTGAGATCGGCGAACGTCAAGCCGAGGTCGACCATGATCCACTGGCCGCGGCAGCCGTACAGATTGACGTTCATGCCGATCTCGCCCGAGCCGCCGAGCGCGCAGAAGATCAGTTCCTCGCCTGGGATCATTGCTTCGCTTCGGCCGCCATCGCGTACAACAGGCTCAACCCCTGGATGGTGAGGTCGGGCTCAATCGCGTCGAACACCTGCGTATGCTCATCGAACAGGTCAGCGAGGCCGCCGGTTGCGACCACGGTGACCGGGCGATCGAGTTCCCCCTTCATTCGATCGACAAGGCCTTCGATCATGGCGACATAACCCCAGTAGATGCCGATACCCATCTGGCCGCTGGTCGTGCGGCCGATGACGCTGAGATTGTCGGTTGGGGCCTCGATGGCGATACGCGGCAGCTTGGCCGCGGCACTCACCAGCGCGTCGAGCGACAAGTTGATCCCCGGGGCGATGATCCCTCCCTTGTACGCGCCCGACGCATCGACGACGTCGAAGGTCGTCGCGGTTCCGAAATCGATGACGATCAAATCGCCCTTATGCTTGGCGTGCGCGGCAATGGCGTTGAGGGCGCGGTCTGCCCCTACGTTGTGGGGTTCATCGACGTCGAGGGGGATCGGCCAGGCTGCCTTGCCCTGCCCCGCGACCAGCGCTTCGACGCCGAAATATTTCAGGCTGAGCACCTCAAGGTTATGCAGAGCGCGCGGCACGACCGTGCCGATTATCACCGCCTCGACATCGCGCTTCGAGAGGTTCTCAAGCTCGAGCAGTTGATACAGTGAAACCGCATATTCGTCCGCCGTGCGGCGCGGGTCGGTCGCGATGCGCCAGCGGGCCCTGATCTCGCCATTATCGACGAGGGCGAAGACGAGGTTCGTATTGCCGGCGTCGATGGCGAGCAGCATGCGCGGCCCCTACCGGTACGAGGGAAGGTTCACAACTCGACGTCGCCGGCGCGGACGATTTCCTCCCTGCCGTCATCCAGAGTTAGACGTAGCGCCCCGTCAGGCTCGAGGCCGGCAAAGGCGCCGGTTATAGTCTCCTCCGTCGTCGCATGAACCGAGAGCCGAGTGCCGACCGGATGAGCGCGCTCCTGCCAGGCGCGAGCGAGCGACTGGGGCGGCGTGCTTCGCCACAAGCCCAACATCCGCGCAAAGCTGCCGGCGAGCAGCGGCGCGAAGGCCTCCGGCGCAACTTCGCCGTCGAGCGAAGCCGCTTCACGATTCTTAAGCTCGGGCGCCGAAACGAGATTGACGCCGAAGCCCACGGCGACGCGGCGATCGTTCCGCTCAAGGAGGATGCCGGCAAGCTTCCTGCCGCGGAGCATGACGTCATTGGGCCATTTCAGCATCATCGGCTGCGCGGGAACCGCGACGTCGAGCGCCTCGACCAGCGCGAGGCCCGCCGCGAGCGAAAGGGTTTGCGCCGACGGGTCGGCAGTATCGAGCAACACA
>Ga0207679_10002871_pt1 | contig 10685 bp, 8 predicted proteins | sample KBSC73metaG_FD_184320 | JGI IMG/M metagenome (GOLD analysis project Ga0207679, IMG submission 184320) | Corn rhizosphere microbial communities from Kellogg Biological Station, Michigan, USA - KBS C7-3 metaG (SPAdes) (version 2) | ecosystem: Host-associated > Plants > Roots > Rhizosphere > Soil ...
CGTCGTCAATAAAAAGGCCGAGATTGTGCGTGTTTATCTGCCGCCCGATGCGAACTGCCTGTTGTCGGTGTTGGATCACTGCTTGCGCAGCCGGCACTACGTCAACGTCGTGATCGCCGGTAAACATCCGGCTCCGCAGTGGCTCTCGATTGACGCGGCGGCGGCACATTGCAAGCAAGGCATTGGCATCTGGCAATGGGCGGGCAACGACGATAATTCCGATCCCGACATAATCATGGCGTGTGCTGGCGACGTACCCACTCTGGAGACGCTCGCAGCAGTTTCGATCCTGCGGCGGCATTTGCCGGAATTAAAAATACGGGTAGTTAACGTCGTGGATCTGATGAAGCTGCAGCCGGCGAGCGAACATCCGCACGGCCTTAACGATACAGATTTCGATGCCCTATTTACTCGCGACAAGCCGATTATATTTGCGTTCCATGGCTATCCGACGCTGATCCATCGCCTGACTTATCGCCGCACCAATCATGGAAGTCTGCATGTTAGAGGATACAAGGAAGAGGGCACCGTCACGACCGCTTTCAATATGACCGTACTCAATGATCTGGACAGGTTTCACCTCGTGGTCGACACCATCGACCGCCTCCCACACATCGGAGACAGCGGCAACTGTCTCAAGCAGCTCATGTATGACAAGCTCAAAGAGCACAAGCGCTACATAGAAACGTTCGGCGAGGACATGCCCGAGATCCGCGATTGGACATGGGGTGCGAGCCCGACTTGAATCCGCAAGAGCGAAACGGGATGTCCGACGGCGTTAGCGGTCAGGCGTGGTGGCTCAAATCGCCGGCCGACTGGCAGACGCAATTGCGTACCGATGCCAATGGGTTGTCCAGCGTCGAAGCAACTGCGCGCTTATCGCGAGCGGGCCCGAATGTTTTTCGCGATAGCCAGGAGCAATCGCCCCTGCTGCAGTTTCTGAGCCGTTTCAAGAATCCCCTGGTGATAGTGCTGCTGGTGGCCAGTGGCATCTCAGCACTCACCGGTGAGGTGGCGAACTTCGTCATCATCAGTTTCATCGTCCTTATTAGCGTTACCCTCGATTTTGTCCAGGAGTACCGCGCGGGCAAAGCGGCGGAAAAGTTGCGCCTTGCAGTGTCGGTACGAAGCGCTGTGATGCGTGACGGTAAGCCGATAAATATGCCGGTTGCGGGCATCGTCCCCGGCGACGTTGTGCTGCTTTCGGCAGGTGATCTAATCCCGGCCGATGGACTGTTGATCGAGGCGCACGATTTCTTCGTCAAGCAGGCGCTGTTGACCGGCGAGGCGTATCCAGTTGAAAAGAAGCTGGGCTTGCCCGGCCCGGACGCTACGGATGTACAGGACGCGAGCAATGCCATGTTTGCCGGCACTTCCGTTATCAGCGGCAGCGCCCGCGCGCTCGTAGTCAAAACCGGGACAAGCACCGCGATCGGTGCGATCGCAGAGAGCATCAGCCGTGAACCACCACCGACGGCTTTCGAGATCGGCACTCGCCGCTTCGGCTTGCTGATCATGCGGCTCACGATCCTGCTGGTGCTGTTTGTGTTACTCGTAAACGCAATGTTTCACAGGCCATGGCTCGAATCGTTTCTATTTGCCGTGGCACTCGCGGTAGGCCTGACGCCGGAATTGCTGCCGATGGTTGTGTCGGTCACCCTGTCACGCGGGGCGATGCGAATGGCCAGAAAGCGCGTAATCGTCAAGCGGCTGGCTGCCATTCAAAACTTGGGCTCGATGGATGTGCTGTGTACGGACAAGACGGGCACACTGACTGAGGCGAAGATCCGTCTTGACCAGCACGTGGACGCGCAAGGCGTGCCAAGCGACCGCGTGCTGGAGCTCGCGTATCTCAATAGTTACTTCGAAACCGGCCTTAAGAGCCCGCTCGATGACGCGATACTCGAGCGCAAAAACATCGACGTCGGAGCCTGGAAGAAAATCGACGAAGTGCCGTTCGACTTCGAGCGCCGTCGAGTGTCGGTGCTGATTGACAACGGAACTTCCCGGTTGCTGGTCGTGAAAGGTGCTCCCGACGACATCCTCGCGCTTTGCATCTCATGCGAGCTCAAAGGCGCAGATGGGCAGTACGCGTTGGACGCGGCTACGCTTGAGCGCGCTCGGGCGGAATATCAGGGACTTGAACGCGAAGGCTTCCGCGTGCTGGCGATCGCCCAGCGCGACGTGGCAGCAGACCATCCGCATGCGGTTGTCAGCGATGAAACCGAGCTCACACTCGCAGGATTCGTGGCATTCCTCGATCCGCCAAAGGCGAGCGCCGGCGCCGCCCTCGCCGCCCTCAAAAATAGTGGAGTTGCCGTCAAGATCGTCACCGGCGACAGCGAGCTCGTCACACAGCACATCTGCGCAACTCTGAACATTGCGGTGACCGGCGTGATGACCGGCAAGGACATCGCTCAGATTGACGATCATGCACTGCAAGCGCGCGTCGAAACGGCGAATTTATTTTGCCGTGTAAACCCGTCTCAGAAAGACCGCGTGATACTCGCGCTCAAGGCGCGCGGCCACGTCGTCGGCTATCTAGGCGACGGCATCAACGATGCGCCGTCTTTGCACTCGGCGGACGTCGGTCTGTCAGTGGATTGCGCAGTCGATGTGGCGAAGGAAGCGGCCGACATCATACTGCTCGAACCGGATTTGCACGTCTTGCATGATGCGGTCCTGGAGGGCCGGCGCACTTTCGCGAACATCATGAAATACGTCATGATGGGCACGAGCTCGAACTTCGGCAATATGTTCAGCATGGCAGGCGCGTCTTTGCTGCTTCCATTTCTTCCAATGCTGCCAACCCAGATCTTACTCAACAATATTCTTTACGATATTTCCGAACTACCGATTCCGCTCGATGGGGTAGATCCGGAGCAGGTAACTAATCCGCGAATACTGGACATGAGCTTCATCCGCAACTTCATGCTCGTCATCGGACCGATCAGCTCTGCGTTCGATTTCCTCATGTTCTACATCCTGCTGTCAGTACTCAAAGCGGACGAAGCGCTGTTTCAAACCGGGTGGTTCGTCGAGTCGCTTACTACGCAGGTGCTGGTTATTTTCATTATCCGCACGCGCGGCAACCCTCTGCGCAGCCGGCCGCATCCCGCTCTCATCGTAACGTCCATCGCCGTCGTGATCGCCGGTGCGTTGTTGCCGTTCACGGCGCTCGGCGCGTTTTTCGGGTTCGTACCGCCGCCTGCAAAGTTCTATCTCATTCTCGCTCTCATGGTGCTGGCTTATCTTGCCATCGTCCAGGTAGCAAAACGCTATTTTTATACTCGATTCAACTACGGATAAGCATGACCTGTAGCGCTGTGAGGCACGAGTCCATCACTGCTTTGCAATGCCGAGGAACGGCTTGATTTGCGCTGCCGTTTCCTCGAAGAGATCCTGGTTCCGCGATTCCCATTCGGAGACCTGAAGATCCGCGTTCTGGGGGCTGACGCCAAAATTTTCCTCGATCTTGTTGACGAGCTCCGCCCGGTTACCCGAAATCGCGTCGAGATGATCGTCAGTCAACTCGCTCCACTGTTTTTTAATCCTGCGCCTGACTTCAATGCGTTTGGTTTCCACAAAGATCCATTCCATGGCTTATCTCCTGATAATGATGTCGCCGCTTGCGATTAAGCAACGGCGACCGCACGCCCCGGTCAAGGCGCGGACACTATGATGCACCTTTAGGAGCGAGCCGTCCGTTCGCTACCCCACGTATGTAATTGGCCCACGAGGCAGCGCTATGAGGTTTTCAACGGCTCGATTAGATTTGTCCTACTAAAAGACCTGTGCCGCTATCACCAAGTGCGGCTAGCAAGGTGGCCGGCAGCGACGCAGATACTCGATTTGCTCTCAGCTGGCGCGCCCATCAGCGCGCGGGCGAGTCATGGTAGGCAAAAAAAACACTGTGAGCAGAAAGAAGGCCGCTGACCACAGCGCACCGGCAACCACGATTTCACTGAAGTAAAAATTCGGCAGAACGATCGGCAGCAACACGCGCGTATCACCAGCCAATTGAATCAACGCATAGGCGTACACCTCCAGCCGGTTCGCTATCAGCGGTCTGCCGGTGTGCCCGCGCGCGACGCGACTCATCATGCCGATGGTGAGCCCGCCGATCGCGCCCACGGTTAGTGCGTGCAGAGCGATGCTGTAGGAAACAAATCCAAGACCGCTCAACGTCAGTAGCGCCAGGTAAATGACAAGCCAGGCATACGACGCGTGCAATATCAGCAAGATGGGCATCCTCATTGCGGTCCAAGGCTTCCACATGGTGAGCCGCGCGCCATGCGCTAGCGCACCAACGCCGGCAATCCAGATTGCAATGAGCGGAAGACCAATAACGTGGACCGCTGTCAACAAAACGGCGCTCGCGATCGCCGTGCACTCGATGAAAGTGTTTCGCTGAGGGCTGGCGCCTTTGCCGGCGCTCGCGCTAAACATCGGAATTACGCGGCCCGCCACAACGGTGATGACGAGCAGAATTAAATCCAACCCGAGCTGAATCACGGTTTGCATGGTTGCAGCGCTCGCGCGCGAAGCTGCGACATAGAAGGCAATGTTTGCAGCGCCGAGCGATAGAATAATCAAAACGAATATTGCATTGCGCAGATTGCGCGCTTTGAACAGCGGTATGGCGATGCCCAGCGCGGCGAGTGTTGCGAAGGCGGTGTCAGCAATTGCCGCCACGGCCAAAAGACCGGATGCGACACAGGCGCGTGCCGCAATCCAACAGACGACAACGGTGAGGAGTGCATAGCCGGACGGCGTTGGGTGATGGGTCCAATTGCGCACAGCGGTGAACAGGAATCCCACGACCACCGCGAAGATATAGCCGAAGATCATCTCATGTGCGTGCCACTGCGCGCTCGCCAAGTACGTGAATGATCCTAGCCATCCGGCAAACTGCGCTACCCAAACTGCAATGGACAACAGCGCAAACATGCCCGCGAGCAGGAAGAGCGGCCGAAAGCCGATGCTCCAAAGTGGGGACCCAGGATGTAACGGTCCGCAGCACGCAGTCCGGCGATACAAAGACAAGAGCTGCGCCCTAACGCTGCGTTACAGACTTCAGTTCCGCCGGCCGGTCCATGATGCGGAGAATCGCAACGGAGATCCGCCTCGCGGCAAGTTTCCGGCTTAACGCGTCCTCTAGACTTGCGAATGACGTGCGAACAGGATCATAAGCGAGCGACAACGTCGCCGCTTCGAGCGAAACCCGCACGCTGCCTTTATCCACTCCGGGCGTCGCATTGCCGACAGCCTCTATTTCCCGACGGCTATTCGTGCCCGTCGCGACTTCGCCTGCGAGCGCAAAAAAGGCAACCTGATGCTTGTGCGTGAGGGCCGTCGATACTACAGCATGATCGTAAACTGCGGCGATTTTGTCCTCGATGCAAAAACCACATGCGAGCGCGTTCATATCAGAAAAAGCGAGCGCCACTATGCCTGCGAACGCCCCGATAGCAACGACAGGAGCGGCGCGATGTCGAAAGCAGCGCAATGGTCCGCCGATAGCAGCCGCCGCCGGACGCATATCAGTGGTTTTCGGTTGCGGTTGCTTTGCCAGCGGGTTGCGCGTCGACCCAGTGAAAATACTTAACATACTGTGTGATCTCGGCGTCTGAAAGATTTTGATTCGGCATCGGTACATTGTTGTATTCCTTCAACATGGCCTTGGCGTCGGCGTCTGTCTGGAGCATTTTGTCGGGCGACTTGAGCCAGCGGCTCAACCAATCATCGCTGCGGCGCGAAGTCACTCCCGACAAGTCAGGCCCCACCTTCTTGCCCTGACCAATGGAGTGGCAGGCGAGGCATTTACTCTCGAAGGCTTGCTTGCCCATGACGCTATCCGGATCTGTCGGCGACGCGGTCGCCGCCATGTTGTGGTGCTCCAGATCCTTGGCCAACGGCTTGGCACTTGTCGAGACGAGCCCGATTGCGCCCTGCGAAGCATTTGCGAAGTGATGATCAACCATAATGTAAGAGCCGTCCTCGGGGATCAGGAATTCCACGATCGCACTATTACTCGATCCAAGGAGCACGGTCTGCATGCCGCGGAACTGGTTGTCCGGATTGCCATCCATCCATACTCTGTCGAATATCGTCCCGACCACGTGGAAGCTCGAGGTTTTACTGGGGCCCACGTTGAGCACGAAAAGGCGCACTCGCTCGCCGGTCTTGGCGGGCAAAGGATTGTTTACCATTCCGTTGTGCGACCCGTTGAACACCGTGTAGTTGGGGGTTGCTTTGCGCAAACTGTCGCCATCGAGCACATAGAGGGGGGCGCCGTCGATCTTGCGCTTATCCGGATCGGGCTTAGCGTAAAACTCGCTTTGAATGACGACGTATTCGCGAGACGCTTTGGTCGGATAACCTTCGCGCGGCTCGACTATCACTGCACCATACATACCAGAAGCAATATGCTCGAGGATCATCGGCGTGCCACAGTGATACATGAAAACGCCGGGATAATTAAGCGTGAACTCGAAGCGGATCGTTTGGCCAGGCGCGACTGAGCGATACTTGTCCTGCGGTGAAACCATCGCAGCATGAAAATCCATGGAGTGCATCATCGGAGCCTGCATGACTTGTATGCCAGGCACTGTTTCATCGCTGCGGTTCGTCATTGAAAAGCGAATCTTGTCGCCCACTCGGGCGCGAACCGTCGGTCCGGGAACCTGGTCGCCAAACGTCCACGCACTGAATTTAATGCCCGGCGCGATATCGATGACCTTATGTGTGGTGTCAAGCCGAATCTCCTTCACGGGGGACGGATCAAGCGGCTTGAGCTCCGCAGTCATATTGAGCGAGGCACCTATCGCGAAAGGCCCGGTGTGACGCTCTGTCGACAGTACGGCGGGCGTAGGTTTGAGGTCCATCTTGGAGATGTCGTAACGGTCCACCGTTGGGGTCGATGCGTTACGGCCGCAGGCAGAGAGCACAATGGCCATGAAGACCCAGCTAGTCAACGCCTTCATTCTCATCGAACTCTCCGTGGGACGCTCAATGGCGCTTAGGTGAATGGCACGCGTTCTAAATATGGTGTCTGTCCGCTCGCGCTCGCGACAATCCGATGGCCTGCAAAGTGCCGGTGCGAGCGCCAGTTATTCATTCCTTAAACGACTGCGCCTGAGCTCGAGCCCTATCGTTGAAGTGACTATCCAGATAACCAGCCAATAAGTAATACGAGCAGCGACGCGGCAAGCACTGCGACAATGAAGCCAGCGATCACGCGCCTTGAGTTACTTGTTTTCACTTCCTAGTCTCCAACAATCAGGCCGCGAATCGGAGTTGTGGACACGTTTGAATGAGAGCCTCCCTGCGATGAACGATAGTGCGTTGTCGATTGCGAAGGGTGCACCTCCTCAATCGGCGCACTGTCTGCGGGGAAGGCTGCCAGTCTAGCAGCGGCGCGCTTTTCTGCGATCATTTCCGCGTGTCTTCTATGGCGCATAGCCGCATCGTAAAAACCCCTTTGTATTTTCGTGACAAGAGGCTTCAGGGCGCGCAATGCCAGTATAAGGCCGCGAATCTCGCGACGAGCGCGTGAGTTTCGAATTTGCGTTGCGATGACAATGGCCAGTCCACCAGCAAACAATCCTGCTGCGAAGGCAATTGCAATATTCTGTATAGCGTGCATTAAGTGCCTTTACGAACGCTCGATGATGCAACACCGTGCCATCGTCACAGCACGTGCACCTTACGTCGATCGGCGATTGATCGCGGGTGGGGCAAATCATGCCTTGGCAAGTTGATGCTGAAGATACATCCGTAGCCCGGTATATCACGCACGCTTAGCGTTCCGTCGATGGCCTCCACACTGCGGCGACAGATCGACAGTCCAAGTCCGAGACCTGACTTGTCTTCCCCAGTTTGTTTAAATGACTCAAAGATTTGATCTGCGTCGCCGCCCGGGAGACCGCCGCATTTGTCAGCGACTTCGATGATGACGCGATCGGCGACTGCATAGGCGTTCAACGTCACTTCTGTCTTGTGTTGTGTGAACTTGAACGCATTTTGCAGCAAGTTGCCAATCGCTGAGAGAAGCAGGTCACGATCCGCATTTACCCCTAGTTTTGGGTCGACGACCGAGACAGTAAACTCGCAGTGACGGCTCAGTGCCTCAAGTGTCGCCAAAGTCTTCACCTCCGCAACGAGTTCGGCGAGGGAAAAAAGTCGATTCAGTGCGGGCATGTCGGCAGTCATGCGCACTTCGGCGAGCGAGCGGTCTATCAGCGTGCGCATCTTGATTAAGCTGTGGTTGAGGATGGCGCCGGTAGCCCCGGTTACGCCGACGTCACCCGCCTTGATAACGCTCAGCGCAAGAGAGGCGGTGTGGATGTGATTGCGCAGTTCGTGCGCAAGAAAACCGAGCCGTTCGTTCATACTTTCAACCGATTTATGTAAGAGTAAAGCGTTCTGCCGATCAGAGAATTCGGAGACTGCGCTCGCAATCGCGTTGTCGAGGCTGCGGTTGAGGGTATGGAACTCATCAACCGTGACCGGCTCATCTTTTTCGAAAGCGAGTTCGGTGATTGCCTGACACAGGTCACCGTAGTCGTGAACGACCTGCTCGATCGTGTATCCGTGCGCGATCAACTCGCCGGCGTGGAGCGTTGCGGTTTCGCCCATTGCGGATGAAGTCGTTTTCTCCGCGTCCGACGGAGTCGAAGCCTTATGGGTGCGCAGCGGCTGAGCCATGTGTTCGACTTCGAGCGTCGTGATGAGCTGATCAAGGAACGCAGAGATGCCGTGCGCCAGTTCGTCTTGTTGCACGTCGGAGAACGAGCGTGCAGCAACCTTCACTCTGCAACGCCCTATGAGGTCCGTGCGATTTGTGCTGAGGAAACTATGTAGCATATAGCGCCCGCCCTGTTAATTTCAATGCTGGCGGGCATGCGTGTCACGACAACTGTGAGGTGCTATGCGGTCGCCGATACACTGTTGAAAGCTATTGCTGTGCAGGATGCGCGTTTACGCACGCTCTGTATGTGCGTCGCAGCACCCATGTATGTTCGCCAGCGCACATACCATGCAATAATTACGGTTACTCGTTTCTTTCCCTATTTTTTATCGTTTTCCGAGTTCATCGCGATCGAGCGCCAGACCTAGCGCTACGTTGCCGCCTTGCGTGACACAGCATCCGGCCCGCCGATGCGCGACAAAGAAGACGCCCCCAAGACATGGCTTCCCCGCATTCACCGAAACAAAACGACCTGCTCGCCGCACTGCCAACGGCCGATTACGAGCGTTTGCATTCTCATCTCGAACTGATACCCATGCCCTTGGGCTGGGCGGTGTATGAAGCGGGCGGGCCACTCGGTTATCTTTATTTTCCGACAACCAGTATCGTCTCGCTGCTTTATGTCATGGTAAACGGCGCTTCGGCTGAAATCGCCATTACCGGCAAGGAAGGTCTCGTCGGGATTTCCTTATTTATGGGCGGTGAAAGCACGCCCAGCCGTGCGGTCGTGCAAAGCGCTGGCAGTGCCTACCGGCTGCCCGCGAGTGTGCTCAAACGCGAGTTCGCCCTCGGCGGCCATCTGCAGTATCTGGCGTTGCGATTCACTCAGTCGCTAATCACCCAAATGGCACAAACCGCAGTGTGCAATCGGCATCATTCGTTGGACCAGCAACTGTGTCGCTGGCTATTGCTGAGCCTGGACAGGTTATCGGGCAATGAACTGGTGATGACGCAGGAGTTGATCGCCAACATGCTGGGTGTTCGGCGCGAGGGCGTTACTGAGGCGGCGGGTAAGTTGCAGGCGGACGGATTGATCCAATATAGCCGCGGGCGTATCAAGGTGCTCGACCGCCTCGGACTCGAAAAGCGTTCTTGCGAGTGTTATGCGGTGGTGAAGACAGAGTTTGACCGTTTGCTGCCTGCCAACGTCGACGCGCTGGTGAAGAGCAACGGCATTCCGCCAACACCTGGAGATGCGCAACTCGGCTAACGCCGGGCCCGTTGGCTAGCCCCGCGCTGTCATTAACGCGCGGGTGGCAGAATTTTACGTAGTCGAGTGAGGTCTGCTGGTTTCACCATGGGGTGATCGAAACCTGCCTCAAAAACAAGTAGTCGGTTCACTAAGGCCATTCGCAGTCAATGCAATCAGCGTCACAGCCTGCCCAAAGTGTTTGCGCAAATAACGCGCCGCATCCTAACCATTCATGCGTGGCATCGAAATATCGAGGAAGATCACATGCGGTCGAAACTCATCATTAGCCGCTATGGCAAGACCGTCGTGCGCAGTCTCTGTGTCGAATCACTACGCCCCCGGTAGAAATTCGACGCTCGTTGCGGCGTCAACGTTGTCGTCAGCGACGAGCACGCGCAACGCGCTTTCGCGATGGAGCACAACTGCGCCAGTAGAAGAAATAGTCTTGTAATTGTTGTGGCTGAGTATGGACGCATTGCCCGGCGACGTGCAGGTACTACGATGTTATTCCTACCTCACCGTACGGCACCAGACTGAACCTGTTCCAATCAAGGAGGACGCATGTCTGCATCCATCAACTCCACGAATTTCAATATGGCAATTCAACGCGCCCTCAGCGCCGAACCGATCGCGGGGAGACCTTTCCCGTTCAACCGACATTACAGACGAGCGATGCGCAAACACCGCAAGGGGATGACGGGTCCGCTCGCCGTCGGGCCGAGGCCGGTGGCGAGCGGAGGG
>Ga0207679_10002872_pt1 | contig 10685 bp, 9 predicted proteins | sample KBSC73metaG_FD_184320 | JGI IMG/M metagenome (GOLD analysis project Ga0207679, IMG submission 184320) | Corn rhizosphere microbial communities from Kellogg Biological Station, Michigan, USA - KBS C7-3 metaG (SPAdes) (version 2) | ecosystem: Host-associated > Plants > Roots > Rhizosphere > Soil ...
CTCAACCGGCATCTGCTCCTGTCGCTCAACCGGCAGCAGCAACTGAAGCAGCCAAGCCGGTAGAAGGCCACAAGAAGACACATCATGCGAAGAAGCATGTCAAGCACGCTGCGAAGAAGGGTGATCAGGCCAAAGCAGCCGACACCGAAACAGTCGCCAAAACTGGCGCTGGAGCAGATCAGAAGACCACTTCTGCGCCGGCAAAGTGATTTTGCCAAATGCGTATCCAAAAGCCCGCGTAATGCGGGCTTTTTCATGTGAGCAATGTAAAGTGCACATGAAAAAGCCGCCTGAAGGCGGCTGCTTGACTCAAATCATTGATGGTTCCGATCCGTCAATGATTTGAATCGTCTTTCACTGTCTTTGAAAGATGAAATGATTGGTGGTGTGGCGGCATCCTGGGTCCGACTTGCCCAATCAGACGATGAGCATGCCCGCAAATGCATGCGAAATGCTGCGGTAATCCCGCGAAGGTTCGGGTTTTCTGGCGGCTATGGAAACCGATATCGAACCATGTCCACGTCTATCAGGTCGGCAATGCGGGCCACCGGTTCGATTCCCGGCTTTGGAATTGAACCCGCGTCCGTCAATGTCCGTGCTTGGTTTTCCATTCAATGAGCGCGGACGCTCTCACCTTCATAGATAGCGTCCACTCTGATCCTGCGCCAATTTGCGTTCAGCCCGGATGGGGATGCCGGCTTCGGGCAAGCCGGCAAGACGCATGGCGTCGTCGAGGAGGTGCCAGACTTGATAGAAGGCGAACTCCTTGACGAACGCGAGATTCAGCGCTTGGTAGACTGACATCCATCGTTCTTCGTCGCCCGTGCGCTGCCGGATGGCGAGCCGCGGGTTGAATTGGTACCAGCCGCGCTGGTGGCGCCGGAAAAGTTGTCGGTTGTAGACGTAGTCGCTGTCGATCTCATTGCGCGACAACACGTTGGACAGGTGCTGACGCTTGTTGCGTTCTGGACGCAAGACGCTGGGTGGCAAATGCTCCCACGCATCCAGCACCGCCGCGGTGTTGAACATGCCCCATGCATGTTGATACATGTTTGTGAAGCTGCGGCCGGTCAAGACCCACAGTGTCTGGAGTAGCAGGTATTCGGACAGATGGCAGTCAATGCGCACCAGGCGCTCTCCGGTATTCAGGTCCAGCGACGATGGCGCCAGCAGCCCATACAAGGGACCAAGGGGGCCGCGCGAAAAGTCTGGGTCGTTCATTCCGGCACGCAAGGCCCAGTGCAGGGCGGCGAGGCCGAAATGGTCGGTCGCCGCCTTGTCCGCTCCACGCTCGAGCAGCGCCTCGACCAGCTGCACATTTCCGGCTGCGGCCGCAGCCATCAGGGGTGTCTGGTTCATTGGGAGGCGCATGTCGACCCCATGCTGATCGCACTGGCGCAAGATGTCCTTGTAGTTGCGCGTGCCATAGTTCAAGTAGCTCTTGCGGCCAAGGCTGGCGCGTTGCGCGACGAAGCGCTCGATGTATTCGTAACTGGGGATGCCAGCCAAGTCTGCGGCCAGTTCGGGCAGATCGTGGCAGGTCGCGATCTCGAGCAGTTGCTGGCGCACTTTGCTGCCTGCCGGCTGATCGCGGAAGGCGCGCACCAGCAACTCGCGCGTGCTCGCCTCGTCGAACACGGGCCAGGGGACGGGGCGATGCTTGAGGATCTGCTGGCGAATTGCCTCGGCCTGTTCCTGCTTGCCCTGGAGTTCGAGTTTGCGCGCTTCTTGCTGCCATTCCTCGCGCGTCGATTGATGCGCCTGGACCTGTACCGGCGCTTCGTCGGCCTGCACTCCGAGCAGATCGAGGAGGGTATGCTCGGTGTCCGATTCGATCCAGTACACGTTGACCACCGCGCGGGTCAGCGCGACGTACAGGGAATTGACGTAGAACTTGTAGATCTCCAGCGACTTGTCCTGCTTGTCGCGGGCGCGGCGATAGGTGAGGCTGGAAGCGGCCAAGTCCGCAGCGGTGACCCCGTCGGCGACCTCGGCATAGTCGGCCCGATGGTCGGACACAAAGCGGAACAGGACGATGTTCTCGTACTCCAGGCCCTTAGCTTCGTGGATCGAAAACAGCAGCGGCGTCTGAAAATGCTTGCGGGCCTCCTCTTTGTCTTCGTCCCGCATGACCAGGACGGCAAAGCGCGTCGATTGCCGGGTTTGCCGGTCCAGCTCGCGCTTGACGCTGTCGCGGTCGGCCAGCAATCGCACCTGGCCGCTCTCGCCGCCGACCGCATCGACCAGATAGTTGCTCTCGCGGTCGATCGAGCCGAAGCGGCTGTGCTTGATCTTGAGCAGGCGGTTGGCGACTTCCGTGACGCGCTGGCCGTTGCGGAAATTGGCCGTCAGCGTGCGCAATTGCTGCTGCTCGGCCAGGGCCGGGTCGCGCCAGAACAATTGTTTGACCTGGGACCAGGAGAAGAAATTGGGGTGAACGATCTGGTTCGAATCGCCGCACAGCAGGAACTGCCCGGCATGTCGCAGGGCGCGCAGTACCAGCGTCAGCTGTGCCAGGGTGAGGTCCTGCACCTCGTCGATGACGACAAAGTCGAAGCGCGGGGTGATCCGCTCCAGCCAGGTATGGGCGACCAGGTTCAAGTCATACAGGCCGGCTTCATCGAGCCAGGCGCGATATTTCTCGAACAGGTCGTAAACCAGCGGCCGTTGTTCGCCACTGAAGATCGATTGGCGCACGCCGAGCGCAAGGTAGGTATCCCGGCTGAGCGCACCGTCGGGACTGGCGCCGATCACGCCCCGGATTTCCTCAAAGCATTGGTGAGGATCCAGTCCTCGGAATTGCTGGCGCATGCGCGCGAACCAAGCCGCGAAGTCACGCCACTGGGCTTCCCGCCCTGTCGGTACATGGATCGATTCGATAAATTCTCGGAGCGACAGGAACTGCACGTCCTGCTCGTCCGGTTCGAAGCCATTGGCGAAATACAGGTCGCGCGCGTTTTGCGCCAGGTAGGCCGAATGGGTAACGTAAAGGACGTCGCCACGGGCGAGCTTGAGCTTCTCCAGCGTCAGGGCGGTCTTGCCGCTGCCGGCGCTGCCGATCAGCACGAGTGGAGCCGCTTCGGTGAAGATGGCCTGTTGCGCGTCGTCGAACGAGATTGGCTTGTCCAATACGTGCATCTGCGGCCGGCTCGGGTGCAGATAGCGTATCGGTTGCGCTTCATCGGAGGCTTCGGCGGGGCCAATGTCGGGGATGCGTTCCTCGTCGACGGTCGCGCCCCGCAGGAAGCGTGAGCGCTCGTAGGCGTGATTGGCGATGATTTCGAGCATCAAGGCGCATACTTCGTCGCCCCGGCGCACCAGGGTAAACAGTAAGCGGTCGGCATCGTTCAGGCGGGCGCGATAAAACTTGCCATGCAATTGATTGCTGAGCTTCTTGACTTGCGCGGCGCGGAAGTCGCCGTCGGCGATTGCCTGGGTGACACGAGCATAGGCAGGGCCGGCGCGCGAGGCGTCCAGACCGACATATTCGAGGATGCGCATGCGGATAGGAGTGGGAACGTGGCCCGCAAGTTTAACCGATCCTCACCTGCGATCCGGTAAGGCGCGCCTATCGTGAATGTCGTGCCGGTAAAGGAGCGGGGCTGTCCTGCGGAGAATAGATGTTTTATCACCGCATAAAGTGCGGTGAATAAATTGCGGCTGCGGAGAATATCGGCCATAATCTCCGCATGAAAAGCGGTGATTATACTTATGTCTGGCAAGCCGGCGCTTGGCCGGACTGGCGCTATGACCTGGCAGCGCTTGCCGGTCCGCTGGTTGATGTCAGCCATGCCCAAGGGCTGTTGATGGGACGGCTGGCAGATGTCGGCATGGACTTGCGTGACCAGGCGAGCCTAGCGGCACTTACCGAGGATGTGGTCAAGACCAGCGAGATCGAAGGCGAGCATCTCAATGTCGAATCAGTGCGTTCGTCTATCGCTCGTCGCCTCGGTGTCGATATCGGTGCGTTGGCTCCCGTCGATCGCCACGTGGAAGGCGTGGTCGAGATGGTGCTCGACGCCACTGCCAACTGCAATGAACCCGTCTCACGGGAGCGGGTATTCGGCTGGCACGCTGCGCTCTTTCCCACTGGGTATTCAGGTCTTTCCAAAATCAATGTCGCCGCTTGGCGTGACGATGCCAGCGGTCCGATGCAAGTGGTGTCCGGGCCTGTCGGACGTCAGCGGGTGCATTTCGAGGCACCACCGGCCGATCGCCTGGAAGCTGAAACGAGCCGATTCCTCGACTGGATCAATCACGCCCCGAGCGAGCCGCTGCTCATCACGGCGGGACTCGGGCACCTTTGGTTCGTTACCCTGCATCCTTTCGACGACGGCAACGGCCGTATCGCGCGCGCCATCGGCGATCTGTTGCTGGCTCGTGCCGATGGAAGTCCGCAACGCTTCTACAGTTTGTCTGCGCAGATCCAGCGTGATCGCAAAGCCTATTCCGACATCCTGGAGCGGACTCAGAAAGGCACGCTCGACGCTACGGAGTGGCTGGCATGGTTCCTTGCCACACTACGTAGAGCCGTTGACCAGGCGCAGCACACGCTTGACGCAGTCCTGGCTAAGACACGGTTTTGGCGACGCTGGGCCACGACGCCGCTGAACGAGCGACAGGTGAAGCTGATCAATCGTCTACTAGATGGCTTTGAAGGCAAACTCACCAGCAGCAAGTGGGCGGTGATCGCCAAATGTTCACCGGACACAGCATTGCGTGACATCAATGACCTGCTGGCTCGCGGCCTGTTGCGGAAAACGGATGCCGGCGGACGTAGCACAAGCTACGAGTTGAACGATTTGGCTGACAGGGAATGACTTGCTCTTGTGCGGAACAACGCCTTCATGGGGCTCCTGCCAACTCATTCGCAAGGAAACCAAGATGGAAGTCGCACACCTCAATCAAAAACAACTGGCTACCCGCTGGAACTCGTGCCGATTCACCGCAACGAAAACGATGGATATCTACGAAAACATCATCATTGGAAATTTTTTGTATAGCTTTGGCGTCGCCATGGGTGGGCGCAGCGACGCTAAGGAATTGCCGCTATTGGTCAATTTGCTACAGCAAACGCCGCTCGACCAAGGGGCGGGCGATGTATTAGTGCGTGGCGCGAGAGTAATGCGGCTATTGGAGTTCAAGAGATTGGCGAACGTTCGATAAAAGGATCATCGGGTGGACTGATCGTCTCGATCGACGATAGCGGCACGGTGAACTACGCGGTGGTCGAGGATCTGCGCGAGCTGGGATTGAAGTTGACGAAACTTCACAATATGTACCTTCAACGCCAGATCGAACGGCAGCAACAATATGAACTGCAATGGTCTCGCAGCTTTTCCGGCCCCGAAAGAGGAGGGCTATCGCTATGAGCAATAACATGCAGGGCGCCGACGTGCACTCGGTCATCGGCACATTGCTTGAAGCGGCGATACGGGACCAGAAAGCTATTCATGAGGCAGTAAAGGGCCTCAACAGCGCGGAAAATTCCGTGGCGACGGCAGCAGCAAGACTTCCTGGTGCCATCGCGAGGGGAGTGGACGTATCACTAAAGAAAGCGGTCAGTGGTGCGGCAGATACGTTGGTAGAGCGTTTTGATGACGCCAACATTGAGGCCGAGCGTGCAGCCGCAGCATATCGAGACGCAGCAGCGTTCAGTTTGCGGCGGATTGTGATTCCGGTGCTCGGCATCACCGCAATTGGCGCAAGCGCAATTGTCATTGCGGCATGGCTGGTGATGCCGAACCTTGCTGAACTTCAAGCACGAAGAGAAGAGCGAGACCGATTGGAACAGCGTATTGCGTGGCTGGAACTATATGGCGCCAGAAGTGATATAACGAATTGCGAGATTTCTAAGGATCGAAAGAAAACTCGCCTATGCGTGAAGCTCGATCCAAATTTTGGCGACCACTGGAGCGGTTACTTGGTCGTTGCCAATAAATAAACCTGTGACCGGCAAGGACCGCCATCGTGGCATAACAGTACCTGAAGTTTCGGAGCCGATTGCCTTTTCCCGAGGGATTCTGATTCCTGCCGAAAAATGACTTGCATGAAAGTAACGTGACGCCAGTTGTAGCTTTCATGCTTGCAGACTTTGGGGTGCGAAGTCCGGAAGGAACTGAGAAAAAAGGCTGAAACAGAGAAAAAACGGCCCGAGAATGAGTGACCGGGTAAGGGCGGAAGTCTGAAGGGAAAATGAAAAACGGCGCGATTCCGTGCGCCGTTTGGGATATCCCGAATTTGCCGAGACAATTTCGGAAACAAATATTGGTGGAGACGGCGGGAATCGAACCCGCGTCCAGAAGTCCTCTACAGCCAGTTCTACATACTTAGTGCAGCCTATTGGTTTTAACCCTGTCGACGCGGACGCACGCGCTTCGTCAAGGCGAGTCACCTATGTTTAACGTTGCACCAAGTAACCCAATGCAACGCGATTCCTTGTGTATGACTCTACTGCTGTTGCCAGCCCGCCCCAAGGACAAGACGGTGTAGAGCTAGAAAGTTATTAAGTTTCTAGAGGATTACGCTGCGAGAGCGTAAGTTTCATCGTTTGCATTTAAGCATTTCCGGTTGGATTAACGAGGTGACCAGCCCTCGGTATGCCCTGCACTGCTTTGCAACCCCTGTCGAAACCAGGTCGTCCCCAAAGCAACGGCTATTGTACTCCATAGATAGAACGGGAACCGGCGATTTCAAGTCTTTGCACCCATGAATTCAAGTAGTTCAAGCGGACTCGCGGCGATGACATCGGCACCCCAAGTGGTCGGTTCGATGTTGCCGCAATATCCCCAAGCGGCAGCAATAGTGGGCATGCCGGCAGCTTTGCCTGCTTGAACATCGCGCAAGTCATCGCCAATGTACCAGCATTCGTCCGGCGAAAGACCGAGGCGGCGGGCTGCTTCCAGCAAGGGCGCCGGATGCGGCTTGGAATGAGGCATGGTGTCACCAGAGATGACACAAGGTGCGTGACCAAGGCCGATTAGCGGGATCAGCTTGTCGGTGAAGCGGGCCGGTTTGTTGGTGACGACCCCCCAACAAATATCACGGTCTTCCAGGCTGGCAAGCAATTGCGTAATACCGTCGAACAGGCGCGTATGCACGGCGATCGCCGCTTCATAGGTATCGAGAAAGGCAACGCGCAGATCGTTGTAGCCCTCGTCGTCCGGCTTTAGTCCAAAGGATACGCCGATCAGTCCACGCGCACCTGCTGAGGCAACCGGACGCAAGAGATCATAGGGAGTGGACGACAGGCCGCGATCAGCACGCACAGTATTTATTGCTGCGGCCAAGTCGGGAGCGGTGTCAGCGAGGGTGCCGTCCAAATCGAACAGGACGGCACGAGGCAAGGGTAATGTCATACGATAAATGGCAAACGCTGAACAGGCTTTACGCAGGGCGTGTACAGGCAACGAGGTAGTTAACGTCGGTGTCTTGGTTTAGTGAATAGACTTTTGTCAACGGGTTGTACGTCATGCCTTTGAGTTTTTCGATCTGTAGCCCGGCATTGCGAATGTACTGAGCCAGTTCGGCGGGTGTGATGAATTTCGCATAATCGTGCGTACCCTTGGGCAGCATGCGCAGCAGGTATTCTGCTCCGATGATGGCGAAGAGATAGGCCTTCAGATTGCGGTTGATGGTCGAGAAGAAGACATGGCCACCAGGTTTGACCAGCGTAGCGCAGGCTTTGACGATAGCGGAGGGATCAGGCACGTGTTCCAGCATTTCCATGCAAGTGACGACGTCATAATGTCCCGCTTCGCGCGTAGCCAAATCTTCCGCCGAAACCATTTTATAACGGACTGCAACGCCGGATTCCAGGCTGTGCAGGTCAGCTACCTTTAATGCTTTTTCGGAAAGGTCAATGCCGGTGACGTGTGCGCCTTTTTTCGCCATCGATTCGGCAAGGATGCCGCCGCCGCAACCGATGTCGCAGACGTTTTTGTCAGCAAGCGGAGCCAAGGCATTAATCCATTCCAAGCGCAAGGGATTGATTTCATGCAGGGGACGGAATTCCGAGGTCGGGTCCCACCAACGATGCGCGAGGTCGCTGAATTTCTGCAGTTCTAGGGGATCGGCGTTCATAGGGGGAATGATAGCTGGAATGGAAGCGAAACGCTTGTGCGCATATGCATAAAAAAACCCCGCCGAAGCGGGGTTTGTGGCGAAGCGTGTAGATTACTTGGTGCGAGTACCAACCACTTCGATTTCCACGCGGCGGTTCTTCGCGCGGCCGGCGGCAGTCTTGTTGTCGGCGATCGGTTGCTTTTCGCCCTTGCCTTCTGTGTAAACACGGCTGGCTTCGATGCCCTTGGAAACCAGATAAGCCTTCACTGCTTCTGCGCGACGCACCGACAGCTTCTGATTGTAGGCATCGGTACCGACAGAGTCAGTATGGCCGACGGCAATGATGACTTCGAGGTTCATGCCTTCCAGCTTGGACACCAATTCATCCATCTTGGCTTTACCGTCCGGCTTCAGAACAGCCTTGTCGAAATCAAAGAAGGTGTCGGCTGCGAAAGTGACCTTTTCGGAAACCGGAGCAGGTGCGGGGGCGGGAACAGGTGCGGGAGCAGGTGCGGCGACAGGCGCTGCCTTGACGATTTCACCATCGCAACCGCCGACGGCGTCTGCTGGGGTGTAGTAGCCAGTATGCCAGCACGGACCGAAGCCGCTACGAACGATCACGCCACGGGTGTCTTGAAGATAGGCACTGTTGGATTTTGCTTGAATGTCTTGCTGCTGTGCGGAGGCAGAGAACGATACGACTGCGGACGCAGCAAAGACAAATTTTGCCAATTTATTCATGTTTTTCCTCTTGGTTGGAGATATCCGCAGATGAACTGCGCAACATTAACAATAAACAACATTCAAAACTGATACTACCACAAGGGATAGGATTCTGATTTCATAAAGTTGTTCAACTGCAATGCAGTTTAGATAACTACATTTTGCCATAGGCTTGATCTGCCTCGATTGTTGCTAAATAAACGGCAATAGTTTTTTGGTTTTATGTTGTGTTTATGCAACGACGAATAAAAAAGACTGGTTTTTTGGAAAATTCCTCGACGGATTTGTTATTTCGCGAGGCCGCGGCCTTCAATCACAACACGACGATTATTTGCTAGACATTCGATTAACTTCGAATGTGGAAGTTTATCGCTGCAGGATTTCTCTGGTTGGTTCTTGCCTACGCCAAGCGTATTGATTTGGGCGTTTACGCCCTTGCTTTTGAGGTAGGCACCCACCGCATCGGCGCGCTTTTCGGAAAGTTTTTGGTTGTACTGCTGGGATCCGAGGCGGTCAGTGTGGCCGGTGATGTGCAGGATTTCGATCTTCGCGCACTGGTTTAGTTTGGGCAGCACTTCTTCGTTGATGCGTTTCCTGGCGTTGCTGCTTAGGGTCGCCTTGTTGAAGTCGAATGCTTGGTCGTTCGTCAAGGTAACTGTGAAGTCGCAGCGTTTCGGTGGGGGGAGCTCAGAAACGGCGGCGGCTTGCGGCGCCAGCGGTGGTGCGATAGGACTGGTGGCTATTGGAGGGGCGAGTTCGCCGTCACACCCAGGCACAGCGTCGGTTGGCGACCAGTAGCCGGAACGCCAGCACAAACCGAAACCGCTGCGCGTAATCACGCCACGGCTATCCTGCTGGTAGGCGCTGTTGGCTGGATTGGCCTTGATATCGGAAGCGGTCTGTGCGACAGCGCCGGTGGTGGCGGCTCCCAAGGCGAAGCCGAGGGCGATTTTTTTGAACATGATGATCGTAACCGTTATTGTTGTCGGAACAGGGTCGTACTATGGGTTGCAGGGATTTAAGCATATTTTCGGCGATTGGGCCGATCTTGCGCCGCTTCCTCCGTAGCTTCCTGGCAAGCCGTGATGGGTCTTCCGCCATGCTAAAATCCAACGTTTGGCGCGCCGTTTTGCATGGTTGCGCCGCCGCTTCCATCATCAGCAACTTCAGCCCAGATAGCCGACTCGCCAATGGATCAATTCGCCAAAGAGACAATCCCGATTTCCCTCGAAGAAGAGATGCGCAAGAGCTACCTCGATTACGCAATGAGCGTGATTGTCGGGCGTGCTCTGCCAGATGTGCGCGACGGGCTGAAACCGGTGCACCGCCGCGTACTGTACGCTATGCATGAAACGAATAACGTCTGGAATCGTCCCTACGTCAAGTGCGCGCGCGTCGTCGGCGAGGTCATGGGTAAGTATCACCCGCATGGCGACCAAGCGATCTATGATACGCTGGTTCGCATGGCGCAGGACTTTTCGTTGCGCTACACGCTGGTGGACGGTCAGGGCAACTTCGGCTCCATCGACGGCGATAATGCGGCGGCGATGCGTTACACCGAGTGCCGTCTCGATAAGATCGCGAGCGAACTGCTGGCCGACATCGAGAAGGAAACCGTCGACTTCGTGCCGAACTACGACGGCAAGGAGAAGGAGCCTTCGGTTTTGCCGACGCGCATTCCCAATCTCCTGATCAACGGTTCTTCAGGCATCGCGGTCGGCATGGCGACCAACATTCCCCCTCACAATATCGGTGAAGTGATCGACGGCGCGTTACACGTTCTGCGCAATCCGGCATGCGGTGTCGATGAACTGATCGAGATCATTCCGGCGCCCGACTTCCCGACCGCAGGCATCATCTATGGGGTGTCCGGCGTGCGTGACGGTTACCGCACCGGT
>Ga0207679_10002879_pt1 | contig 10675 bp, 10 predicted proteins | sample KBSC73metaG_FD_184320 | JGI IMG/M metagenome (GOLD analysis project Ga0207679, IMG submission 184320) | Corn rhizosphere microbial communities from Kellogg Biological Station, Michigan, USA - KBS C7-3 metaG (SPAdes) (version 2) | ecosystem: Host-associated > Plants > Roots > Rhizosphere > Soil ...
GCCCCACACCGATGCCAGCACCTTTCATCTCTGAGCCAAAACCGCCATCACCGCCACGGCCGCCTCCTTTATTACCGAAAAGTCTGTTCAGCCTTTGGTTGAAGTCACGCCAAAGCTGATCCAGATCCGGCGGGCCTTCGTCCGGCTTTTTACCATCCTGATTCTGGCTGTTATCCTGTGAACCGCGCCCCCAGCGTGGATCGTTCAGGGAAAATTTCAAGCCAATTTTTTTTAGTAGAGAAACAGGCATGCTCTCGCTATCCGGCTATAAGAGTGGGTCGCAATGGAAACTTTATTAGAGCGTCTGCTGACAGTGTACGTAGCAAATCTCGAACTTGCTGTGCGTGGCATATCACCTGACGCACCTGCACCACAGTCACACCAGCAAGCACGCCTGACTGTGACGGCATGAAGGAATATTCCTTGAACTCCCGCCTTCGCCCTCGGTTTGACTTTGACGCCCATACACTGACCATTAAACTGCTCTATGTCCGTGCATGGTTTTGCCCCCTCCCCAGAGATCGGTCGAGACGCGCTATTGCGCTTACTTTTGCATGTTCCGCAACGGCTTCCCGCAGCAAATCGAGACCAACCCCAGTTTGGGCACTAATAAAAACACGCCGGATTTTATCATACTCATCACGCTCAAAAGTCGGCTCCAGCCCTGCAGCATCGATCTTGTTCCAGACAAGAATCTGGGGAATATGGTCGGCACCGATCTCGCACAACACAGCATTGACCTGCTCAATCTGCTCCATCCGGACGGGACTGGCGGCATCCACGACATGCAACAGCAAATCAGCGTGAATTGTCTCTTCCAACGTGGCGCGGAAGGCTGCCACCAGCTGGTGGGGCAGCTCACGAATGAAGCCAACCGTATCGGACACGACAACACTGCCCACATCACCCAGATAGATACGGCGAGATGTCGTATCCAGCGTGGCGAACAGTTGGTTTGCCGCGTATGCCTGTGCCTTGGTGAGCGAATTGAACAGCGTCGACTTGCCAGCATTGGTATAACCGACCAGGGATATTGAAAAAGTATTGTTGCGGTCGCGCGAGCGACGCTGAGTCTCGCGCTGACGATGCAACTTATCGAGCCGAGCTCGCAGCATCTTGACACGATCACCAAGCAAACGACGGTCGGTTTCAAGCTGGGTTTCGCCGGGGCCGCGCAGACCAATACCACCTTTTTGCCGTTCCAAGTGCGTCCATCCCCGGACAAGGCGAGTAGCCAGATGCTGCAATTGAGCAAGCTCAACCTGCACTTTGCCTTCATGGCTCTTGGCGCGCTGCGCGAAGATATCGAGGATAAGACTGGTACGGTCGACCACTCGTGTCTTCAGATGACGCTCCAGGTTACGCTGCTGCGCAGGCGACAGAGCATGATTGAAGATAACGATATCGAGTTTCTCACGCGCCACTGCGTCAGCGACTTCATCGGCCTTACCCGATCCGACGAACAAGGCAGCGTCCGGGCTTGGACGCTTTCCTGTAATAGCGATAACGGGATCCGCTCCTGCGGATTTGGAAAGCAGGGAAAGCTCTTCAAGGCTGGCAGCGAAGTCTCCCTTGCCGAAGTCGACGCCGACTAATGCAGCGCGCATGGAGTATGTGGATTGTGTAACGATGTCTTTATTCCGAGTCCGACTCGAGATTGAGGTTGACGGCACGCGCCGGGACGACGGTGGAAATTGCATGCTTATAGACCATCTGGGTCACAGTATTTCGCAACAGAACGACATACTGATCGAAGGATTCAATATGCCCTTGAAGCTTGATGCCGTTGACAAGGTAGATGGAAACGGGAACGTGCTCTTTGCGTAAGGCATTGAGAAACGGGTCTTGTAATAATTGCCCTTTATTGCTCATGGCGGCTCCAATGTGTTGTTGTGATGTGGAGTTGGAGGCGACCTGAAGAATTTCAAGTGCCAACAGTTTGATGAATTACGACTGTAATCGATTTTTGCATTCCGTGCCAAACCCTATTTGGCCCCTTTGGAAAATGGGTTCTTGCCGGAACGCAGTTCGATACGTAATGGAGTCCCTACCAGCGAAAAAGTTTCGCGGAAGTGCTTCTCAAGATAACGCTTGTAATTGCTGTCAATCGCTTCCAGTGCATTGCCGTGAATGACAACAATAGGCGGATTCTGCCCGCCCTGATGTGCATAGCGCATTTTGGGACGGATCGATCCCTTGCGCCGCGGCTGCTGGTGTTCCACCGCTTCTATCAGTGCCCGTGTAAGACGCGGCGTTGACAACTTGACCATGGCAGCGGCATAGGCACTGTCAACAGATTTCATCAGCGGAGCAATGCCACTACCCTTGAGTGCAGAAATAAAATGAAACTTGGCGAAAAACAGGAAATTGAGCTTGCGCTCGAGATCCATCTTAACCTGGTCACGCTTGTCGGCAGGCAGCCCGTCCCACTTGTTCACACCCACGACCAGCGCACGGCCTGATTCAAGTATGAAACCAGCGATATGCGCATCTTGTTCAGAGATGTCTTGTTGTGCATCAAGCAAAAGCAGCACGACGTGCGCTTCGGAAATCGACTGCAGCGTTTTGACGACGGAGAATTTTTCGATTGCCTCGAATACTTTGCCACGACGACGAATGCCGGCAGTATCGATCAAGGTGTAATGCTTGCCGTCCCGCTCAAATGGGATTTCGATGGAATCACGAGTCGTGCCCGGCATATCGAAGGCGATAACGCGATCTTCACCCAGCAAGGTATTGACTAATGTCGACTTGCCGACATTAGGCCTACCCACAATGGCAAGCTTGATTCCCTTGTGCGCCTCTTCCGGCACATCTTCCTCCGCCGGTCGTTGCATGGTGGCGATATCGAGCGCTTCATTGACGAGATCCAATACACCATCGCCATGGGCAGCGGAAATAACGCAGGGATCGCCCAACCCGAGTTCATAAAAATCGGCGGTGACGGAAGTGTATTTCATGCCTTCCGCCTTATTTACTACCAGCAGAACGGGCCTGCCGGACTTGCGCAGAAAATCGGTGATCGTTTTATCGTGTGGTGTCAGCCCTTGCCGGCCATCGACGATAAATACCACGACATCGGCTTCTGCCACTGCCTGCTTGGTCTGCTTGGCCATTTCATACAAGATGCCTTCCTTGGCCACCGGCTCGAAGCCTCCAGTGTCGATCACCAGGAATGGTCGTTCGCCAATACGGCCTTCGCCATAATGCCGGTCGCGTGTTAAACCAGGAAGATCAGCGACAAGTGCATCGCGTGACCGGGTCAACCGGTTGAACAACGTGGATTTGCCGACATTGGGTCGGCCGACTAAGGCAATAACCGGCTTCATAAGATTTTATTCGGTTGTCAATGCAACCAACGTTCCTGCTTGAGTTTGAAAAATCACATTCCTGCCATCTACCAACGGCGTAGCCGCTGTTAAGGAACTACCATCGGTTGCGACGCGCGCCACGAAAGCACCGTCTTCGCGCGACAAGAAGTGAACATAGCCTTGCGTATCGCCGACAGCGACTATGCGGTTAACTGCTGCCGGCGTGGACAAGCGGCGATTGGCAAGTTTGTCGTTGCGCCATATGCCGGAACCGGAGTCACGCAAGAATGCACTTACCGTACCGCGATCTTCTGTCGCATAAACGTTACGTTCATCAACCGCCACCCCAACATCACTGGAGAAATCCTTGCCCCAGCGCGGCGTCCCAGTGACGGCATCGAAACAAGCAACACGTCCTTGATAAGCGACAGCACACACATCACGTCCGCTAACGACCGGTGTACCAGCAACATCTGCAATCCGTTCGAGTTCTGTGGTACCGCGCGGATCACCAACTGCCATCTCCCAACGTGGCCCACCGTTGGCAACAGCCAGAGCAAGCAAGCGTCCTCCTGGCATACCAACATAGGCAGTCGGCCCGGAAATCACAATGCCAGGGGCTGTGCGCAATGTTAGCGGCGGCGCAGTACGCTGGGCAATCCAACGGCGGCTGCCAGTTTCTGCATCATAAGCAGCAATGCGATTGTCGACGCTACGCACGATGACTAATCCCTGCCCGACTGCCGGTGCAGACAGTACCTCGCTCGAAACCTGAACCTTCCAGCGCTGTTTGCCGTCGGCATCGAAAACAATCAAGACTCCCTTTTCACCTGCAACCGCTGCAATGAGGCCATCGGTTCCGACTCCGGCAGTGAGAGGCATGCCTGCGTTGACACGCCATAATTGTTTGCCGCTCTCCGCATCGACGCGCATTATCGTGCCATCCGCCGCAGCCGCAAAGACGCTACCACTGGCAAGTGCTGGTGCGAAAGTGAAGTTACCCGCACTGCCGACCGCTACCGACCAGGCGGTCTTGACGGTCATAGCTGGCTTGAACTCAACGAGTGGGGCCGGAGGGTTCTTTTCCGTCTTACTAGAAAACGGATTGAGCGAAGAACAGCCAGTAAGTACAGCAATAACGGCAAGCGATGAGAGCCTGATGGCAGTACGCATTTTTTCCCCTTCGATTGCTTACGCTGCCGCCTTGGAAGACTCACCACCAATCGCATCAAGCTTAATCTGGATGAACTGGCGGACTGGATTCTTCTGAGCGGTCTTCTCGAGCGCCAGCTTGTACGCGGCACGCGCTTCCTCGATCTTGTTCTGGGCAACGAGGATATCCCCCTTGCGGTCAGCGACAGCACTGGCGAAAGACTCAGGAAATTCGCCGGAGAGCAGTTTCAGACCATCGTCATACGCCTTCTCGTCCAACAGAATGCCTGCCAGACGAATACGCGCGATTGCTTTGTATTCGTTACTGCCGTACTCGACCACCCACTGCAACTGAGCCTTTGCCGCCTTCAGATCATTGGCATCGAAAGCACTCTTGGCCGCGGCCAGCGCTCCCATTTGCGCATAGACGGTACGGCCGAACTTGTCGCTCATGTCGGCCGCAACTCGCTGTACCTTCGCATTATCGTTGGCGGCGACGGCCTTCTGCAGCTCTTCGTACAATTGACTGGCCTGTACCGCCTGGTTACGCTGATAGTAATTCCAGCCGGACCAAGCTGCATAACCGGCAAGCGCGATGATCAATAGCCAAGTGGTCAGATTTCCGTACTGATTCCACCATGCCTTAAGTGAGGCCAGTTGCTCCTGCTCATCCAAATCGTATGTCATGGTCTTTTTGTGATCTTAATGATGTTGGTGATGAGTAGGATCGTCGCAATCGTCGCCGCACAGGATCTGGTCGACCACGTAATCGACCACGCGCTCGAAGGGAACGGTTTGCTGCGCATTTTCCCCATCTTCGCCACGTAGCGCCTTGACTGCAGCGACGCCCTGAGCAATCTCGTCCTCGCCGATGATGACAGCGAAACCGGCACCGCTTGCGTCGGCACGTTTCATCTGCGACTTGAAGCTGCCGCCGGAGTTTGCCGATGCGCAGTGAAGAACAACATCCAGCCCGGCATCGCGCATACGTTCTGCTACGACGAAAGCCTGCAGTTTCGCTTCCTCGCCCTGATGCACGACATACACATCGCACTCATTCGGCGCGAATTGCTCACCGCTTGCCTTCAGCAATTCAAGCAGGCGTTCGACGCCGAGTGCAAAACCGCAAGCTGGGGTCGGTTTACCGCCGAACATCTCGATCAACGGGTCATAACGGCCACCGCCGCATACCGTGCCTTGGGAGCCGAGCTGATCAGTCACCCACTCAAACACTGTTCGGTTGTAGTAATCCATGCCCCGCACCAGGCGTGGGTTGATCGTAAATGGAATGCTATTGTGGCGAAGGATCTTCTGCAAACCTTCGAAGTGCGCACGAGACTCTTCGCCGAGATAATCGAGCAGCTTCGGCGCCTCGTTAACCAGTGCCTGCATTGCAGGATTCTTGGTGTCGAGAATACGCAGCGGATTAGAGTACAAGCGACGCTGCGCGTCGGCATCAAGCTGATCCTTATGTTCCTCAAAATAGGCAACGAGATCGGCGCGATGACGATTGCGCTCATCCGCATTACCGATCGAATTCAGTTCGAGCCGTATATGCTGCAGACCAAGATCATCCCATAGCCGCTGGCAGAGCATAATCAGTTCTGCATCGATATCCGGGCCGGTAAAACCAAGCGCCTCGGCGCCAACCTGATGGAACTGCCGGTAGCGGCCGCGTTGCGGCTTCTCATGACGGAACATCGGGCCGAAATACCAAAGCCGCTTCGGACCATCATAAGTGAGATTGTGCTCGATCGCCGCGCGTACCACGCCGGCTGTACTTTCCGGACGCAAGGTAAGCTGGTCGCCGTTCATCGAATCGACGAAGGAATACATCTCCTTCTCGACGATATCGGTCACTGCGCCAAGGCCGCGCGCAAACAGCGCGGTCGGCTCGACAATGGGCGTGCGAATTTGCTGATAACCATAGCTCTTCAACACGGATTGCACCGTGTTTTCAAAGAGTTCCCACAGCGGTGCGTCGGCGGGCAGGATGTCGTTCATCCCTTTCACACCGACGATTTTTTCTGCTTTCTTGCTTTCTGACATGCTCGACTCAAAACTATGGCAGCGGTCATGCCGCTACCGATTTCTTTCCATAGTGCGTTTTCACGTAGTCCAGCACAATGGCCTGAAACTCCTCGGCGATATTCTCGCCACGCAACGTAATCTTCTTCTCGCCATCGACAAACACAGGTGCAGCGGGCGATTCGCCGGTGCCAGGAAGGCTGATGCCTATGTTCGCGTGCTTCGATTCGCCCGGACCGTTGACAATACAACCCATGACAGCAACATTCATGTTTTCGACGCCCGGATACTGCGTCTTCCACACAGGCATCTGTTCTCGCAGATAGGTCTGAATTTTGTCTGCCAATTCCTGGAACACGGTTGATGTCGTACGCCCGCACCCCGGGCAGGCAATGACCATAGGTGTAAACTTACGCAAGCCCATGGTCTGCAAAATCTCTTGCGCCACCACCACTTCTTTCGTGCGGTCTCCGCCGGGTTCGGGAGTAAGCGAGATACGAACCGTATCGCCGATTCCCTCCTGTAGCAGGACGGACAACGCGGCGGTGGAAGCGACAATACCCTTGCTGCCCATACCCGCCTCGGTCAATCCCAAATGCAACGGATAATCACAGCGACGGGCAAGTTCGCGATACACCGCGATCAGATCCTGCACGCCGGATACCTTACATGAGAGAATGATGTTATTGCCAGGCAACCCAAGCTCTTCCGCGCGCTGCGCATTTTCAATCGCGGAGGTCACCAGTGCTTCGTACATGACCGCTTGGGCATCCCAAGGCTCGATACGTTGCGCATTCTCATCCATGATCCGTGCCAACAATGACTGGTCAAGGCTGCCCCAATTGACACCGATGCGAACCGGCTTGTCATATCTGCAGGCGACCTCGATCATTTGCGCAAACTGTGTGTCTCGTTTAGCACCCTGACCGACATTTCCTGGATTGATACGGTACTTGGAAAGCGCCTGCGCACAGTCGGGGAATTCGGTCAAAAGCTTGTGGCCGTTGTAATGAAAATCGCCGACCAATGGTACATCAACCCCCATCTTGTCGAGCTGTTCGCGGATTGCGATCACAGCTGCAGCAGCTTCTGGTGTATTGACGGTAATACGTACCAGTTCAGAGCCCGTACGAGCAAGATCCTTGATTTGAATCGCCGTGGCGATGGGATCGGCAGTATCGGTGTTGGTCATTGACTGCACCACCACCGGGGCGCTACCACCAACAATCACTTCGCGCATACCGTAACGAATCGACACGCCACGTGTCTTGCGCCGCATCAACGGCCCGGAGGGAATCGGTGAGTTCGTGAAGGACATGAACACCCTTACTTCAAGACAAGCTTGGCGACATTACCGTCCGACTTCAACTCAACCGGCTCACCTCGAAGACTTGCACTAACACCCGAAGCATGACCAACGACAACTGACACCGGCTCAGTCACTTCGACTGACTCTGTCGTTCCCGCCTTCATCAAGCCCGATAACAAAACTTTTTTATCCTTGGCACGCCGAACTTCTACCCACGAATCCTCACGAATAGTGAACACGAGCGCATCTTTTCCAGACGCCGCCGTTTCGCTGGCGCTGATTGTAGTTGCCGGCTTCAATGCCGCTTGCGTTGACCCCGCTTCCGGCGCGCCTGCTGCCTGCTTTGCAACTTCAGCAGTCGAGATGTTCTCGACGGGCTTCGCGACTTCAACCTTCGTTTCTTCTGGTTGACCTGCATTTACCGCCACAGGGGTGGTGATCGCCTGCGACCCCGGCTGCATTGAGGCAGGCGCAGATGATTCAGGCCGCTTTTCATTGGTAGCCCCCATGGCATCCGAAGCTGATGAGGGAACGAGACTATTCTTTACCTGACTGGCGGCCACCTTTTGCAGCACATTCAATTCCGACGACTGTTGTGCCGCCCAGATGGCAACCCCTAGCAGCACAGCCAGCAGTCCGCCAACAACCCACTTCGACGACAAACCTGGACGATCCGCCATTGAAAGCGTGCTGGCTTCGGAAAACGGAGTCGATAGCGATTTGCGTGGCTCAAAGGTCTCATGTGCCATCCCGACTTCACCACCAATCGAAGTCAGCAGTAGTGCCGGATCGATCTTCAGCAATTTGGCGTAGGAACGGATGAAACCACGCACGATTGGCATGCCAGGCAATGCAGAATAATTGTCGCTTTCAAGCGCCACAACCTGACGTGGCGCCAAGTTCAACTGGCTGGCAACCTGCTCGATAGTCAAACCGCGCTCCTGCCGGCGAGCGGCAAGCTGCGCTCCTGCTGATGCAGACAGCGACGTCTCTTGCTGCCGCATGCCTTCAGACGTTGAGACGTTGTTCGTTTCCGCTTCACTCATTGAATGCCCCACGTTGATAAGCCGCAAATTCCTGTGAGTTAGGATGACGACGTTTCAGTTGCGCCACCAGTCCGGACTCCGCGGCACGGTCTCCAAGCTTGCGTTCGATCTTGATAGCTAGCCACAACACGTCTGCCGTCATCACATCAGCCTTCATTACCCGTCCAATGTAGAAACGTGCGCGCTCGTAGTCGCCCTGGTCAAAGTAAACTTTTGACAAGTTGGCATTAGTCGAAGGATTACCCGGATCGAACTGAAACGCCTGCGAGAAATATTTTTCCGCCGCAGCTTTGTCCTTCAGACGCAAGCTGCAGATGCCAGCGTTGTTCAGCGCTTTCTCCGGCGAATGGTAAGCCCGGTTCTTGAACGCCGCCTCGAAATACTGGATGGACTGACGCTCGCGGCCGGTCTGGCAGAGAAACCAACCATAGTTATTGCTGAAGTCCGGCGTGTTGGGTGCCAGCCTGAGCGCCTGCAGGAAGTTATCCTCGGCCAGCTTGTTCTCACCCATATCCATGTAAATCAACGCCCGCACGCTGTAGGCATCGGCCAAATTGGGATCGGCCAGCAGCGCCTGCTTGATTTCGTCCAACGCCACAGACATCTGGCGCTGTTCGTAGTAACCGATCGCCAACTGGAGACGAATGCGTGCACGCTTCTGGCTCTCGGTCTGGTCGGAGCTGGTGGGCAAATCGCTCTGTCCGCCAGCCACGGGGTTGGATCCGCAACCAGTTAACAAGATGAGCAATATCACACCAACAGCATGCCAAGTCTGAAGTGTTTTCCTCTTCACTTAGTTACCTCGACGATACGACCGAAATTCTTGCCGAATTTCTTCCGGTATTCTTCCATTTTCTGCATCCGTTCCTGTACTCGTGTGCGATCCTGCACCTCACCCGCAAGCTGACCGCAGGCTGCGTCAATGTCATCGCCGCGCGTCTTACGGATTGTCGTGACAATGCCAGCATCGATCAGGATTTGCGCAAATGCCTTGATGCGTACATTGTTGGAACGGATGAGCCCCGATTCCGGGAAAGGATTGAAAGGAATCAGATTGAATTTGCAAGGCACCGGGTTTGCACTGTTCCTCACCAACGACACCAGTTCCCGCGCATGCTCGTCGCTGTCGTTGACACCATCCAGCATGCAGTATTCGAAAGTGATGAAATCACGTGGCGCGAACTCGAGGTAGCGTCGCACCGCCAACATGAGTTCAACCAATGGATACTTCTTGTTAAGTGGCACGAGGCCATCGCGCAGTTTATCGTTCGATGCATGCAGCGACACGGCCAGTGCTACCGGGCACTCCCGTGATAGCTTGTCGATCATCGGAACCACACCACTGGTTGACACCGTTACACGGCGGCGCGACAAGCCGTAAGCATTATCGTCAAGCATCAACCGTAAAGCTGTCACCGTTGGCTCGAAATTGAGCAGCGGCTCGCCCATGCCCATCATGACGACATTCGTGATCTGCCTCTCACCTTTGGGGCCGGGCTCAATGCCCTTGGAGCGACGCAATTTGAACTCAGCCATCCAAAGCTGGCCAATGATTTCAGCAACAGTGAGATTGCGGCTGAAGCCTTGCTTGCCAGTGGAACAGAAGCGGCAATTTACAGCACAGCCCGCTTGTGTGGAAACGCATAGCGTGCCGCGATTTTCTTCAGGAATAAAGACCGTTTCGACTGCATTACCCTGCCCTACGTCGAGCAACCACTTGCGCGTGCCATCAGACGATGTGTGATCGCTGATCACGGCAGGAGCGGCGATAGTCGCGCGCGTCTTGAGTTTATCGCGTAGCGACTTCGCCAAGTCGGTCATCGCGTCGA
>Ga0207679_10002883_pt1 | contig 10668 bp, 8 predicted proteins | sample KBSC73metaG_FD_184320 | JGI IMG/M metagenome (GOLD analysis project Ga0207679, IMG submission 184320) | Corn rhizosphere microbial communities from Kellogg Biological Station, Michigan, USA - KBS C7-3 metaG (SPAdes) (version 2) | ecosystem: Host-associated > Plants > Roots > Rhizosphere > Soil ...
CAGCTGCGTTACCCCTGGCAGCCGCGGCGCGAGGCTGACCACGCACCGCAGGCGCCTAGTTGCTGCTTCCGTGCGGAGACTCGAGCTTCCGCATCGCCTGCTCCACGGCCTTCTTCATGCTCAGGGTGTCCGCCCCCTGGCTGGGCGGAAAGTCGGCGAGGGTCTTGAGATGGGCGGCGATGATGACGCTGGCCGCCGTCGGTGCCCAGAGCTTCTCGGCGACGAACTTCCGACCAGCGTAGCCCCATTCCTCGGAGTCGGGAGTCATCTTCTCCATCGGGTCCATCAGGAGATTGACGATGTACGGCACGCTTGGATACGACTTCTCGTCGAACCAGCTGCCGTGGTGCTTCACGCCGAGGTGGACCTTCCACGCGTCCAGGCGCACGGCCATGAGATCGGTCTCGTCGTAATAGAAGATCTCGCGACGGGCTGACTTCTCGCTCTGTCCCGTCCAGTGGGCCGTGTTGTCGTATCCGTCGAGGTGCACCTTGTAGTTGGTGGCACCGAGCTTCTTTCCGGTGATCAGCTCCTTCTTCAGATTCGGCAACCCCGCGGCCGCCGCCAGGGTCACGAACAGATCCTCGTGGTTCTGGACGCCGTTGGAGACGCTCCCTGGCTTCACCTTGCCCGGCCAGCGGAGGAGCATCGGAACGCGGACGCCGCCCTCCCAGGTGGTGCCCTTCTCACCCCGGAACGGCGCGTAACCGCCGTCCGGCCAGAGCAACAGCTCGTTGCCGTTGTCGGTCGTGTAGATGACGATGGTGTTGTTGGCGACGCCGAGCTCGTCGAGCTTCTTCAGCAGTGAGCCCACCTGCTCGTCGTGCTCGATCATCTTCGCCCGCACGACGTCCTGCTCCGCGCGCCCCTCGTCCACCGCCCTCTGCAGATACTTCGGCGTGACGTGTGACCAGATGTGGATGGCGGTGGTGTTGAACCAGCAGAAGAAGGGCTTGCCGCTCTTGGCCGTCTTGTCGAGCCACTTCAAGGTCTCGTTGGTCACCTCCTGATCGAAGGTCTCCATCCGCTTGCGGGTGAGCGGGCCGGTGTCCTCGATCCGCTGCTTACCCACCCGACCGAACTTCGGATCCGTCGTCGCGTCGTCCTTGTCCGTCGCCCAGGCGTGCAGGGCCCCACGGGGGCCGAACTTCTTGAGGTACTCGGGGTTCTTCTTCCCCGGGTAGTCCAGCTCCTCCGGCTCCTCCTCGGCGTTGAGGTGGTAGAGGTTCCCGAACCACTCGTCGAAGCCGTGCGCCGTGGGCAGGAACTCGTTCCGATCGCCGAGATGGTTCTTGCCGAACTGGGCCGTGGCGTACCCCTGCGACTTGAGGACCTCGGCCAGCGTCGGGTCGGACTTCTGGATGCCGCGGGTCGACCCGGGGATTCCGATGGTGGTCATCCCGGTCCGGATGGGGAGCTGGCCCATGATGAACGCCGCGCGGCCCGCGGTGCAGCTCGGCTGGCCGTAGTGATCGGTGAAGAGCATCCCCTCGGCGGCGATGCGATCGATGTTGGGCGTCCTGCCCATCATCCCGTGGGTGTACGCGCCCACGTTCCACATCCCGATGTCGTCGCCGAAGATGACCAGGATGTTGGGCCTCGTCTGGGGCGGCGGCTTCTGCTGGGCAAGCGCTGAGGTGGTGAGGGACAGCGCCAGCGCGATGCAGATGTACCTCGGAGCGACGAGCGCCATGGCACCACCCCCGAAGGCCCCGTCATGGGGCCGGGCCGCCCTTCACGTCATCCACGCTCCGGGAGGCGATTGGACCAAGGTCCCATCCGTCGCAAGGTCACCAACGAGGAGCTGCACGGCGCACGACTAGAACGGGTGCAGGAACAGCCCGGAGCGGAGCTTCGGCTCGAACCAGGTCGACTTGGGCGGCATGATCTGCCCCGCGTCGCTGATCTCCAGCAGCTCGCGCATCGACGTGGGCCAGAGGGCGAACGCGGCCTTCGCCTCGCCTCGTTCGACCCGCGCCTGCAGCTCGGCGGTGCCGCGGATGCCGCCCACGAACTCGATCCTCGGGTCGCGGCGGACGTCGTGGATGCCGAGCAGCGGGCCCAGCAACCCGTCGTGCAGGATGGACACGTCGAGCGCCCCACGCGGGTCGGCGGGGATCGTCGCCGGTTTCGCCGCCAGCCTCCACCAGCGCCCGTCGAGGTACATCCCGAAGCTGTGTGCGCTCTCGGGCTCGGGCTGGCTCGCCGGAGAGACCTCGAAGCCGGCGCGCAGCCCCTCGAGGAGCGCCGCGCTCCCTCCCGGGCCGAGGTCCTTCACCAGCCGGTTGTAGGGGAGGATCTGCAGCGCCTGGTGGGAGAACACGACCACCTGGAACCAGTCCGACTCTCCGCCGCCCTCCCCCCGTGAGCGGCGCAACGCCTGGACGCGTGCGGCCGCGGCGCTCCGGTGGTGCCCATCGGCGATGTACAGCGCGTCCAGCTCCGAGAGCACGGCGTCGATGGAGGCGTTCTCCGACGGCGGCAGCGTCCAGATGGTGTGCTCCACGCCGTCGACGCTGGTGAAGCGCACGTCCGGCTTCCGCTCCGAGTGCCTCGCCAGCAACGCGTCGACCGAGGGCCGGGCGCGGTAAGCGAGAAAGACCGGCTCGTCGTTCGCCCCGAGCGCGTCGATGTGCCGGGTCCGGTCGTCCTCCTTGTCCGGGCGAGTGAGCTCGTGGCGCTTGATGTCTCCACGCAGGTAGGCGTCGACGCTCGCGCAGGCCACCAGCCCCGTCTGCACGTGTGTCCCCATGCGCTGCCGGTAGAGCGAGAAGCGGGGACCGTCGTCCAGCAACAGCCACCCGTTCCGGCGAAACTCGTCGAGCGCCTGCCGGCCCTTGGCGTGCACCGCGCCGGAGTGCTCGTCGACGTCCAGCGGCAGGTCCACCTCGGGACGGCTGATCCGGAAGAAGCTGCGAGGATTGCCCGAGGCCATGGCCCGGGCCTCCGAGGAGCTCACCACGTCGTAGGGAGGGGTGGCGATGCCCGGTGCCAGCTCCGGGGGCGGGCGCAGGGCGCGGAAGGGAGCGAGGAGTCGCATGGTGTCGAGGCGCTTCTAGCAGGGCCCGTCGGTCGGCGCGGGATCAGCGACCGCCGGGCGCGAGGCGGTACAGCGAGACGCGTTCGCCCAGCGATTCTCCGGGAAACGGCGGCAGGAGGAGCACGTCCGCCCGGACCAGGACCAGTGCCGCGCCCCGCTCGACCAGCGCTGGCGGTGCCAGGTCCCCGGGGCGATCCGGCCTCCCAACCAGCACTGGACGTCCGCTCCGCAGCTCAGCGACCCAGTCGGGCCGGCGATTCCACTCGCCCTCGCGCGGGATGGGGATGACCGCTCCGGGGCGAACCAGGGCCGCGAGGGCATAGGTCCGCCAGTAGCCCAGGGTGAGAACCGCGCCCGGGTACCGGAGGCCGATCTCCTGCGCGGCCGGCCGGAGCACCACCTCGCGCGAATCGGGGGTCGCCCGGGGCGCGAGGAGCGCCACCGCCCCGAGACCCACGGCGCCGACGACGACCGAAGGCATGCGTGGGGCCAGCCGCGCGGCGGCCGCGTGGACCGCGACGCCCAAAAGCACCGCCGTGCCGAGCACCGCGAGGGACAACCCGACGCCGAGGTAGCGCGGGTGGTAGCCGTTCTCCCGCACGTGCCGGACGGAGACCACGATCAGGAGCGCGGTCCAGGAGGCCACCGTTGCCCCCACCAGCGTCCGCGCCTCCGGAGAATCGCGCCAGCGGCGGCTTCCCAGAGCAGCCACCCCGCCAACCAGCGCGAGGACCAACCAGGGAACGGCCCCCGCATCCCAGGCCGTTCCGGCCACCCTGCCCGCGTTCTCCAGCAGGTGGCCCAGGTCCAGCGAGGCCGGGGTCCGGACGTCCCGCCACCCCCGGGCGCGGACCGCGCGGTGCCATGAGCTGCGCACCACCCCCTCCACCAGCAGGCCGAAGAGCGCCGGGACCACCAGCGCCATCTGCCGGAACGCGCCGAGCCCTCGCCCCCTGCTTTCGATGAGCGTGAGCACGAGGAGGAGGGGCGCGCTCACCAGCGAGGTCCAGGTGGCCAGCGCCGCCGCCACCGAGGCGAGGGCGAGCCAGGGCCACGGTCGCCCGGCCTCGGCCGCCTTGCGGATCCCCCACCAGGCCCAGAGGATGGCCGGCAGCTGCCACCCGTCGACGGTGCCCAGGTCCACCAGCACGCGCTGGAGGAGCGGATTCACCCCCGGCAGGAGCAGCAGCCCGGCCGCCGCCACCGGCCCGCTGCGGCCCGCGAGCCCGAGCCACGGGACCACCGCCCCCACCATCCACAGCGTCCGGACGACGTGCAGCCCGTGAGGTGTCCACGCTCGTTCGGCCAGCGCCCCCGCCGCCCGCGCCAGCAGGAAGGGCCAGCTCCCGAAGCGGTCCTGTCCCCAGTACAGCCAGTCCACCGGCGCGGGCGTGGCCAGGTTGCACATCAGGACCGGCACGGCGCTGTCCGAGCTGTAGAGCCCCGACGGGGGGACCGGCCCGAGGAAGGGCAGCGCTCGCCAGAGCACCAGGCCCACCATCGTCCCGAGCAACACGGCCACTGTCGCCCGCTCCGCAGTCAGCGAAAGGCGCACCGGGCCCCGGCTTCTACACCGGGCCGCCGGCGGTGGGACCGAGCCCCCCGAAGAACGCACCCCTTCAGCTTGTAAATTTTCGACGCAGAGCGCCGTAACCCTGCGCTGTACCTGCACAATGGTTTGTAAATCGGGTTGGCGGCTGCTACAGCCGATCGCGGGCCGTCCCCCGTCTCCGGGGGGTCCAGGGATGAACGAGAGCAGCCTCAACGCCAGCGTCGGACTCAAGCTGCGGACACTCCGCCTGCAGCGCCACGTGAAGCAGGCGGACGCGGCCCGGGACCTGGGGGTGTCGCCGGCGTACCTGAACCTCATCGAGAAGGGGAAGCGGGTGATGCCCTTCCCGCTCCTGTGGAAGGCGCTCCGCTACTTCGATCAGGACCCCGAGCAGTTCATGGGCTCGCTCGGGCAGGGGCCCGTCGACGAGACCCTGGCCAAGCTCCTCGACGAGCCGCTCCTCAAGTCCCTGGAGATCGACCCCGAGGACCTCCAGCACCTCTCCGCCGAGCCGAAGCTCGCCGGGACCGTGGCCGCGCTCTTCAACCTCTACAAGAACACCCGGACCCAGCTGGAGAAGGTGGCCGCGCAGCAGAGCACCGGGACCGGGGCCGGGGCGATGCAGGGGCCGGACGTCCCGCTCGACTACTCGCCCTTCGACGAGGTCTCCGATTTCCTCCAGGCCAAGCGCAACTGGTTCCCCGAGCTGGAGGAGCATGCCGAGCAGCTCCGGCGCGAGTTCGCCCTCGACCGGCAGCTGACCTCGCACCAGCTGGTGAAGCTGCTCGGGGACCGCTTCGGCTACCGCGTGGAGTTCGCCACCGGGCCGGGGCGGAGCTCGGTGGTGCGCCGGCTCGACCCCGAGACCAAGACGCTCACTCTCTCGCCGAGCCTCACCGAGCAGCCCCTGAAGTTCCAGCTCGCGACCTCCATCGGTCTGCTGTTGATGGATCGGGACCGGCTGCTCGAATCCATCCTCGGCGGGACCCGGACCCGGCACGCCGAGACCCCCAAGCTGATCAAGGTCAACCTCGCGAACTACTTCGCCGGGGCGCTGCTGCTGAGCTACGGGGACTTCTTCCGCGAGGTGCAGCGGACCCGCTATGACGTCGAGCTGCTGAGCCAGATCTTCGGCACCACCTACGAGACGGTGGCCCACCGGCTCTGCAACCTGAGCGACCCGAAGCGGCTGGGCGTGCCCTTCCACTTCCTCCGGGCAGACCTCGCGGGGAACATCAGCAAGCGCTACAGCGGTGACGGGCTCAAGTTCGCCTCTGGCGGCTCGTGCGGGAAGTGGGCGGTCCACCTCGCCTTCCTCAATCCGTCGCAGCTCACCCGGCAGTACTCGATGATGCCGGACGGGGCGACGTACTTCTGCTTCGCCAAGGTGCAGCTCCAGCCCATCGGCGGCTCCATCGTGCACGGGACGGCGTACAGCATCGGGTTGGGGACGAACGCCGAGAACGCCCAGTTCCTCGCCTACGGCCTGCCCACCACCGACCTGCGACGAGACGCGGTGCCCACCGGAATCGGGTGCCGCTTCTGCGAGCGCACCGACTGCAACCAGCGCGCGGCCCCGAGCTACCGGTTCGCCTTCTCCTTCGACGAATACACGAAGAAGGACTGCTTCTTCTCCCCGCTCCTGGTGCACGAGGCCGGCAAGGACGCCGGCTCACGCCGCCGCCGCGACGGCGACTGACTCCACCCATGCCCGACACCTCTCCTCCGCGATTCGCCCTGGCCTCCGGGGCGCCTGCCGGTACCCGCGCCGACGTCCTGGTGCTCTTCGCCGACGAGGCCCCCCGTCCGAACGGGGCGGTGGCGGAGGTGAACCAGGCCCTGGGGGGACAGCTGGTCCGCGCCGCGACCGAGGAGGGCTTCCGCGGCAAGCCGGACCAGACCTTCGTCCTCCACACGCACGGACGGCTGCCCGCATCCCGGGTGGTCCTGGTGGGCACCGGGCCGCGGGAGAGGCCTGACGCCGAGGCGCTCCGGCAGGCGGCCGGGCGCGCGGTGAAAGCCGCCCAGCGGCTCCGGGCCCGCTCGGTGGCGATGGCGGTGCCGGGCAACGCCGGCGACACGCTCGGGCCGGTCGCCGAGGGAGCCGCGCTCGGGGCCTACCGCTTCGACCAGTACCGCACGGAGGGCCGGGAGGAGCGGGTCCCGCTCGAGGCCGTGCGCCTGCTCCTTCCCGACGGCGCGCCCCGGTCGCGGGTCCTCGACGAGCTCCTGGAGCGTGTTCTGCACGTCTCCGGGGCGGCAAACTTCGCCCGGACGCTGGTGAACGAGCCCGCCGGGCGCCTCACGCCGGAGGCGCTGGCGGAGGAGGCCTCGCGCGCGGCGAAGGGGCACGGGCTCGACGTCCAGGTGAGTGGCCCCCGGGAGCTGCAGAAGCTTCGGATGGGGATGTTCTCCGCGGTGGGCCAGGGCAGCCAGAACACGCCGCGGCTGATCGAGATCAGCTACCGGCCGAAGAAGGCCGCGGAGGCGAAGGCGCGGCCGGTGTCGCTCGTCGGGAAGGCCATCACCTTCGACTCTGGCGGCCTGTCCCTGAAGTCCGCCGAGAACATGGCGGACATGAAGTCCGACATGGCAGGGAGCGCGGCGGTGCTGGGAGCGCTCCAGGTGGCGGCAGAGGTCGCCCCACCCTTCCCGGTGCTCGGCTATCTCGGCGCTGCGGAGAACATGCCCAGCGGAACGGCGTACCGGCCTGGGGACATCCTGGTCTCCCGGCTGGGGAAGACGGTCGAGGTCACCAACACCGACGCCGAGGGGCGGCTGGTGCTCGGGGACGTGCTGGCCTACGCGGTGGAGCAGAAGCCGGCGGCGCTGATCGACCTGGCGACGCTCACCGGCGCCTGCGTGGTGGCGCTGGGCCACTGGGTGGCCGGACTGTTCTCCAACGACGATGCGCTCGCCGATGAGCTCCTCTCCGCGTCCGCGCAGGCCGGCGAGGCGTTCTGGCGGCTGCCGCTGGTGGATCTCCAGAAGGAGACGCTCCGCTCTGACGTTGCCGACATGAAGAACCACGGCGAGCGCTGGGGAGGAGCGATCACCGCGGCCGTCTTCCTGCGTGAGTTCGTGGGCGACCTGCCCTGGGCCCACCTGGACATCGCCGGCCCGGCGCTCGCTCCGAGGGAGCGGGGCTACCTGGGCAAGGGCGCGACGGGGATCGGCGTCCGGACGATTGCCGAGTTCCTGCAGAAGCGCGCCCGCAGCGGCCGGTAGGAGCGAGCAGCTGCCCGAGTGCTCCGAACCGGGCGCCGGAGCGACGGTCAGGGCGTCGAGGCGCGAGAATCAGAGCCGAGCGAGGGCTCGGCGAGCTCGTCGTGACGCTCGCGGAGCCACGCCCAGCGCCGCCTCGGGGTCTCGATGAGCCGCTCCCGCGAGGTTTGACGGCCGAAGCGCACCCGGTCCACCCGCGCGAAGGAGCGGACGAGCGAGTCGAGCCCTTCGATGTCGAGAACGAGCGTTCGCCGCCAGCGAAGGTCGTCCGGCCGTGGCCCCTCGAGCGCCCGGCCGATGCGTTCGACCAGGAGCTCCTTGAGGACCAGCGTCTCGGGGGTCACCTGGCGGAGGCAGATCCCGTACTCGCCGGAGAGGTAGTCCTCCCAGTCCGACTCCCGGGTGTTCGCGGTGAAGCCGAGCATCCGGGCGGCGAGGTCGGTCCGTCGAGTGAAGTGGTGCGGCAACGCATCGAGGCTCCCCGCGGAGCGGACGAGGTCCAGGAGGTCGGGCGGAAAGACCGGGGTGCCGTCGGGGAGCAGATAGGCAGGACGCGGGAGGTGTCCGGCGTCGACCCATCCGGCGAGCTGCTCGGGCTCGACCTGCTCTCGTCGCCCGATCTCCGCGAGCGACAGAAAGCCTGTCCCGACGTAGCGGAGGTCCTCCCCCTCGAGGAGCGGATGTGGCCGGCGTGGGACCAGACGGGACATGGCCGAAGGAATAAGCGCGCCAGGCACGGCAATGCTTCGGGGACGGCCGAAGAGTCCCGGCATTCGGCGGATCGGCGGCGCGCCTTTCGACGATGGAACGCGGAGTGTGTCTGGACAGCTTTCAAGCCCCCGAATTTGCGTTCCAGATCTTCACTGCTGTTCCATCTTCTCGGAGTGCGTCCGAAGGCCTCCCCCCGCTCGTCCCCACCGTCGCTGACCGAACGACGACCTCGCTCCCGGACACCGGGCACCTCCTCGGGTCACCGGTCGAGCGCCGCCGAAACCTCGGCCTGGAGCGCCTTGGCCGCCGCCGCCGGATCCGCCGCGCCGTGGAGCGCGCGTCCGACGACGAGGAGGCTCGATCCCGCGGCGATGGCTGCAGCCGGCGTCTCCACCCGCGCCTGGTCCCCGGCCGCCACCCCCGCGGGCCGGATGCCGGGCGTGCAGAGGAAGAGGCCGGGATGCCGCGCCCCGAGCGCCCGCGCCTCGTGCGCCGAGCAGACCAGGCCGCCCACGCCGGCCTTCACCGCGACGTCCGCCAGTCGCGATGCCATCTCGGAGGCCGAGGGCCCGAACCCGAGCTCCTTCACCTCGGAATCCGAGAGCGAGGTGAGCGCGGTGACGGCGAGGATCCGCGGAGGCGCCACCCCTGCCTGCTCGGCCCCCCGCCCCGCACCCCGGACGGCCGCCCGCATCATCTCCTCGCCGCCGGAAGCATGCACGGTGAGGAACGCGGCGCCGATCGCTCCCGCTGCCACGGCGGCGTTCTCCACCGTGTTCGGGATGTCATGGAATTTGAGATCGAGGAACACCGAGGCGCCCTGCGCCCGGAACGGACGGACGGCGGCCGGGCCGTGCTCGACGAAGAGCGACGGCCCCACCTTCACTACCCCCACCGCGGGAGAGAGCTGCGGCCACAGCCGGAGCGCCTCGTCGAGCGGCACGTCCGCCGCCCAGGCGATGCGCTCGCGGGCCCCGCTCACTTGCTGGCCAGCTCCCCGTCGATCAACTTCTTGAACTCGTCCAGGGGCTGCGCGCCGCTGAGGAAGATGCCGTTGATGAAGAAGGCCGGTGTGCCGCTCACCCCGGCGGCAGTGCCGGCCTGCGTGTCGGCATCCACCATCTTCTTCTTGTCACCGGACTCGAGGCACTGGCCGAACTTCTGCGGATCCAGCCCGACCTGGGTGGCATGTGCCTTGAGGTCCGGCAGATCGAGCTTCTTCTGATTCTTGAAGAGCACCTCGTGGTACTCCCAGAACTTCCCCTGATCCCCCGCACAGAGCGACGCCTCGGCCGCCTTCGCCGCATGGGGGTGGAAGCTCAGCGGGAACTGCCGGTACACCAGCCGCACCTTGCCCGCGTAGGCGTTCATCACCTGCTCCACCGTGTCGTGGGCCGCGCCGCAGTACGGGCACTCGAAGTCCGAGAACTCCACGATGGTCACCGGCGCGTCCTTGGGCCCCCGGGAGGGACCCTCCGCCGCCACCGAGACGCGAGGTTGCGGGAGGTCGAGCTTGAGATTCGCGTTCTTCTGGAGCTCGGCGACGACCTTCTGCATCTGCCCCTGCCGCTGCTGGTTGACCAGCGCCTGAGCGATGCGGTCCTTCAGCGACTCGAAGGTCGCCTCCGGCGGAATCTGCCCGCCGGCCTTCAGCCGGTCGTAGAACTGCCGCTCCTGCGCCTCGGTGGGCTGCTGGACCGGAGCCTCCTCCAGGCGCTTGCGGATGTACTCCTGGTCCGCATTGGGACCGGTGAACCCGGCCTTCGCCGCCTCGGCCTTGACGATGCGCTCGACCGCCATCTGCTCCAGCGTCTGCTTGCGGGCCTGGAACATCTTGTTTTCCAGATCCGCGATCTGGGGCCGGGCCTCCTTCTCCAGCTCGCCGGCGGTGATCTGCCCGCCGTTGAAGGTGGCCACCACCCGGTCCGGCGCCGTTCCTCCGCCGGACGCGGCGGTGGGCGAGGCGGTGCTCGCGGACTTGGAGCAGGCGCAGGCCAGCACGAAGGCGGCGAGCGCCGCGGGGACGACGGTCCGAGAAATTTTCATGGGTTGAGCGCACCTTCCAGCATTGGACATCGCGGCGCAAGGTCGGAAACCGGCGACAGCGGTCCCGTCTTCCCCGGCCGGTGAGACGTGAAGG
>Ga0207679_10002886_pt1 | contig 10661 bp, 8 predicted proteins | sample KBSC73metaG_FD_184320 | JGI IMG/M metagenome (GOLD analysis project Ga0207679, IMG submission 184320) | Corn rhizosphere microbial communities from Kellogg Biological Station, Michigan, USA - KBS C7-3 metaG (SPAdes) (version 2) | ecosystem: Host-associated > Plants > Roots > Rhizosphere > Soil ...
ACATCCAGATGCCGAGGTCGGCGGCCTGGCGCTGCTGGTCGGAGTCGTCGAACTGCCGCGCGACGATGACGCTGCTAGTCATGGACGCGCTCTGCCTCGCCGTAGGCGTATGGCGGCTCGGTGACGACCGGGATCGTCGTGAAGTTTTCGACCGGCGGCGGCGATGCGGTCAGCCACTCGAGGCCCTTCGCGTCCCAGGGATTGGGACCGGCGCGCGCGCCGTATCTGAGCGACCAGGCGAGATAGACGAGCGGCAGCAGGTAGCCGATTGCGAGCACGGCGGCACCTGCCGACGACAGCACGTTCAGCACGGCGAACTCGGGCGGATACGCGTGATAACGGCGCGGCATGCCCAGATAGCCGAGCAGGAACTGCGGGAAAAAGGTGAGGTTGAAGCCGACGAACACGACGATCGCGGCCGCGCGCGCCCACCAGTCGGAATAGAGCCGGCCGGTGATCTTCGGCCACCAGAAGTGCACGGCGCCTAGGAACGCCATCACGGCACCGCCGACCATGATGTAGTGGAAGTGCGCGATCACGAAATACGTGTCGTGCAGGTGAACGTCGAGCGCCAGCGACGCGAGGAACAGCCCTGTCATGCCGCCGACGGTGAACAGGCCGACGAAGCCGAGCGCGTACAGCATCGGCGCGTCGAATCGGATGGACCCCTTGTAGAGCGTGGCGGTCCAGTTGAACACCTTGATCGCCGAGGGAATGGCCACGAGGAACGTCAGGATCGAGAACACCATGCCGGCGTAGATCGACTGGCCGCTGACGAACATGTGATGGCCCCAGACGACAAAGCCGATGATTGCGATCGCGAGCACGGCGAAGGCCATCGACCGATACGCGAAAATGCTCTTGCGCGAAAAACACGTGATGATCTCGCTCGCGACGCCCATCGCCGGCAGGATCATCACGTACACGGCCGGATGCGAATAGAACCAGAACAGGTGCTGGAACAGCAGCGGATCGCCGCCGAGCGCCGGATCGAACACGCCCACGCCGAAAAAGCGCTCGATCGCGATCAGGAACAGCGTCATCGCGAGCACCGGCGTCGCGAGCACGAAGATGATGCTCGTGGCGTACATGGCCCAGACGAACAGCGGCAGCCGGAACCACGTCATCCCCGGTGCACGCATCCGGTGAATGGTGACGATGAAGTTGACGCCGGTGAGGATCGACGAGAACCCGACGACGAACACGCCTGTGACGGCAGCGATCACGTGCGTGTTGGAAAACATCGTCGAGAACGGCGTGTAGAACGTCCAGCCGGTGTCGACGCCTCCGGCCACGAGCGCGCCGACGGTGAACAGACCGCCGAGGACGTAGAGATACCAGCTCGCGAGGTTGAGCCGTGGAAAGGCGAGGTCGCGGGCGCCGATCATCAGCGGCAGGAGGAAGTTGCCGAACGTCGACGGAATCGACGGAATCAGGAAGAACCACACCATGATGACGCCGTGCATCGTGAACAGTTTGTTGTACGTCTCGGCGCTGACCAGGTCGCCCGCCGGCGTGACGAGCTCCAGGCGGATCAGCGTCGCGGCCGCCCCGCCGGCGAAGAAGAACAACGTGATGGAAATCGCGTACAGCACGGCGATCCGCTTGTGATCGACGCTCGACAGCCACGACCACAGGCTGAAGCCGGCCTCGAGGTAGTTGCTGCGCAGCGGTACCGAAGCGGTGCTCATCGCATGCACGCGCCGATCGAGCACGCGCTCATCGAACCGACCCCGCGGGTGCATCCCGCAGCGACTTGACGTACTCGACGATGTCGAGCAGATCTTCTTCGGAAATCTGGCCCGCGAACGACGGCATGATGGGCTCGTAGCCGGCCGCGACCTCCTTGCGCGGCAGCATCACCGAATCGTGGATGTAGCGCTCGTCCGCGATCACGGACGAGCCGTCGGCGAGCTGAACCCGGCGGCCGAAAAGTCCCTCGAGCGTCGGCGCGTGAACCGAGGCGCTCGGCCCGTGACAGCCGCTGCAGCCGTACTGGCGAAAGCGCGCGGCTCCTTCCGCGGCCATCGACTGCGAGCCCGTGCCGGCGGCGAGCCAGCGCTCGAAAGCCGCGGGCTCCATCACGACGACGTGACCGATCATCCCGGCGTGGTCGGTGCCGCAGTATTGCGAGCAGAACACGTGATAGTCGCCGGGGGCGGTCGCCGTGAACCAGAGCGTCGTGTAACGGCCGGGCAGAACGTCCTGCTTGATGCGGAACACCGGCATGAAGAAGCTGTGGATCACGTCCTGCGACGTCATGACGAGCTTGACGGGGCGGCCGGCGGGCACGTGCAACTCGTCGATCTCGCGCTGTCCACCCGCGTGCTCGACCTTCCACATCCACTGACGGCCGATCACGTAGACCGGCGTCGCGTCAGCCGGGGGCGCCGCATGAACGTAATAGAGATCCGCCGCCCAGGCGAACATCACGAAGAACAGCAACAGCGGAATGACGATCCAGGCGATTTCGAGGCGACGGCTTTCCCGCGACAGCGCCGCGCCGCGCGCCATCGTTCGGTTGGCCGCCGACCCATGGCGGTATTTCGCCGCGAAATAGACGATCAACACCGCGATGGCGACCGTCACCGTGCCCGCGAGCGCCAGCCACACATGGAGCAGCGTGTCGACGCTTTCGGCCAGCGACGATCCGGTCGGGGGAGACAACGGCAGGCCGCCCATGGTTTCAGCCCCGCTTCGCGGCGCAGCCGCGACGCCGTGTGCGAAACACCACAGCGAGCGCGGCGGCCAAAGCGCCGATGGTCACGAATCGAAGCGCCTGTAGGATCTCCGCCGTGTAGCGGCCTGCCGCGGCGACATGGAAGCACAGCAGTTGAACGAAGTCCGCGGGCGCCGCGATCCGGCGCGCAGCGGCGTCGCGGAGCGCGACGCGAAGCCGGGCCGCGTTGAAATCGAGGCCCGGGAAATAGCGCGCGATCGCTCCCTGCGGCGTCACCAGCACGAGTCCCGTCGGGTGTGCGTACTGATGGGTGTTCGCGTCATAGCCGTAGCGAAAGCCCGCCGCGTGCGCCAGCGCCGCGATCGAGCGCTCACTCCCGGTCAGCAAGTGCCACGCACGCACGTGCTCGGGCGTCGTGAGGACGTCGAGATGATCCCGCTTCATCGTCATCGCGGCGTTCGGCGAATCGAGCGGATCGATGCTCGCGACGACGACTTGATAGCCTAGCCCCGGCGTCGCACCGGTGCGTTCAAGCGTCCGTGCGACCGTCTCCACGATCGTGGGACAAAGCGTCGTGCAGCCGTACCAGGCGAACACGAGAACGATAGGCGACGAGCCGTAATAGTCGCCGAATTCGATCCGCGCACCCGTTTCGTCGCGGAACGCGAGCGAGGCGGGCAGCGCATCGCCCGGATGCGGGCCGAACGCCGCAAGCGCGCGCGGATCGCGTGCGGCGGGCTGCGCAACCGCGATGTTCAGGCAGACGAAACAGGCGGCAAGCGCAGCGGACCACTTCATCGCGTCGCCTCGGGCCGTGTCGCGGCATTGCGCGCGCTTGCGGCGGCATCGCGCTCGACGAGCAGCGCCATGGCGCGCTCGATCGGAATTTGCACGATGCCGCGGTCGCGATCGAGCCATCGGTACCCTTCGAGCAGCGCCGCCTTTTCGCGGCGAAGCGCCGACAGATCCGCCGACGGGTGAGGTTGCGGCGGCGGAAAAGGCATCGCTGCCGGCGTCTTGTATGTTCCCCCCACGCTCGCGGCTTCGCCGCTTCGCCGCCCCCCGTGGGGGCCGAATTCGACGCTTGGGACGGCCCGGCGCGTCGCATCGGCTTCCGGCACCGCCCGCGCCGTCCTGTGATGCAGCCATTGCATGACACCCGCCGCGGCCAGCGCGACGGCGACGAGCGTCGCGGCGAGCACAGCCGCGACGCGTACGATTCGCCGACCGCTGACGCCGGCGGTTTCGTGGGCGCTCGCGTGTATCGCAGTGTCAGCCATGATCGGGCAGCGGCTCCCCGGGTGCGGCGCCGGGGCGCGAGTCGCGCGCGGCGATGGCGCTGCGAAGGAACGCAGCGAGCCAGAGTCCGCCCAGGCCGGCGACGGCCAATGGATCGGTCGCTGCGAGCGTTACGCCGTCGGTGCGGAACGCAGGCACGACCAGCCACCACGCGTCCATGAGATGCGCGAGCAGCAGCAGCACCGCCAGCATGCCGAGCACGCGCGGTGCCTGCTTGGCGCGTCGGGACAGCAGCACCAGCAGCGGCAGCGCGAAATGGAACACGACGAGGCCCAGCGCGACGACGCGCCAGCTCGTCTCGACGCGCGGCAGGTACCACGCGATCTCGTTCGGCAGATCCTCCGCCCAGATGATCAGGTACTGCGTGAACGCGAGATACGCCCAGGTCATCACGAACATTAGCAGCAGGTTGCCGAGGTCGTGGAAGCGCGATGCGAGCTCACCGGGCTTCGGGCCTGTCGCGCCCGCCGTACGTTTGGCATCGGCCGCGACGCGGTCGCTCCACGCCGTGCAGACGATCGCGAACGAGAAGGCGGACAGCGCCTGGCCGATGCCGGCGAGAAGCCCGAACGTCGTCGAATACCACTGCGGCATCAGCGACATGATCCAGTCGATCGCCGCAAACGTGACAGTCACGCCGTAGACGAGAAGCCCGATCGCCGAGACGGCGCGCAGGCGGTCTTTTTCCTCGACGCTCGCATCCGGACCGCGCGCGAACGAGCATCGGCGCAGCCAATGGGCGAGCGCGAGCCAGGCCGCGAAGTAAACGGCATTGCGGACCACGAAGAAGCCGACGTTGAGATACCACGCCTTCGTGCGAAGCAGCGGATCATCGGCCGCGCCGGGCCGCGACCAGGCGTAGAGATCGTGCAGGCCGAGCAGCAGCGGCAGCGCGAGCACGAGTGACCATGGCAACAAGCGCGCAGCGGCGTCGAGCGTCGGCCGGATCGATTCGCCCCAGCCGCCGCCGGTCAGGTTGTGCACCATCAGGATCGCGAGACTGCCGAGCGAAATGCCGAGCAGGAACCACCACACGAACAGGTACGACTGGAACGCTCCTGCGCGATCGGCACGCGTTGCGAATACCCACAGCAGCGCACCGGCGGCGCCGACAACGGCCGCAATGCGTGAAGCGTCGCGCGGCGACCGCATCTGGCGGTTGCTCATCGCGTCGTCCGCTCGAGGTCGCGGCGGCGATCCGCAGGCGCGTCGTCGATGCGCGCGCTCTGCGAAAGCTGCAACGCACGGATGTAGGCGACGATCGCCCAGCGGTCGTCGGGTGCGACGCGGTCGGCGTACGCGTACATGACGCCGTACCCGTTCGTGATGACGCTGTAGAAGTGCGCGTCCGGCGCCTTGCGCAGCCGGTCGGTGTGGTATGACGGCGGCCGCGGAAAGCCGCGCCGCACGACCATGCCGTCACCGTCGCCGGCGACGCTGTGGCAGGGCGCGCAGTAGATGTCGAACCGCTCCCGGCCGCGCGCAAGCGTCGCGAGCGTGATCGGAAGCGGCTTGGTTGCAGGCGCCGGTGGCCGGGCCGTGGGCGCCAGGCGAGCCCTGATCCGGCCGTCCTCGTCGACCGGATACGTCGGCGCCTCCGTCGCAGGCGGCGACAGCGCGCCCAGTCGCCCGCTCGACGTTCCCGCGAGCGCGCCCGCGCTGTACGCGATCGCGCCGCCGACTTCGGGCCGCGCCGAGCGGCCGTCGCGCCATAACGTACTGGCGGCGAGCGGCTTGAATTTCGGCTGGTTGTACATGTCCTGCATCGCCTTCTCGCAGCCGGACAGAACCGCAAGCATCGCGGCCGCGGCGGGCACGCCCAGGGAGCGGATGAGCGTCGTCGAGAAAGTCGCGGGCAGTGCCATGCGTTTCGCTCAAAGCGGCACTTCGGATACGGAGAGCGGACGCAGCGATTGCAGAAACGCGCGCGTGGCCGGGCGATCGAAGCGCGGGTCGACGGCCTCGACGCACAGGAAAAAGCGGTTGCGCGTGGCGAGATCGAACTCCGCCGCATTGAAGATCGGGTGCCGCAGCTTCGGCAGTCCGCTCAGCAGAACGAATGCGAAGAACGCGGCCAGCGCGGCGCCGAGGATCGTGCACTCGAACGTCGCGGGAATGAAAGCCGGCCAGCTGTGCAGCGGCCGGCCGCCCGAGTTGATCGGATAGTCGATCACGGCGGTGTACCACTGCAGCGCGTAGATGCCGGCGCCACCCAGCAGCCCGCCGAGCAGCGTGAGCGGCGCCACGCGGTCGCGGCGAAACCCAAGCGCGTCGCTCAAACCCGGCACCGAGAACGGCGCGTACGCGTCGACGTTGCGATAACCTTCCGCCGTCGCCCGCCGGGCAGCCTCCACGAGCGCGGCATCGGTCGCGAATTCGGCGATCAGGCCGTGGATCGGCGCGGCGTGGTCGACCGGCGGGTCGCGGGCGTCGCGCGGCGTGTCGATGCGGGCGCCGGGCATTCGACGACTGTTCGGGCTCACGTTTCGCCGTCCCGTCTCTCGCGCACGAGCTTGCGCATTTCCGAAATCGAGATCGCTGGCAGGAAGCGCACGAACATCAGGAACAGCCAGCCGAACATTCCGAGCGAGCCCAGGAGAATCGCCCAGTCCCAGAACGTCGGATAGAACATGTCCCAGCTCGACGGCAGGAAGTCGCGGTGGAGACTGGTGACGATGATCATGAAGCGCTCGAGCCACATGCCGACATTGACGACGATCGAGATCGCGAACAGCGTCAGCGTCGACAGGCGCACGCGTTTGAACCACAGCGCCTGCGGGACGACGACGTTGCACGCGACGACGGCCCAATAGACCGGCGCATAGGGTCCGGTCATGCGATTGATGACCATGTATTCCTCGAACCGGTCGCCGCTGTAGAACGCCATGAAGATCTCGATCGCGTAGCTGTAGGCGACGAGCAGGCCGCACACCAGCATGATCTTCGCGATGTTGTCGAGGTGGCGCGACGTGATGAAGTCGCGCAGGCCGAAGATCGCGCGGAGCGGGATCGAGATCGTGAGCGCCATCGCAAACCCCGAGAACAGCGCGCCGGCCACGAAGTAGGGCGGAAAGATCGTCGAATGCCATCCGGGCGTGTTGCCGATCGAAAAATCGAGCGACACGACGCTGTGAACGGAGATGACGAGCGGCGTGGCGAGCCCGGCCAGCAGCAGGTACGCGGTGTCGAAGCGGTGCCATTGCCGCGCCTCGCCGCGCCAGCCGAGCGCAAAGATGCCGTAGACGATCTGCTTGCCGCGGTGTTCGGCGCGGTCGCGCAGCGTCGCGAGGTCCGGTATGAGGCCCATGTACCAGAACACGATCGACACGATGATGTACGTGCCGATCGCGAAGATGTCCCACACCAGCGGGCTGCGCCACTGTGGCCAGACGTTCATGATGTCCGGGTACGGCACGAGCCAATAGAAAAACCAGGGACGGCCGAGGTGCAGGATCGGCATCAGGCCGGCCATCGCCACGGCGAAAATCGTCATCGCCTCGGCGAAGCGGTTGACCGACGTCCGCCATTTCTGGCGGAGCAGCAGCAGGAAGGCGGAAATGAACGTGCCCGCGTGGCCGATGCCCACCCACCAGACGAAGTTCGTGATCGCGAATGCCCAGGCCACCGGGATGTCGATGCCCCAGATGCCGACACCCTCGTAGAACAGGTACGCGATCGCGCCGGCGAACAGAAGCGTCAGCGCCGTGCACAACGCGAACGCGACGTAGAAGCCCCAGTGCGACGGCCGGACGAGGACGATGTCGCTGATCTTGTCGGAAATGCTCGCGTACGAGTAAGCGCCGGTCAGCACGGGCAGCCGCGACTCGTCGACGTTCCGGGTGACAGCCGCGCCGGCCATCGTCATCGCTCCCCGGCATCCGGGTTGGGGTTGCGCAACTTGGCCGTGTACGTCGTGCGCGGCTCCGTGTTGAGCTCCGCCAACAGCGCATAGTCGAGCGGTGACGCCTTGCGCGCGTTCACCCGGCTCGCCGGGTCGTTCAGATCGCCGAACGTGATGGCACGCGTCGGGCAGGCGGCCTCGCAGGCGGTGACCACTTCGCCGTCCCGGATGCGGCGATCCTGCTTGTCCGCCGCGATGCGCGCATTGGCGATGCGCTGCAGGCAGTAGTTGCACTTCTCCATGACGCCGCGCATCCGGACCGTCACCTCGGGATTGCGCCCGGCTTTCAGGCTCTCCGTCGCCTCGTCGCTGTATTGGAAGAAATTGAACCGGCGCACCTTGTACGGGCAGTTGTTCGAGCAGAAGCGCGTTCCGACGCAGCGGTTGTAGACCTGCACGTTGATGCCTTCGGAATCGTGGACCGACGCCTCCACCGGGCATACGACCTCGCACGGCGCGCGCTGGCATTGCATGCAGGGCACCGGCTGGAAATGCGTGCGCGGCGCGTCCGGCGGACCTTCGTAATAGCGGTCGACGCGGATCCAATGCATCTCGCGGCCGCGCGCGACTTCCTCCTTGCCGACGGTCGGGATGTTGTTCTCGGCCTGGCAGGCGATCGTGCAGGCGTTGCAGCCGATGCACGCGCCGAGGTCGATCGCCATCCCCCACTTGTAACCGCGGTACTCGAACGGCGCGTAGAGCGTGCCTCGCGCCGCCGCCGGCTCGACGGCCGATCGCGGGTCGCGCCGGAATGCGGCGCGCGTCGTCGTGCGCACGAGGTCGCGTCCCGCCATCGCGTGATGGTGCTGCGTCGTCGCGAAGCGATGCGTCTTGCCGGTCTTGCGCACGGCAATGTCCCGCGCAAGCCACGCCGCGTCGGCCGTACGCAACGCATACGCGTCGAAGCCATGGCGGTCGCCGACGCGGCCGGCACGTGTTCGCCCGTAGCCGAGGCTCACGCTGACCGCCCCGTCGGCGTGTCCGGGGAGAATCCACACCGGCGCTTCGACGCGGACACCGCGATGCTCGATTTGCACCACATCGCCGTTCGCGAGGCCACGCCGCCGAGCGAGGGCAGGCGAAAGAAGCGCGGCGTTGTCCCATGTCAGCTTGGTCAGCGGGCGCGGCAGCTCCTGCAGCCAGGCGTTGTTCGCATGGCGTCCATCCCACACGGACGCGTCCGCGACGAAGATCAGCTCGAGTGGCCCGCTGTCGGTCGATTGCGCTGCCGATGACATCGCCGCGCCGGCTGCGCCGGGCGCAGACGGCGAATCGTCCGCAAGCGCGTCGGCACGCAATGCGGCCTCGCGCTCGGCAAAGGCGGTGCCGGCGACGACGCCGTCGCGCAGCGCCGTTTTCCAGCCGAGTTCGAAGTCGCCGCCAAGCTTCGACTGCCACTGCTCGCGCACGAGGTCGTACCCGCTTCGCGTAACGCCTTCGACGAGCAGGCACACGAGCTCGTGCGGGGAACGTCCGGCATAGAGCGGGGCGATCACGGGCTGGACGATCGTGACGCTGCCGTCGTACGTTCGCGCATCCGACCACGCTTCGAGAAAATGCGCCGCGGGCAGATGCCACTGGCAGCGCGCGGACGTCTCGTCGTCGTAGAGGCCCATCCGCACGGTCATCGGTACCTTCTCGAGCGCCTCCGCGAAGCGGACGTCGGCCGGCGCGCAGTAGGCGGGATTGCCGCCGATGACGACCAGCGTGTCGACGGTGCCGGCCCGCATGTCGCTTGCAAGCGCGCGCAGCGACTCGTGCTGGTTCGAGGCATCGGCGACGATAGGATCGACATACGCGACGGTGCTTCCGGCGTTGCCGAGCGCGGCGTTCATCGCATGCGCGAGCGCGTGCACGAACGGCGGCTGCGTGTCGCCCGCGACGACGAGGGCGGCGCCGCGATTCCCCTTCAGATCATCCACGCAGGCGTCGAGCCACGACGCTGCGACGCCTTCCACGGCGTCGGGCGCCGCGACGGTCACGCCAAGCCGTTGCGCGATGTGCCGCGCGACGCGCTCGATGTCGGTTGCACGTAACGGCAGCGCATGATCGGCGAACGCGCTCGTCAGGCTGGGCGTGCTGGCAACGGCGTACAGACGGTTCGCGGCCGCGGCGGATTCGGAGCGAAACTGCACGAAGTCGCGCGCCGCACGCACGCGGGCGCCGCCGCTGCCGAGAAAATCGGCGTCGAGGCTCAGCACGCAACGCGCCCGGTCGAACCGGTGGAGCGTCTCGAGGGGCACGCCGAATGCGCGCCGGGTTCCCTCGTAAGCCGGATCGCGGTTGACCGGATCGTACTGATGCCATTGCGCCTTGGGAAAGCGTCCGGGCAGCGCCGCGAGCTGCGCGGCCAGCGTCGGCGAAGTCACCGTCTCGGTGAGAATGCGCAGTCCCTCGCCCCGGCGCTGCGCGAGCGTCCGCAGCCTCCGCTGCAGCGCAGCCGCAAACGCGTCCCACGTGCTGATTTCGCCCCGATAGGTCACCGCCTGCGAGCGGTCGGGGTCCCAGAGGTCGAGCACGGCAGCCTGCGCGAACACATCGGTGCTGCCAAGACTCGCCGGATGGTTCGGATTGCCCTCGACCTTGGTTGGCCGCCCCATGTTCGTTTCGACGAGAATGCCGAGCGCGCAGCCCCCGTGCGACACGGCTGTCGCGTAGAACCGCGGCTCCCCGGCGACCTGACCGCGCGGGGCGGCGACGTAGGGAAGGATCGGCTCCTGCGGCTCGCGCGTGCACCCGCCGAGCCCGGCGAGCGCGAGCGATGCGGACATCTGTTTGAGG
>Ga0207679_10002890_pt1 | contig 10657 bp, 7 predicted proteins | sample KBSC73metaG_FD_184320 | JGI IMG/M metagenome (GOLD analysis project Ga0207679, IMG submission 184320) | Corn rhizosphere microbial communities from Kellogg Biological Station, Michigan, USA - KBS C7-3 metaG (SPAdes) (version 2) | ecosystem: Host-associated > Plants > Roots > Rhizosphere > Soil ...
CATCTGGGGCCTGGTAGCAGCGAAAAGGCTGGGGACTGCCGTCACCTATGCGCGTTCAGTGGCCATCATTTATGGCGTGCTTACCATAATGGGCTTGATCCCCAATCTGAATACGATATTCGGATTGTTGCCCTTGCATGGTAACGATATCTGGCTGCATGCCATCACGGCATTGGTTTCGGCCTACTTCGGCTTTGCCGTCAAGCCTGAAACCGAGACTCAACGCGCTGTCTGATTACGCGATATAGGAAACGGCAACGGCCCGTACCACATATGTGGTACGGGCCGTCGTGTGCGATGCGATGCCATCAACGAAAGACGGGCATCGGCACTGTGATGCGCGTGGCTGTCGTACGCGCAGAGGCAGGCACATTCTCATGCTTGCCAAAGAAGATGCTGCGATACGCGACATAAACGAAGCAAGGAATATAAGTCGCCAGAATCAGTCCCACCGGGGAAAGATAAACAGTCTGGAATGCACAAACGACAGCCAGCGCAACGAGCGCAATACAGTTCCAGAATTTCAAAGGCGCATTGAGCAAGGCTTGTTCGATCGATTCTGAATTGACCTGCCATGCCTGCCATCCGAGTAGGCGGGATTCGCGCGGCCCCATTCCCTCTTGCGCATGCAAAACCGCGCCGAAGACACCTTGATAGATGACGACGATGAACATGCCGAGGAAAACCATCGTCATCACGTCTTCTGTCCATGTAGCGCAAAAATGCAGGAATTCGAGCACAGGGTTTTGTGGCAAGTCCATTGCTGCTGCCTGTAATGTTCGCAAGGGTTCGTCAAGTTCTGCTGCGGAAGGATCGGATACAAAGAGCGACGACAGGCCGGCCAATGCAGCAATGCCCAATCCGAAACAGGCCGCGAATTGCAGCGTAACACGAGCAAGCCGCACAACGCCATGGAATGCCAGATCGAACAGTTCCATCCACGAAAAGGCCGTTCTCTCATCAGCGATTTGTACTGCCGCGAACGACACAATGAACAACGAAGGCGCGATCAGGAACCCGATCACGGTCGACCATGCAGGCAGGAACCGGGTGAGAAGCGAAGCCGCCAGCAGAACCGCAGCTTGTTGCGAAAAAGACCGCTTCCATAATGACAACGCCATTGACGGCCAGCGTGCGATGACATCGCTCGGCACATATTTAGGCTTGAAGGAAATACTCATTGCTTCTGGTGGCGCTTTGCTGCCACGCATAGAGAGTCGCGGGAGGCGGCCAGTCTAAAGACTGTGTTGAAGGTGGTCAAGCAACATGACAGGACAGAAGAAACCATTTTCTGATAATGATGTCTATAAAACCCTTAAGTGAGTTGTGAATATAGCCGTGATAACAATCAGCTCCCATTGTTATGGGAAGCCTGACATTGATCGGAGAAGAGATTTGCGTAAGTGTTTATCCTTGCCGATGTTATGTATGGTGAGTGATAAACAATTCTGGTTTTGACGAATTCTTTCTGGAAATCACAAAAAGCAAATGAGCCTCGCACCTTCTTCGCTGGCTCGGCTCAACTCAATGGATTGGCTCAGTGGCAGCGAGATGGGCAAACTCATCCGCACCATGGACTGGTCAAAGACTCCTTTGGGCGCTTTGGAATCCTGGCCCCAAAGTCTGCGTACGACAGTAAGCCTGTGCCTTGGATCGACATTCCCCATTGCACTTGCCTGGGGCTCGCAGCGAACCCAGATTTACAATGACGGCTACTGGCCCATCTGTGCCGCCAAACATCCGCAGTCGATGGGCCAAGACTTCAAGGAATGCTGGCTGACGGCGTGGCCTGTTATCGGTGATGTTTTCGAGCAAGCTACTGCGGGACATGCCGCATTTCTTGTCAATCAACGCATGTTCCTTGACCGTTCCGGCTTTCTTGAAGAAACCTTCTTCACCTTCTCCTTCAGTCCGATTCGGGATGAAATGGGGCGCGTCGCAGGCCTCTTCCATCCGGTCACGGAACTGACCCAGCAGAGCCTGGCAGAACGACGGTTGAAGGTGCTGCGCACTCTGGCTGATAGCACGGCGCCGGCGCGCACTATGAAGCAGGCCATCGACTTTGCCATGAAAGCACTCGCCAGCTTCGAGCTGGATGTGCCCTTCGCACTTTTCTACCTGCTCGACGCTGACTTGAAACACGCCAGACTGGCGGGGCAATACGGCTTGCCGCCGAACACGCCGGCCAGTCCGCTAAAGATATGCCTGGAACAATCTTTACAGCAGGGATGGCCTGTAGCGCAGGTTGCACGCCAACGCCGATGCGAACTGGTTGATGACCTGGAAAAGCGTTTCGGCCCGCTGGGCTGCGGCCCCTACCCGGAACCCCTGCGCACGGCGCTGGTAATGCCCCTCGTTCCTTCAGGCCAGGAGCAAGTGCTCGGAATCTTCATCGCCGGGGTCAGCACGCGCCGATCACTGGACGAGGCCTACCGGACCTTCTACGACATGCTGGGCAAGGGTGTCACCGATGCGCTCTCCAGCGCCCGGGCCTATGAGCTGGAGCGCAGCCGTGCCGAGGCCCTGGCCGAAATCGATAAGGCCAAGACCGTCTTTTTCAGCAATGTGAGTCATGAGTTTCGCACCCCGCTCACTCTCATACTTGGCCCGTTGGAAACCCTCACAGCGGCCAACCTGGACGCTGCCAACGAACAGCAACTCGACCTGGCCCACCGCAATGCCTTGCGCCTCTTAAAACTGGTCAACTCTCTGCTCGACTTTTCCCGTATTGAGGCGGGCCGTGTGCAAGTGAGCTATACCCCGACCAACTTATCTGCGCTCTCCATCGAGATGGCCAGCATGTTCGCGTCCGCAATGGACAACGCCAACATCTCCTACATCGTGGACTGTCCGCCACTGCCGGAGCCGGTATATGTGGATACGGACATGTGGGAAAAGATTATTCTCAACCTGATTTCCAATGCCTTCAAATTCACCTTCGAAGGCAGCATTACAGTGCGTCTGCGCTGGCATGAGGATAAAGATGGCGGCAAGGCGGTGCTAACCGTTGCAGACACCGGCACAGGCGTGCCGAGAGAACACCTGCAGCGGCTGTTCGAGCGCTTCTATAGGGTACCGAATGCACGCAGCCGCACCTTTGAGGGAAGCGGCATCGGACTGGCGCTGGTGCATGAACTGGTGAAACTGCATGGTGGCACCATCCATGTGGATAGCACGCCCGATGTGGGCACCACATTTACCGTCACCATACCCGGCGGCACGGCGCATTTACCTGCAGAACGGGTCGGCGCGCCAACGCCCCTTGCTTCGACCGCTATCGATGCCCGCGCCTACGTGGAAGAAGCGCTACATTGGTTACCTGAACGCGATACCGCCGCTTCCCACGCCCTGCAGACAAGCAAGAGCGGTTCGCGCCCGCGCATCCTTTGGGCTGACGACAATGCCGACATGCGCGCCTATGTGCGGGGCCTGCTCTTACCTTACTGGGACGTGGAGGCCGTCGCCGATGGGCAGCAGGCTTTGGAATCCGCCTTGCGCGACCCGCCCGACCTGGTATTGAGCGACATCATGATGCCTAACCTGGATGGCTTCGGCTTATTACAGGCTTTGCGCGCTGACTTGCGCACCCGCAGCACGCCGCTCATCCTGCTTTCTGCGAAAGCGGGAGAAGAAGCACGAGTGGAAGGATTGGAAGCCGGTGCCGACGATTATCTGGTCAAGCCTTTCTGTGCTCGTGAATTGTTAGCACGCATCGACACTCACCTTGGCATTGCCCGCTTGCGCAAAGACGCAGTGGAAATGGCCCAACACGATGCCATGACCGGATTGCCAAACCGAAAATTAAGCTGCGAATTCGCCGAGCGCATGCTCAATAGCGCGCGTCGCGGCCACTCGCAGGTAGCCGTGCTGTTCATCGACATGGACCATTTCAAACCCATCAATGACACCTACGGCCACGAAGTTGGCGATGCCGTCCTGCGGGAGGTGGCGCGGCGATTGAAATCCTGTGTACGTGGCGAGGACACTGCTGGACGACTGGGAGGCGACGAGTTCCTGGCAGTGTTGTCCCATATTCACGGCGCGACAAACGCGGCCCATGTCGCCCAGCATCTCGTCGCCAGTCTCAGCCAACCTTACTGCGTCGGTAACTTGACCTTGCATAGTTCGCCGAGCATCGGCATCAGCATGTTCCCTGAAGACGGCAACGATTTCGACACCTTGCTGCAACACGCCGATGTGGCCATGTACCACGCAAAGGAAGAGGGGCGCGGCACATTTCGGCTTTATACGCGGGAAATGAACGATAGTGTCGCGCAAGTGTTACGCATAGAAAATCAAATGCGCAATGGCCTGAAACAGGGAGAATTCCAGTTACATTACCAGCCCATTGTGGATGTAGCCGCACAGGCCGTCATCGGCGCCGAAGCGTTGATGCGCTGGCCTGCCGCAGGAATCGGGCCAGCGAATTTCATTGCAGTGGCGGAAATCAACGGCATGATTGGCCCATTGGGAGAATGGGTGCTGAATGAAGCCTGTCGTCAAGCGCGCCAATGGCTGGACGACGGCCTGCCGGCGTTACGAATTTCAATCAATGTCTCGCCACTGCAGTTTCGGCTGCACACACTTCACGATAAAGTCGAAGCGGCATTGAGGGAATTCGACATTCCGCCGACCAGCCTGCAATTAGAGGTGACAGAAACCGCTCTGCTGAAGAACCCCGACGAAGCAGTCTCGATTATGCGGCGCATCAATCAACTCGGCGTGAAAATCGCCCTGGACGACTTCGGCAAGGGCTATTCGAGCCTGAGCCGCTTAGGACATTTACCGCTCGACACCATCAAGATGGACCAGGAATTTGTCATGAAGCTGGCGTCTGGCGAACCCGCCAATGCAGCCATTACAGACGCAATCATCGCCATCAGCAAAACCCTTGGGCTACGCGTAGTGGCTGAAGGCGTCGAATCGGCCGAAGTGCAAGCATTACTGCGTGAGCGGGACTGTTCGCAAATGCAGGGTTACTATCTGAGTCCGCCTTTGCCGGCTGCGGAATTTGAGACCTGGTATCGACATAGTCAGGCTGCATGAAAGATCTTGCCTTGCGGCCTCCGGCAAAGTTTGTCCTATCCAGAAAAATTTCCATCAGTTCAAGCTCAGCTGCTATACTGTGTTTTCATACAGTACTCAATACCGACACATATGATCGATTATTGCGGCAAGAGTGAACAAGGGCTGTATCCCTCGCAACTGCTGATTCAGGCCATGAAAGGCCGCGGAGCGGTATCTAACCTGCAAGGCCGCTATGAATTGCAGGTACGCGAATCTTTTGACGACGGCTGGTCGACCAACGACACCGATCCCCCTCCTCGCCTCAAAACCGAGGTCACGGCAGAGAATGCCAAAAGAATCCTGACGCGCAACGCCTCGCCCGACTTGCCGTTCCATGTGTCGCTCAATCCCTACCTCGGCTGCGAGCACGGCTGCATTTACTGCTTCGCACGACCATCCCACAGCTACCTTGGCTTGTCTCCCGGTTTAGATTTCGAGAGCAGGATTTTTGCCAAGCTTAATGCGCCGCAATTGCTACGCCATGAACTGTCACAGCCGTCGTATGTACCGGAACCGATTGCGCTCGGCGTCAACACTGACGGCTATCAGCCATGCGAGCGTGAATTGCGGCTGACACGGCGCGTGCTTGAAGTGTTACACGAATGCGAGCACCCGGTGGCACTGATCACCAAATCGTCGCTGATCGAGCGCGACATCGACCTGCTGGCGTCCATGGCGGCGAAACGGCAAGCAGCGGTAGCGGTGACCATCACTACCTTGGACCCGGCAATCGCATGCACGCTGGAACCGCGCGCCTCAGCACCGCAACGGCGACTGCGCACCATTCGCACCCTGACAGAAGCGGGCATACCAGTGGGAGTAAGCATTGCCCCTGTGATTCCCTTCATCACCGAGCCCGACCTTGAGCGCGTGCTGACAGCCGCCGCCGAGGCTGGCGCAGTGAATGCCAGCTATATCGTGCTGCGCCTGCCATGGGAAGTGAATCCGCTGTTCCAGCAATGGCTGCAGGCGCATTTTCCGGAACGCGCGCAGCGGGTGATGAATCGCATACGCGACATGCGTGGTGGCAAAGACTACGACGCCACGTTCGGCAGCCGCATGAAAGGCGACGGCGTATGGGCGAATCTGATCCGGCAGCGTTTCGAAAAGACCGTGACCCGGCTCGGCATCGGCAAGCGTTCGGAGAGTTTTCGAGCGCTCGATATCAGTCGTTTTCGCCGGCCGAAACCAATATCCGCACAAGCAGGAGCGGGTGAAGGGCAGCTTGATTTGTTCTAGCCCAAAGCCTGTTATTCATAATATCTAAATGCAAATTCGCCTCGAAGTATTGATTGGCTCGTTGCGCTCAGGAAGGACGATATGTCTCAAACAATGCGATGAACCTGTGCGGAGGCGCGCCTGTCTGAGAAACAATCTGTTCGTGCAAGCTCAAGCACTCTATTCCCATCTGCAATCTGGAGCCCGTTATATGAACTTGCTGATCACCGGACATCATATTGATGTCACCCCAACCCTTAGGGAATATGTCAAAGACAAACTGGAACCTGTAACACGTCATTTCGACCAGATCATCGATGTTGCCGTTGTTCTCGGTGTCGAAAAGCCTGCCGAGAAAGAAAAGCGGCAATACGCGGAAGTAAATCTGCGCATCAAGGGAAACATGCTGCATGTCGAAGATTGCGCCGAGGATCTTTATGCGGCAATCGACGGCATGATGGCTAAACTGGATCGGCAAGTGCTCAAGTACAAGGAAAAAGTCCAGGATCATCAGCACGAACCGAACAAGCATGCAAACCGCAGCAATCTTTGAACAAGCCTGCTCAATGGGACGGACTGTACTTTCCAATGGTCTGACAAACCCTGCTCCTGAACGTGCAAGCAGTCAATCAATGCTCAATCCATGACAATGACGGGAACCGGATTGTCTTCTTTTGCCACACATATATGAAGTTCTTTTGACATGGTGGTCCGAGGTTGAATCCAGCATATCAAAAACCTTGGACTGACCATCTTTTGTAAAGGTGCGTCAAGAATAACTACCGCCGAGCATGCTGGTTCCGTAACAAACACTTAACCTTCGGCAAAAAAACAGGACAGCATTATGTTGAGAATATCCAGATTTTCTCCTCCGATAGTCAACGTCACAAAAACAGAAACGCATCCCCTCTGTAACTTGCCGAAAGCCGTGACACCGTTGCGGCACACCTCCTTGCCGGGCAAGGGTGCAACCTTGGCACTGCGTACCGGCATAAGATTTTTCTTGGGGCAATCAAGGAAACGCGAAAATTCCGAGATGAATGACTGCCTAAGGAAATATGTCAACCTTGATTTTGCACAGGAAATCTATAACAACAACAAGGATCGAATTCTGCCGCGCAACAAAGATCATCCACCTCTCGAAGCCGGTATCCTGGCTCTCATCGGCTATACATCCGGCGGCCTAGACAAGCACCTTGCACGCTTTGAAGCACAAGGTCATCTGATTCGCGACGAGAAATTCAAACAGGACATGCTGCTGCTCAAGAAAGCGATAAGCGACACGATTAAGCTCCTGAAAAAGACGAATGTCGATGTTGTCCGGCGAAACACCCAGCTTCATCACAGCTTGTTAGATGTATATATGCCGGGAAAACGCATCGAATTCGACCGCATCACCAGTGTCACCTTACTGCCTCACCAGACCTATACAGGCGGAAATGTGAATTTCATTATCCGCCCACAGAAGGGAGTGGTCTCCGTTGAAAGTCTGTCTGTATTCACGTCGAGCAAGAACAGCGAGAAATCCGGAGAAGCCGAAGGAATTCTGGATCCCGGTTCCAGATATGAAATTCTCGATGTCAAGGAGGGTAAGGAAAATGGGGCTCACTCAGAAGACCCGGACTACCCAACTCGGACGATTGTACTCAACGAGGTAACGTGACAGCGGTTCAAGCATCAACAGGGCCTTGTTGTGCCAGTGCTTTTCCTGGCAGTCGCAGCAGGCGCTTCAGTCTTACGCCTTTTGGGTGCGATGCCCTGCGACAGGTTGAACAGATCGCGGATATGCAACTGCGTGCTCTCCAGCATGCGCACAAGGATGACCGAGCGCAGTGGTATCTTGCCGTGGCGGATGTTGCTGATGGTGGAAGGGCTGATACCCAAGATGCGCGATAAAGCAGCGTCGTTTTTGAGGTGAAGTTGCTTGCGCACTGCATCGAGCACCTCGTTGGGATACTCGGCAATGCATTCAGAGAGGCGCAGATTTTCCATATGTTTCACTCCGTGGGCGGTTGTTATTTTTTGTTGGGGCTTCTATTCAGCTTTTATTGAATCAGGAAGCAAGTTCGGTCAGTTGATCGAATAAGAAGTTAGGGACCGAAGTTAGGGACCGAAGTTAGGGACCGCGCAGAATAAAGTGTGCATTTGGTAGCCCTAGCAGAATGTGATGCAAGGTGCCCGCTACGGCCAGCAAAATATGCAATTTATTCCTGCGCACCCCTTAGCTTCAAAATAGGCATCGGTCGAAAGAACTTCGACTTGGCACAAGAAAATTGCCGAAATTACATCCACTACCATGCAAGTAGTGCAATAAGTGTCTCGTTAGAACTGCTGTCATCAGGGAGGCAGAATGAAGAGACGCTCGTCCTGAGGAAAGCTGAGACGAATGAGGACAGGACACTTCGGTTAACTGATTGCATGCGGTAACACTCCTGTGGCAAGCATGCTCCAACTGACTAAGGAGCATGACGGTATTGCAATTGACGCAATAAACGGTCGATTATACCGGCCAGCAATATGAGTTGCAATTAATCCAACATCCGTTTGCCACTCAAAATTAATTCAGGACACCATATATTGCGAAAAGTCAATTATTGCGGGCTACCTTGATTGCAAGTCTACGATGCATGAAATTCTGTCTGCTGTCCGGTTTCCTTCCATAACCATAGTTCTCAAAGGTGCAGCGGTACGGTGAACCACCGTTCACGTAACGCAGTCTTATTAGTTAAATTGCAAAATCGACATCCTTTCTGGATATTTTTGATCGGCCATCGTTGATATGAAGGAGGCTTCGTGGATGCCTTGCTCTTCTCCAGAGTGCAGTTCGCCTGGGTCATCGCCTTTCATATCCTGTTGCCGGCATTCACCGTCGGCTTGGCTTGCTATATCGCGACCCTGGAAGTTCGATGGTGGATCACCAAGGACGATACGGTGCGAAGACTGTCCGCCTATTGGATCAAGATCTTCGCCATCTCATTCGGCATGGGAGTGGTTTCCGGAATCGTGATGCCATTCCAGTTCGGCACCAACTGGAGCCGCTATTCCGATAGCGCCTCGCCTGTGATTGGCTCGCTACTGGCTTATGAAGTCGTCACCGCGTTCTTTCTGGAAGCAGCGTTTCTCGGCGTGCTGCTGTTCGGCCGCAGACTAGTGCCACAATGGGCGCATGCACTATCGGCGGTCCTGGTCGCGCTCGGCACCTTGCTGTCCTCTTTCTGGATCCTGGCAGTCAATAGCTGGATGCAGACTCCGCAAGGCTATCAGATGATCGATGGCCGATTCTTGCCGGTCAGTATGTTCGATATCATCTTCACGCCGTCCTTTCCCTACCGGCTGACGCACACAGTCATCGCCTTTCTCGTTACTGCGGCCTTTGTGATCCTTGGCGTGGGAGCGTTGTATCTGCGCCACAACCGCTTCCCGGCAGAGAGCAAAATCATGGTGCGAATGTCGCTTGCCTTCCTTGGCATCATGGTGCCGTTGCAAGTCCTGGTCGGCGATCTCCACGGCATCAATTCCCTGGAATACCAACCGACCAAAGTCGCAGCCATGGAGGGTTTGTGGGACACCGGGCGCGGCGTGCCTGCCTCGCTGTTCGCCATCCCCGACGAGAAAGCTGAAAAGAACCATTTCGAGATCGCCATCCCCAAGTTGGCCAGCCTTTATCTCACACACAGTTTTAATGGCGAGGTAAAGGGCCTCAAGGAATGGCCGAGGGAGGACCGCCCGCCGGTGTCCATCGTCTACTTTGCCTTCCGCATCATGGTCGGCATCGGCATATTGATGCTGGTGACGGTGTACACCGGCTTGGTGCTGTGGAAGAGAGGACGCCTGTTTGACAGCCCACGCTATCTGCGTCTTTGCACGCTGATGTCGCCGGTGGGATTCATCGCCGTGCTGGCCGGGTGGACCACGACAGAAGTGGGACGCCAGCCATGGGTCATTTACGGCCTGATGCGCACGCGCGATGCTGTGACACCTTCACTGACAACGACCGATGTGCTGATCTCTTTGCTGGTTTACATCGTCAGCTACGCCATCATTTTCGGCGGCGGTTTCTTCCTGCTGCGCAGACTGATACGCATCGGGCCGCCGGTAGGACCAGAGGGCGAGGTGCATGAAGTGCAGGCTCATCCTAACCGGCCGCTATCGGCGGTCACAGAACACGACACCACGGTAAACGCTCCTGTCATCCAGAAGATGAAGAGGCCGCAATGATGCTTGATCTTGTTCCGCTATGGGCCGGCATCCTTTCTCTCGCGGTGCTGATGTATGTGTTGCTCGACGGCTTCGATCTGGGCGTCGGCATTCTGTTCTTCTTTCGACGACATGATGAAGACCGCGACATGATGGTGGCATCGGTCGCGCCGAT
>Ga0207679_10002893_pt1 | contig 10653 bp, 9 predicted proteins | sample KBSC73metaG_FD_184320 | JGI IMG/M metagenome (GOLD analysis project Ga0207679, IMG submission 184320) | Corn rhizosphere microbial communities from Kellogg Biological Station, Michigan, USA - KBS C7-3 metaG (SPAdes) (version 2) | ecosystem: Host-associated > Plants > Roots > Rhizosphere > Soil ...
CCACGGTCAAAAGCAGTACGGCTGCCTGCAAGATTGCCGTAACGGGTATATTCATTCCTGTTTACTTCAACGGCGTTGGAAAAAATACTGTCTGCTTCACTGTGTTCGTAATTCCTTTCCTCCTGGTCATTAAAGGAAAATGGCTTGCCATACTCCTTCAACAACATGAACCCTTTATTCGGGACGGTCATAAAATATTCTTCATAAAGATTCTCATTCTTTGTCTTATTGGCCAGTGTATTGAAACGAAACGAAGTATCGAAATCAATACGATGATCGGAAAGTAAATAGTGTGCAATCCTCACATTTTTTACTGATTCATAGCGTATTCGTGAAAGAATGCCGGTCGAGGCTTCCTGTTTTGCATTATCCAGGGATAGTATGATCTCTTCAGGTGACGCAGACGAAGACAGTTTAATTTCTTTGTAAACAAATTTTTCGTTTAACCCGTCAAAATGAAACAACACGAAATTGTGATTGGTTCCGGACGGAACGGTCATTAACCATTCACCGCTATTTGCAAGCTTGATGCCCGTGTTGCTAAAATGCTCCAAAGGATAATCGACCAGGTCGTACTGGACGCAGGGCTGGCTGATATTTGCATTTGCATAAATACTTTTTTTAAGCAGCGACCAATTCTTATCATACAAAAATGAATGAACTGTCGGTAAAGAATCTGCAATTGTTTCAAAACCCAGGAGCAGAATTTTACTTTTATCTTCCGACCGAACCAGCAAGAAATTACTGTACTTCATTTTTTTCGGAAAAGAAGCCAACGTATCGTTTATCGTAACTGTATTCCCATCCGGGGCAAATCGATTTAATAGAACGGTGACCTGAAAGTTATCTTTCAAAAAAAGAAGCTGGTCAAAATATTCTTCTCCCGGAACAAAGTATTCTTTGATCACATCATTTGAGACGGTAAATGGCACGGAACTAACTGGATTCATCCTGTCGTCGTAGATCTCAAAATTGAAATTCCCTTCTTCCCAAATGCCATCATATTTTTTCGACCTGACAATCTTTTTACTCTTTTGAACCCAGTAATAATTCCCTGCCTTGCCAATTACCTGGAAACGGGTTTCTGACTGGCCACTGATAAAAGGAGAATACAGCACTTGCTGTGCGCTAAGGAACCCGCCACCAAACGAAAGCAGGACTAGTAAAAAGATTCTGTGCCTCATACACCACCCTCTTCTTCAAGTTACAATTTTTTCATTTACCTACCTTCGCAGCGTTTTAGGATATGAAACCAAACCACGGAGACATAGGAGAGCACTGAGTTACACGGAGGAATAACTCCGTGTCCTTCGTACCCTCCATTCCCCTGTGGTTAAAAAATAAATTCTTACAGTCAAATATGAAATTCAGAAACTTTAAAATGGTGGGTTATGTGGTTTATGGCCGCGGAAGTTTTAATCAATTGAATGAGATCATTGAACCCCATCGCAAGGAAGACGACCCCATGATCTTTTTGGTTGACCATTTCTTTAAAGGGAAATCTCTTATTAATCGTCTTCCGCTGAGGGGACATGACAAGGTCGTTTTTGCCGATGTTACTTACGAACCAAAGACATCTTTGGTTGATAAACTGGCACAGCAGTTAAAAGATGAATTCGGAAAGGTGAGTGGCATTATCGGAATTGGCGGTGGCTCAACAATGGATCTTGCAAAGGCTGTTTCATTAATGATGAACAATCCGGGGTCATCATCAGATTACCAGGGCTGGGATCTCGTAAAATTTCCCGGCGTTTATAAGGCTGGCATTCCAACTCTCAGCGGTACTGGCGCTGAAGTAAGTCGTACATGCGTGCTGACCGGTCCTACAAAAAAACTGGGAATGAATTCTGACTTTACTCCGTTTGACCAGATTGTCCTTGACCCCGAGCTGACAACCAACGCGCCGGTGAACCAGCGCTTTTATACAGGCATGGACTGCTACATCCATTGTATTGAAAGTTTGAATGGAACCTATTTAAATGAATTCAGTAAAAGCTATGGTGAAAAAGCGTTGCAACTCTGCCGTAAAGTTTTCGTAGATAAGAGGGAGTGGGATGATGAAAGCGATGACCAGTTGATGATGGCCTCCTATGCAGGAGGAATGAGCATTGCTTACAGCCAGGTAGGCGTGGCACATGCCGTGAGTTACGGTCTGAGTTACTTACTAGGTACCAAACATGGCATTGGCAATTGTATCGTATTTGACAAGCTGGAAGAATACTATCCCGACGGAGTCAAAGAGTTCAAATTCATGGTGGAGAAAAATAAAATTGACATCCCGCAAAACATCACAAAAGGATTAAGCGATGAACAATTTGACACCATGATCAACGTTTCGATGGGTATGAAGCCACTTTGGGAAAATGCGTTAGGTAGAGATTGGGAAAAAACAATGACAAGGGAGAAGTTAAGAAAGTTGTATGAGAGACTGTAGGGGATCAAAGTACCTCGCCTTCCTGGCAATCCAATGAATTCATGTTAGTTCCTTAAGAAACGTTCTTAATTGACTTTCTCTTAAAAAAATGTGCAAGGCATATCATCGAGCCTGAAGCGGTAATACTCCATGGGCTTGCCATCAACAATAAAGGAATAGAAAACCTGGGCGAGAAATACACTACAGCAACGATGGGAGTGATCAGGGCGTGAGCAAGAAAAAACCATTTTACATATTTTTCGTTTCCATACCTGCTGAACACTGGAACGAGGAATCCTGTGGCCAATCCCATGCTAATGTATCCTAAGGCATCGAGGTTCCAAAACAGAGAGTGAGGAGTTACCGTCAGAACTGGATCATTTAGGTGATAGGGGATCACGGCGCTTAGTTGTTCGCCATACATCAGGATCACAAAAGTGTTATACATGCCGCCAAACAAAAGGGCGGCATGCGTCCATATTTTTTTGTTGCTGGGCGCAGTATAATGAAGCGCTAATATGGCTAAGAGAAATGGAGGGGCAATGCATAAAGAAAATCCGTAGATGAGAATGGCATCAAGAGGGCTTGCCAGGACTCCTGTTATTTGCAACAACTGCGAGATTGTATAACCTGCGGCAGCAATTGCAGCAATCCATGAACAAGATATTCCTAACCTGGTGTGACCCATATTCAGGGCAAATTAAAAATGGCAGCGGCGTCTCTCAATGACCCTGATCATCATTTTGTTTGAGAATTGTCAGTAAACCAGTCGCACCGTGCACGAAAAGAATAATGCAGCTCCTGATGACAAGAGAGAAGTTAGAGAGCTTGGGTGAGTTATGAGACTAACTTCCCACACGCAAAGAAAAAAAGGTCTGGGCAGAGGCTACTAGCCGGCATCGTATTGGCTTCGCCGATCTAATAAAAATGAATTTGTTGTGGCTCAGCCTACCTGCCGACAGGCAAGGAAAAGCTATTTAATTTGACGGCCGGCATCTTTGAGCGACCTCGTGGCGTTTTAAATAAGTTACGCCACTCGGCCTGGGAACATTCACTAAATTCGATGTGTGCCACTGCTGCAGGCCGTGGACGTTAGCGAAAATTTTTACAGTGAAACATCATACCATTTAAGATGGAAGAACAAATCACATCAATTCTTAAAGTCCTTGCACTGGCAGAGCGACTAAAATTTGAACTTCGACATAGTTATACTTCAAGTGGCAGACAAGAAAGTGTTGCCGAACATACTTGGAGAATGTCGCTAATGGCTGTTTTAATTGAGCCACTGTTAACTCAAAAAATTGACACAGTTCGACTTTTAAAAATGATTATTGTTCATGATTTGGTCGAAGCTGAAGCAACAGACATTTCCGCTTTGGACGTCTTACGAAGTCCAGAAATCAAACTTGACAAAATCGAAAGAGAAAAAAAAGCGATTGAGAACTTGCGTTTTGCTTTGCAAGACACAAATGGGCAAGAAATTTATAACTTGTTTTACGAATTTGAGAATAAAGAAACCTATGAATCCAAAGTTGCAAACGCATTAGACAAATTAGAAGTCCAACTTCAACACAACCAGGCTGACTTTTCGACTTGGGAAGAAATCGAATACGATATGTCTTATATGATGGACAAACACGTATTGTTTGATCCAACGCTATTTGAGTTGAAGACTCAAATTGAAAATCAAGCAACCAAAAAAATGGAATCAAATGGCGTTAACACGGTTCTTGTAAAACAAAGAGTTTTTGGTACGACTCAATAAAACTAGGCTAACATATCGGTTTGCTGCCAGCCGCCTCGCTGGCCACCGACAAGACGGGGCAAGCTTCGCCAATCAATTAAATATATTTGTAGTGCCCCGAAGCTTCGGGCTCAGCCTCCTGCCTGCCGGTAAGCAGGGAAGCAAGCCGTTGAACGTCAGCGGCAATTAAACGGACAATCTAAAATCTAAAAAAACATAATTCAGCTTGTCGAATAAACTTGAGCGATATTATTCTGAAGCCAAGGAAAACAAGTGGTATCGCTACTTCGCCGTTTTTTGCCGATTGGCTTTGGCTGTTGCATGGCTAATTTCAGGATATGTGAAACTTTCAGGGGAACGCTTTGCCGCCGGATTATCCCATAATCATCCATTGGGACGATATTTTGACGCTTTGCTTAATACAGGTTACTATTATACATTTATTGGAGTTGCGCAAATAATCGTTGCCATCCTATTACTTATTCCAAGAACTGCAGTTATTGGCGATATCTATAGTTTCCCTATTATTCTGAATATTTGCGTGCTCACCTATTCAGTTCGGTTTGAAGGCACTCGTGCGGCAACATTTTTGTTATTGGCTAATCTATTTTTACTGTGTTGGGACTATGATCGTCTAAAACCCATTCTACAATTCAAACAAGTTAAAACGGATGCTAGCTTGCCAAAAGAAAAGTCCTTAAATGGCAAATTCCCATTTTTGTTTTTTGGAGGTGTAGTCGCAACTCTTGCAGCTGTAGTATTTTTGAACAATATCATGTATGACATCAGACCGGGCAATGCCCCAGAGGAATGCCTGAATGGATGTCCTGGCAATAGCAATCCAAAGGCTTGTGAAGAATTTTGTGATTGTATTCATAACAAGGGTAAACCTCTTGGCAAGTGTTTAGAAGAGTACGAGAAGGCAAAAGAAAGAGACAAGAAGGATAGTTTGAGGACGATAAACGAAAGATAGCAGGACGAATATCAATAATTAACACCTCGTAGTAGCGGGGTCGCTTAGTCCAGCAACGGTTCGGGGTCGACGTTCAATTTTCAGCTTTAGTTCATAACTTCAACTGCATATTTTGAAATGGGCATTTGAATCTGGCTGGACAGTCAATGAGTTCCAGCCTGCCGCAAATACTCGAAATTTGGTGGCAATTATTCACGATGCAACAAAAACTTAAATCCATTTTATATGGCTGGAAAACTTAAATTATTCTCGCTACTTTTCGCTTTTGTTGGTTTGCTAAGTTGCAAAACCAGTCAACCGAAACAATCCTCCACAACAGAAATTGGAATGTTTAAGGTGGCGATACTTTATCCGAATGGGGAAGATAAAACCTTTGATATGGACTATTATGAAAAAAAACACATGCCCATGGTAGCAGGGCTTTTAGGGAAAAATTTAAAATTTTATGAAATTGATAAGGGCATAGCCGGAAGAACGCCAAATGATAAGGTGCCTTTTGTGGCTATAGGTTACTTTTATATTAGTGATGTTGCTGAATATAATAAAGCCATAGCACAAAACAGAGATGCTATTGTTGGTGACTTTAAAAATTATACAAACATTCAGCCGATTGTGCACATAAGTGAAATTAAACAGGTGGTATACAATAGCGCAAAATAGAAAATCGAAGCAGAGTGCTGGAATTATCAGGAGATTTGAAGAGACACTATGAATGTAAATAAACTGCCTCAACATGGGTTTTGAAAGCAAGCGGGCTGACGAATAAGCTTCAGCTTCAGTAATTCTAATCGGCTTTGGTTACTTGGAAATGAGTTTCATATGGATCATTTCGCTAGTCAACAACGTTTTTAATTTTATCGGCCTGAAGTAAAGGGTGACTGTAATTCTAATGCCCGCATGCGCAAAGGCCTCAACGTTGGGCGAAATACACTGAAAGTTGCTTTATCAAAACATTTACAACTCTCTTAATCAGAAGATGACAAAGAATATTTTATCGTTTTTGTTGTTAGTAATAACAACCTCCTCGTTAATGGCTCAGACCAACAATCCTCCCGGTTTGAATTTGATACGCGCAGAAGACTTGAAAAGTGATTTATATACTTTCGCTGATGCACGTTTCAGAGGACGTTCGGCCGGGACGATTGATGAACTGAAAGCTTCCATCTGGCTGAGTGATCAATTCAGAGCGATTGGTCTAAAACCTTCGGGAGATGACGGAACTTTTTTTCAATTTTTTACTCTATTGCGCAAGCAAATTGCAAACAATTCAACGATCGAAATAAACAATACTCCATTACAATTATGGAAAGATGTAGCTGTTTCGCAAATGGCAAACATTCATCTCGATGCACCTATTGTTTATTTAGGTAACGCCGCAAACATTGATACAAATGCTATCGATGTAAATCACAAAGTGGTAGCTGTTGAAGCTAATTCAAAAGGAATTAATTTAAACCTGTCTTTACCGACCTGGAGATACAACAGGTACATTTTTGCCAACTATGGGTTGCCTTTGTTACGGAGAGGCGCTGTAGCAATCATTTTTATTGCAGACGAAGAAGCCGAAAAAGCATGGGCTGATGCTACGGAAAATTTTAAAAGAGGCAGCTATGATATCAATGGAGAAGCCAACCAAAATTTATCTATCAGAAGTCCGCAATCGATCAGTGCCCTATCCCCTGTGATCTGGCTTCACGCCAATGCTAAAGAAACATTAATGAACAATACTGCAACCATTAAAATGAACCTTGTTGTATCAGAATATCTATATCCTTCCGTAAATATTATAGGTATGATTGAGGGAACAGATTCAAAATTAAAATCCGAGTATGTTTTGTACAGCGGTCATTCAGATGCACATGGTGTCAGAAACATAATAAAGGGTGACTCGATTTATTACGGAGCTGATGATAATGGAAGTGTTGATGTAGCAATGCTTGCTAATGCAAGGGCATTTGTTAAACACCCTTCCAAAAGATCAGTCTTATTTGTGATACACGGTGCAGAAGAAAGAGGCTTGTTGGGATCTAAGTATTTTTCAGAACATCCAACTGTTCCGATCGAAAAAATTGTTGCTGTTTTAAATGGTGATATGATTGGCAGAAATAATACTGACAGTGCAGCAATTTTGGGTTATAAGCCACCGCATAGAAATTCTTTTGATTTGGTAAATATGGCTTTAGACGCAAACAAAGAAGGTCCAAATTTTATCCTGGATACAACATGGGATGAAGTAACTCATATTGAAGGTTGGTATTTTAGAAGCGACCATTTGCCCTATGCACGACTAGGCATTCCGGCAATTATGTATACCAGTCTTTTGCATCGTGACTATCATACACCGCAGGATAATGCTGAGAACATAAACTATCCCAAATTAAAGAAGATGGCTGAGTGGATGTACAGGACTGGCTGGAAGGCTGCCAATTCTGCAAAGCGGCCCGCAACAGATAAGGATTTCAAATTGGAAAGATAGAAGCAAAAAGATTTTACCACCAAAGGATGCAACTACGCTCAACTACCCTTTTAGACATTGCTGCCGTTTCATCTCTAATTAGTTAGCCACACCAACCAATTGTAAGAGGCGCTGTGCAGCCCTTTGATCAACCGCGAAATGTCATAATATTCACCTCGGCTCAATGTTTATTCTTTTGCGTTTTGCATAGTCTTCATAAAAATCCCACCCCATTCCCACAACAGCATTTTTTTCAAGAACAATTGGAGTCTGTTGTTCTTTAGTAATGTCGCCATCCGCCTTGTTGATATTGGTGTAATACCATAAAATTTCTATTGTATTACCAGCCGAGTCAGTTTTAAATTCCCTGTCGAAAGGATTGTTTATAATGATGCCTTCTTTCTTTGTCATAAAACTTGTGCTGGTATATGTCTGTATTTTTTGAACTCCACCCATTGCCTCCAGCACTTTAGTTTTAGTAACCCCAATGTCTACTTTTAATAAATGAGCCTGGTTATAAGATCCAACCTCATTTCGTGATGGCTTTTTTGACAAGGTTTGGGCAAAAATATCATAGGCGGTAAACATTAATGCGAACAATAATATGGCTGCTGATTTCATGTCAATAAAAGTTTATTTGGCAAATAATTTATTATTTTACATCAAACGTAGGGTAATAAACTAACACAGCAAAAAACGAGTAAAAAAGCTCCTTAATCGGCAATAAAGGCAAATCCCTTAGAAAAATATTGCGGACAATGCGATTCACAAATAATATTTATTCTGTTGACTCAAAATAGAAGGAAGAAGAACGGCTGCCAAGAGGGCATTGGGGAATATGGCACTGTTGGTCGCAATTTTTGATGAAGTAATATGTGCCGAAAGGAAGAAATACCCCGCCATTCGGCGGAATTCGTTTGAGACTCTTTTTAAGCTTAATATCTTGTTTATCCGACATGGCTCTTAGCAAGAATTCCAGCCCATAGCACTCCAACAATTTAAAAGAAAGGAAAACATGAAGAATATAAATAAGAACCTCTTATCTTTTTTAATATTTACTTCAACTATCAACCTATTGCATGGACAAGGTCAATATTCAATAAAATATGGAGATAACAAGGAAGCAGGAAACTATAAAAAAATTAATGGTATAAATCTTTACTATGAAATTTATGGAACAGGAAAGCCATTAATTTTTCTGCACGGCAACGGAGGTTCCATAAGAGGTGCAAGTGCAAGGATTGAATATTTTAAAAAGTATTATAAGGTTATTGCCATTGACAGCAGAGGACACGGAAAATCAATTGACACAACCACAAAACAATTGACTTACGTACAAATGGCCAATGACATTAAAGTTCTATTGGACTCTTTAAACATAGATAGTGCATTTGTTCAGGGACAAAGTGACGGAGGTATTTTAGGATTATTACTTGCTATAAATTTCCCAGGCAAAATATCTAAACTTGCTACTTATGGTGCAAATATGTTCCCGGGAAAGAAAGCAATCTTTGATGAAATTGATAATTTGATACTTGACACATTAAAAGCTACCAAGAATTTCAATACAAAAAGGCTTTTTTCATTAATGGCCTATCAACCTAATATTACTGAGAAGGACTTGCAAAAAATTAAATGCCCCGTATTAATTATGTCAGGCGACAGAGATGCTATCAGACTTGAACATTCAATTAAAATATTTCACAACATACCGAACTCCAATTTGTTTGTAATGCCGGGAGCAACCCATTATGGAACCGTTGAAAATCCCGAATTGTTTAATTTGGTATTATTAGACTTTTTAAATCGCCCTTTTTCAAAAGTATCCACAGTTGATATTATTACCGGTAAACATTAGCTGCCACCAACAAAAGTATTTACAAAAGCAGGGCTGGATAATGTAACATTATCTATTTGCAGGCATCGGCAACGGTTCGGGCTCGACGTTCAATTTTCGCCTTTAGTTCATAACTTCAACTACGTATTTCGAAATGGGCATTTGAACCTGGCTGGACAATCAATGAATTCCCTGCCTTCGCAAATACTCGAAAGTTATATGCAAAAAGCATCATGAAACTATGGAGCATATCGCTTCGCCAAGGATACGCACAGGGTTCTTCATCATTGCCGATATCAGCGGCTACACTTCCTTTTTAACAGATACCGAGCTAGGGCACGCACAAGAAATTATTGAGGAGATTATAAGGCTATTGCTCGATCACATTCAGCCGCCATTAAAAATTGTCCAGCTGGAAGGAGATGCTGTATTTTATTACGTACCTGAAGAAATGCTTCCTGAACCGGAGCGATTGCTCGAGCACATTGAGGCCTGCTATTGCGACTTTGTGAGCCACATTCATTATGCACGGCGTTTAACGCATTGCGGGTGTCGTGCCTGTAGCTCCATGCATACACTCGATCTCAAATTCTTTGTACATTATGCAGAATATATGATTCAAAAGGTGCCCGGAACTTCTGAAGGCGTTGCCGGGCCTGGGATAATATTATTACATCGTTTATTAAAAAACGGGGTTACCGAAAAAACGGGATTGCGTGGTTATGCACTAATGACGAATGCGTATCTGGATCGGATTGGGATGCCATCATCCATAACAGCACATACTGAAACTTATGAACACATTGGTGAAGTCCGCTGTGGCCTCCATGATCTGCAGGCTTACGAGCACAAAATGCGTGACGTGAAACGTGTTTATCTGGAGCGCGGGGACGCTGATTACATTTATGAACGTATCCTGGCTGCTTCGCCAGAATTACTCTGGAGTTTTATCATCGATCCGGAAAGGCGAAAACTCTATCAAACGATTAAAGAACTGAAGCCTGTTCGAAACAGCTCCGGTCGCATGGGTATAGGTGCAGAATTTCATTGCGATCACGGCGCCTTCACACGTGTGACGCAAATGCTGGATTGGCGTCCTTTTCATTATATGACGAATACGACCGTTCAATCCTTTCATAAGCTGCCCTTGAAATCTCCCAAAGCTATGGTCACCTTTAATTCATCCCCATTGACAGCGGGCACACCAAAATATCTTTCAGGGTGAGCAGTT
>Ga0207679_10002901_pt1 | contig 10634 bp, 9 predicted proteins | sample KBSC73metaG_FD_184320 | JGI IMG/M metagenome (GOLD analysis project Ga0207679, IMG submission 184320) | Corn rhizosphere microbial communities from Kellogg Biological Station, Michigan, USA - KBS C7-3 metaG (SPAdes) (version 2) | ecosystem: Host-associated > Plants > Roots > Rhizosphere > Soil ...
CGAAGTGCCGCGACTCCACGCCGGTGACATCGGCTGCGTCGCCAAGCTCCGCAACACTCACACGAACGACACGCTCTCCACCCGCGCGCACCCGGTTCGGCTGCCGCAGATCGATTTCCCCGAGCCGCTCGTGCAGATGGCGATCTCGCCGCTGAACCGCGCCGACGAGGAGAAGCTGCAGGCGGGACTTCACCGGCTGCACGACGAGGATCCGAGCTTCGAATCGCACTGGAGCGCCGAGACACACGAGACGCTGGTCACGGGCCTCGGCGAGCGCCACCTCGAGGTCGCGCTGGCGAAGTTGAAGCGGAAGTTCGGCGTCGCCGCCGAGCTCCATCGCCCGCGAATCGCTTATCGCGAGACGATCCGCGCCCGTGCCGAGGGGCAGGGCCGCCACAAGAAGCAGTCGGGCGGCCGTGGCCAGTTCGGCGACTGCTGGGTGCGCATCGCGCCCGTGCCGCGCGGCACCGGCTTCCGGTTCGAAGACCAGATCGTCGGCGGATCGATCCCGAGCAAGTTCATCCCCGCGGTGGAGCGGGGAATCGTCGAGGCCTCGGAGCGCGGCGTGCTCGCCGGCTATCCGCTCGTCGACTTCAAGGTCGAGCTGTTCGACGGCTCCTATCACACCGTCGACTCGAACGAGATGTCATTCAAGATGGCAGGGATCCTCGCGTTCAAGACGGTGGCGCCGAAGTGCAAGCCGGTGCTCCTCGAGCCGCTCGACGAGGTCGACGTCATCATCCCCGACGACTGTCTCGGCGACGTGCTTGGCGATCTCTCATCGCGCCGCGCGCAGATTCTCGGCACCGAGCCCGCGCCAGCCGACATGCGTGGCACACGCGTTCGCGCCATCGTGCCGCAGTCGGAGCTTCACCTCTATGCCAGCGCGCTCCAGTCGATGACGCATGGCCGCGCGCGTCTCCGCCGCGAGTTCAAGGGCTACGAAGAGATGCCCGGCGAGGCGGCGCAGCGGGTGATCACCGAGACGCATCAGGAGCAGGAGGCGACAGTAGGGGCGCATTGATCGCAACTGCGACTCCACTGAAGTACCGAGGACGACGGACGTAGTACGTACCCAGTACCAGTTGGCGGCTCCCGGAATGCCGTCGTGAACTCGTCCGAGAGAGTCTCTCGGGGTGAAAGGCTCACCACCATCCGGGAACCTGCGTCTGGTACGGCGTACGTGCTACGTCAGTCGTACCAAGTACTGCAGTGGCAGTTAGCTTTCCCTCATGCCCGCCATCACCATCATCGGCCCAGGCCGCATGGGGACCGCTCTCGCCTCCGCGCTCCGTCAGGCCGGCGCCGAGGTGCGCGGTCCACTCGGCCGCGGCGAGTCGCCGACCGGTGGCGACGTCGTGCTGCTCTGCGTGCCGGATCGCGAGATCTCCGCGGCGGCGGCGACCGTTCCGTCCGGCCCGCTCGTCGGTCACGTGAGCGCGTCGGCGCCGCTCGATCTGCTCGCGCCGCACGAGCGGTTCTCGATGCACCCGCTCCTCAGCGTCGTCGGTGCCGGCGCGCAGTTCGACGGCGCATTCTGCGCGATCGACGGCAGCAGCGCCGCCGCGCTCGAAGCGGCTCGCTCGCTCGCCGAGCTGCTCGGCATGCGCGTCAGGGTCGTGTCGCGCGAGCAGCGTGTGCTCTATCACGCCGCCGCCTCGATGGCCTCGAACTTCCTCATCACACTCGAGGGCGCGGCGGAGCGGCTCGCGGGCTCAGTCGGGCTCGAGCGCACCGCGCTCGTACCGCTCGTCCGTGCGACAGTCGACAACTGGGCGCGGCAGGGCGCCCGTGCGGCGCTCACCGGACCGATCGCGCGTGGCGACGTCGCGACCGCGGCGCAGCAGCGCGACGCCGTGGCCGATTCCGCGCCCGATCTCCTCCCGTTGTGGGACGCGCTCGCCGTCGCGACGCGCGAGCTCGCCGTCGCTCCCGCAACCGACGCGGCGTGAAGATCGTTCGCACCGTCGCCGAGCTGCGGGACGTCGTGAGGTCGGCACGCCAGCGCGGCGCGCGCGTGGGGCTCGTGCCGACGATGGGCGCCTTCCACGAAGGCCACCTCGCGCTGATGCAGCGTGCGCGCGAAAGGTCGGGGTTCGTCGTCGTGTCGCTGTTCGTCAACCCGACGCAGTTCAACGATCCGAAGGATCTCACCCGCTATCCGCGCGACGAGACGCGCGACGCCGAGCTCGCGCGGAGCGTCGAAGCCGACGTGCTGTTCGCGCCGCCGGTCGACGAGATCTATCCCGACCGATTCTCGACCTCGGTCCAGGTCGCCGGGCTCTCCGACCCGCTCGAGGGAACGATGCGAGGTCCTGCTCACTTCCGGGGCGTCGCCACCGTCGTGACGAAGCTGCTCAACATGGCGCAGCCCGACGACGCTTACTTCGGCCAGAAGGACGCGCAGCAGGCGCTGATCGTTCGGCGACTCGTGCGCGACCTCGACATTCCGACCCACATCGAGATCTGTCCCACGGTGAGAGAGCCTGACGGCCTCGCGATGTCGAGCCGCAACGTGCGACTCGACCCTGTGGAGCGTCAGCGCGCGCCGGCGCTCTTCCGCGCACTGCGCGCCGTCGAAGCGGCCGTCGCCGAGGGCGGACACGACGCAGGAAGAGCCCTCGCGGCGGGCGAGGCGATCCTCGCCGAGGCGGGCATTGTCCCCGAATACTTCGCCGCCGTCTCGCCGGACACGCTCGAGCCGGTCGCGCGCATCACCGACGAGACGCTCGTTGCCGTCGCCGCGAACCTCGGCGGCGTGCGCCTGATCGACAACGTGCTCGTCCACCCCGGCGCGCACGAACGATGAGCGCACCCGTGCGCAACGCCGCCGGCGCGGCCGCGCTCCCATCGCTCGCGGCGGCGCGGGAGCGCGGCACGCCGATCGTCATGCTCACGGCCTACGACTTCCCCACGGCGCGCATCGCGCAGGCGGCGGGAGTCGACGTCGTCCTCGTCGGCGACTCGGCGGCGAACGTGGTGCTCGGCTACGGATCGACGCGAGACATCTCCGTCGACGAGCTGCTCGTCCTCACTCGTGCCGCACGCCGCGGCGTCGACGCCGTGCCGCTCGTCGGCGACCTCCCGTTCGGGAGCTATGAGCCGAGCGACGAGGCCGCCGTCGCTACCGCTCGGCGGTTCGTCGACGAGGCAGGATGCGACGCGGTGAAGCTCGAGGGGGCGGGCGGCATGCTCTCCCGCGTGCGCGCGATCGTCGCCGCCGGCATCCCCGTCATCGGCCACGTCGGGCTGCTGCCGCAGTCGGTCGTCACCCCCGACGGCTACCGCGCGCAGGGGCGCGACGCCGACGATGCGCTCCGCATCATCACCGACGGCATGGCGCTCGAGACAGCCGGATGCGCTGCGCTCATCATCGAGGCTGTCCCCGCCGCCGTCGCCGAGCTGCTCACCGGGCGCGTCTCGATCCCCGTCATCGGCATCGGCGCCGGCGCCGGCACCGACGGTCAGGTGCTCGTCTTCCACGACCTGCTCGGGCTTGGCGAGGGCCACGTCGCGAAGTTCGTCGAGCGCTACGCCGAGGGGCGCGCGGTGCTCGAGCACGCCGCGCGCCGGTGGTCCGACGACGTGCGTGCCGGTCGTTATCCGCGAGAGGAGCACACCTACGCCATCGCGCCCGAGGCGCTGGCGGAAGTGACCAGGCGTCTCGGGCGCGACGAGGACCGCTGACGATGACCGGCGCGTCAGCCGCTCGCTGATTTCCTCCGGCGCGCGGCGCGCCCTTTCTTCGCCGTCTTTCCGAGCTCGATCGGCACGACGTCCGACGACGCCTCGGCGGCGATCATCGGCTCCTCGCTCGGCACGCTCGTCGGGCGCGGCTGCTTGTAACTGAACCGCTTCCCTTCGTAGTTCCGGAAGATCACCTCGTCGTCGTTGATCTCCTCCACGTACTCGGGAAGGAGCGGCACCTTCCCGCCGCCGCCCGGGGAGTCGATGACGAACTGCGGCACGGCGAGACCGGACGTCCAGCCGCGCAGCGCCTTCATGATCTCGAGCCCCTTCTGGACCGTCGTGCGGAAATGCTCGCCCCCCGCTACCTGGTCGGCCATGTAGATGTAGTACGGACGCACGCGCGCCTTCAGCAGCTCGTGCATCAGCTTCATCATCGTCTTGGGGTCGTCGTTCACCCCCTTCAGCAGGACCGTCTGGCACCCGAGCACGACGCCGGCGCGCGAGAGGCGATCGAGCGCCGCCACCGCGGCGGGCGTGAGCTCGCTCGGGTGGTTGAAGTGCGTGTTCATGTAGATCGGGTGGTACTTCTGGATCATGTCGCAGAACTCCGGCGTGACGCGCTCCGGCAGGTGCGAGGTGATCCGGCTTCCGAGGCGAATGATCTCGACGTGCGGGATCGCCCGCAGCCGCTGGATGATGTACTCCAGCCGGCGGTCGCTCAGCATCATCGGGTCGCCGCCGGACATGATCACGTCGCGCACCTCGGGGTGCGCCGCGATGTACTCGAACGCCGACTCGTACTGGTTGAGCGGGATCTTCTCGGGGTCGCCGACCTTGCGCCGCCGGGTGCAGAAGCGGCAGTAGCTGGCGCATACCGGACTGACGAGGAAGAGGACGCGGTCGGGATACCGGTGCGTGATGTTCGGCACCGGCGAGTCGCCGTCCTCGTCGAGCGAGTCGATCACGCCGTCGACGATCTCCAGCTCCTGGACGGTCGGGATGAACTGGTTCCAGTTCGCGTCGCCGACGTCCGTGATCTGAGAGAGCGACTCGCGCGTGATGCGCATCTGGAAGTTGTCGAACGCCGGCTTGAGTGCCTCGACGTCGATCTCTCGCTCCGCCGCGTCCGCGCCGAATCGCTCGGTCACGTACGACTTGAGCTGCTCGAGCGTGCTGATGCTCTCGTCACGCAGAATCTTCTGCCAGTCGCTCATCGCGTCGCTGCTCCGCGCTCTTGGGTGAGGCGTGTGGTCAACATGATCCGGTCGTCGGCCGGGGCGTAGAAGTCTTTGATGCGAGCGGCTTCGATGTAGCCGCGTCGGGCGTAGAACGTTCGGGTGTCCGAATAGTCGGGACGCGACGAGGTTTCCACGAGCAACATTCTCGCGCCCCGCTCGCGCAACTCGCGCTCCACCGTCCGCACGAGCGTCGTGCCGATTCCCTTGCCTTGCGCCGCGGGGTCCACGGCGAGCCAGTACAGGTCGAACGTTCCCTCGGTCGCCGGCGTCGGGCCCGCGCAGGCGTAGCCGAGCAGCCGCTCATCCTCGTACGCGCCAGTGAACTCGTAGTCGGGCACGTGCGCATCATCCGCGCCCGCGGCGCCGTCGTCGCGAACGGTCGCGTCGAACAGCTGCAGCGCTACGTCGATCTCGTCGCGTGAGAAGACCGCGGTGGACACGAGGAGCTCGGCGACGCGCGCACGATCACGGGGACGCAGGGGGCCGAGCCGACCGCTCACCTACGCCTCACCCGCAGGGAAGAGGTCAGGCTCCTGGCTCTCCGGCAGCACACCCGAGAGCTGTACGGCGAGCGTCCATTGCTCCTGGGTGGTCGTCACCTGGCGCGCGCGCTGCAATCCGATCTCGCAGACCTGGCGCACGAGCGAGCCGTAGTCGATCCCCGCCACGCCGGCCATCCGCGCGAGGCCCGCGGTCGGTGCGAAGTCGGGATTCGCGTTGACTTCGAGGATCCACGGGCGCCCGCGCTCGTCGATTCGAAGATCCACTCGGCCGTAGCCCGAGCCGCCGACGATCCGCCACGCGGCCACCGCGATCTTCCGCAGCTGTGACGCGAGCGCCGCGGGCAGCCGCGCCGGGCAGCGCGGCGCGGATCCGATGTCCTCGTCCGAGCCGTCCTGCCACTTGGAGCGGTACGTCACGATGCGCCACATCCCTTTCGGCATCCGACCGAAGTCGATCTCGGCGATCGGCAGCACCGCGTCGCCGACGATGCCGACGTTGACCTCGCGACCCTGGACGTATTTCTGCACGAGCACTTCGTCCCACCGCTCCAGCATCGCGCTCACACGCTCCCCGAGCTCGCGGGAGGTGCGCACGACCGACCGCTGCTCGACGCCGATCGACGCGTCCTCCGCCGCGGGCTTGCAGATGGCCGGGAAGCCCACGGAGGGAATCGCCCCCCCGCGGCGCACGACGGCGAACTTCGGGATCGGCAGCCCCGCCCGCTCGAGGGCCGCGTTCACGACGTGCTTCCGCAGACACACCGACGTCGTCCAGCTCGAGCTCCCGCTGTAGGGCAGACCGAGCAGCTCGACCACCGAGATCACCGCCGGCTCGAGCGCCGCAACGCCGTCGATCGACTCACACAGGTTGAACACGAAGTCGGCGCGCACACGGCGCAGCCGGTCGATCCAGCGGGCGTCGGGGTGCACCGGGATCTGGACGACCGAGTTCCCCTCGGCGGTGAGCGAGTCGCTCACGGCGTTCACCGTGGTGAGGATCTCCTGGTCGGGATACTCGGCGAACGCGCTCGCCCCGTCGAAGAGGACGGCGACCTTCACGCAGCGCTCCCGAGTACGACGCCCTGACGCTCGGCCGCCGCGGCGAGCGCCGCACCGATCAGCGCGTCGTAGTCGAGCCCCGCGGCGCGCGCCGCCTTCGGCAAGCAGGAGTTGTCGGCGGGGTCGGGGAGGATTCCCGGGAGGGGATTCACCTCGACGACGTTCGCGCGACCGGCGGCATCGAGTCGGACGTCGACGCGCGACCAGTCACGACAGCCGAGCACCGTGTACGCACGGAGGACGACGTCCTCGATCTCCGCGCGCAGCTCGCTCGGGATCCGCGCGGGGCACGAGAAGATGTCGAGCGGATTCTCGGGTCGGTCCCAGAGCCACTTCGCCTCGAAGCCGTAGATCGGCACCGCGCCCGCGGGCAGTGAATCGAAGTTCATCCCGACGATGGGAAGCACGCGGGCGCCCGAACCGTTCCCGAGTACACCGCAGGTGAACTCGGCGCCGGGCAGGAACGTCTCGACGAGCACCGGCTGGTCGTAGCGCTCGAGGAGCTCGGTGACGATCGCGCGCAGCGCGTCGGCATCGGCGGCGACGTTGCGCTCCGTGATCCCTTTGGACGATCCCTCGTGCACCGGCTTGGCGAACAGCGGATAGCTCCAGCCGCGCGCGACGATGCGCTCGACGTCGCCCGCGCCGCGCGCGAGCGCCCAGTCGGCCGTCGGGACGCCGTTGGCCCGCAGGACCTCCTTGGTGCGCGCCTTGTCGAGGCAGAGTGCGAGGGTGAAGGGATCGCTGCCAGAGTAGGGGATGCCGAAGAACTCGCAGATCGCCGGCACGTGCGCCTCGCGGTTCGGGCCGCGCAGTCCTTCGGCGATGTTGAAGACGATGTCGGGACGCTCGGCGCGGAGCCGCTCGGGGAAGTCGTCGCTGGCTTCGAGGCGAATCACCTCGCCGTGTCTCGCGAGGGCACGCGCGACGGCGTCGATCGTCTCTGCCGAGTCCCACTCGGCGTACTCGTCGTCGGGGGCAAGAGCCGGTGCGAGCAGCGTCGCCGTCGCGGCGTCGGCCCGCGCGCCGCTACTCGGCGGCTCCTCGTCGGCGCGCGACAGCTCCGCGGCCGCATCGGCCGACTCGGGCTCGGGCTTTTGATTGTACGCGAAACCGATGCGCGTCATCCCGTCCCTACTGTGGAATCCCGCTGGCGCGGGCGCGGCGCTTTCCGCTTTGCACACGCGGGCAAGTCGCACGCCAACGGAGAAGTGCGGCGAAGATATGGAGCCGAGTTTTTTCGCGCAATGAGAAATTCTGCGCGAAAAAAAATTTCTCGTTCGACCGGATCAGACTTTGTGATACGAGATGCGCGCCGCCTCGCGCCGATCGTCCGCGACGTAGATCTCGAAGTCCGAGAAGAAGCCCGGCGCTTCCTGCTGAAGGAGTCGGAGCACCGCGACGGCGAGCCGGCGGATCTCCAGCTCCGCGCCTTCGCTCGAGCGCAGCTCGAGCATCGTGCGCCAGGCGCGCGCGTTTCCTGTGACGACGATCTTGGTCTCCGTGGAGTTGGGCAGGACGCCGCGCGCCGCTTCTCGGGCCATCTTCCGGCGATGGACGCGGTCGGTCACCCAGCCGTAACGCTCCATCAGCTGGCCGACGAGGGCGACGTACGCGCTCTGCGCCGCCTCGATCTGCGCGCGCCACGCGCCCTCGAGCGCCTCGTCCCCCGCGATCGCCGGCGGGACGACGAAGCTCGCCTCGCTCTCGTCCACGTACCGCTGTGAGAGCTGCGAGTAGGCGAACCCCGCGCGGTGCCGCACCAGCTCGTGCGTCAGCGAGCGGCTGATCCCCTCGAGCAGGAGCGAGTAGTTCGCGTGCTCGAGAACGCTCCCGTGTCCCTGCTTCTTGATGTTCTCCAGGTAGTCGCGCGTCGAGCGGCTCGCCGGGTTGTGCTGGCTCATGTAGCAGAGCCGCCCCGCGAACTCCGCCAGCCGTTCGCCGTCGGTGCTCTCGCCGATCCAGTTCACGTCCAGATGATCCGGCGCGGCGAATACCGGGCGCGCGAGGACGGAGATCTTCGGCTCGTAGTAGAGACGCGACGTGGCGGCGGGAGCGGCAGCGGTCATGGGGAGGGGCGCGACGGTGAGAGGGATGACGGCGAAAGCTAGACGTCGCCCGCGCGGCCGTCGAGCGCGGGCTCGTCGAGCAGCGCGAGACGTGAGCGCGCGTACGCCCGTTCGCGCTGGACGAACGAGAGCGCCGCACGAGCAGGCTCGGGCAACGCGGGAAGGGAAGGATCGTATTTCACGTCGCCGATCGGCTGCGCACCCGCGAGCGCGACCTTCGCGCCCGGGTTGAGGATCGCCTCCGGGTCGAACGCGTGCTTCACCGCCGCGAAGCGCTCGAGCGTGTCGGCTGGCCACAGTCTCGGAAGAAGCGGCGCCCGCAAGCGGCCGTCGCCATGCTCTCCCGACATCGTCCCCCCGAGCCGCGCGGTGAGCGCGGTGACCTCGTCCATCAGCGCCGCGACGCGCGCTTTCCAGTCCGGAACGCGGACGTCGATCATCGGATCGACGTGCACGTTCGCGTCGCCGGCGTGGCCGAAGATCACGCCGCGGATCCCCTGGCGGTCGAGCGCGGCGCGCACGCCGCGCACGTAGTCGGAGAAGCGGTCAGGTGGGACGCACCCATCCTCGATCAGCTGCATCGGCTTCAACGCCGGATCGAGCCGGTTGAGGATCGGGTTGGCAGCATGCCTGAGCTTCCACAGCGCGTGCTCCGTCTCCGGCTCGAGCGCGAGCGTTACCGACGTGGCGCCGGCAGCGAGAAACTCGACCTCGATCTGCCGAGCCAGAACGTCGGCCTCCTCGGGTGTGTTCGCCTCCACCTCGGCGAGCAGCGCCGTCTCCGCGCTCTCCGGCACGGGCACCGCTTCGCCACCGCGGCGCGCGACGTCGAGGAAGGTGCGGTCGAGCGCCTCGCACGCGACGGCGCCGGCGCGACGCGCGCCGTCGGCGCCGACGACCGCGGCCTCGAGCGTCTCGAACGCGCCGAGCAGGCTCGCCGTGAAAGGCTGCTGCGGCGCGAGCCGGAGCTCGAGCCCGACGATGAGCGCGAGCGTCCCTTCACTGCCGCACAACAGATCGACCAGCTCGCCCGACTCGGCGTAGTCGGCGAGCCCGTAGCCCGACGACTCCTTGCGCACGCCGGGATGCCGCGACGGCGACACGCGCTCGGCCGCGAGCACGGGCTCGAGCTCGCGCAGCGCCCGCTGAACGAGATCGAGCGCCGGCGGCGGAGCTCCTCGCCGGACTTCGCCGCGCGTGCCGTCCGCAAACACGCAGTCGAGTGCGAGGACCCACCGGCGCATCGAGCCGTAGCGCAGTGTGTGCGCGCCCGCCGCGTTCGTCGAAGCCATTCCGCCCACCGAACAGAACGCGCCGCTCGACGGGTCGACGGGGAACTGAAGACCGGCCGCGCGCGCCGCCCCATTCACGGCGTCGCGCACGGCACCGGGTCCGCAGCGAATCGTGCGCCGCCCGACGTCGACGGCCTCGATCGCGTCGAGCCGGCTCAGATCGACGATCATGCCGTCGCCGATCGCGCCCCCCGCCATGCTACTCCCCGACCCGCGCGGCACGAGCGGCGTGCGCGTCGCGGAGGCCCACCGAACGAGCGCGCCCACGTCGTCGGCGTCGGCGGGGACGGCAACGCCGCGCGGAACGATCCGCGCGATTCCTGCCGCTTCGCTGTAGACGGCGCGCGCATCGAGGTCGTCGCGAAAGATGCCGCGGAACCCTGGTGGCGGTGTCGTGAGTGCCATGCCTTCGACTCGGGGGTATCTTTTCCAGGTGACGAGAAGTCTAATCGGCGTGAACGGAGCGCCAGCGGAGCCGAGAGGCGTACGGCAAGATCCACGTGTGCCCGAGGCGGAGCGCTTCGCGCGTGAGATACTGCCGCCGGTGTCGCGCACCTTCGCGCTGAGCATCCGCGTGCTTCCCGGCACCCTCGGCCGCGCCGTGATGACCGCGTATCTCCTCTGTCGCATCGCCGATACGCTCGAGGACGCGCCGCGGATGCCGGCGACGAGGAAGGGGGTGCTGCTCGACGAGCTGCGCCGCTGCTTCGACGACCCCGCCGCGGCCGAGTCGTTCCCCGCGCTCCTCGACGACCTCGGCGGCGAGGCGACGCACGTGCGACT
>Ga0207679_10002905_pt1 | contig 10626 bp, 8 predicted proteins | sample KBSC73metaG_FD_184320 | JGI IMG/M metagenome (GOLD analysis project Ga0207679, IMG submission 184320) | Corn rhizosphere microbial communities from Kellogg Biological Station, Michigan, USA - KBS C7-3 metaG (SPAdes) (version 2) | ecosystem: Host-associated > Plants > Roots > Rhizosphere > Soil ...
GCCCGCCGCCATACCGAGCATGTTGCATAAGGTTTGGTTTATACACAGTACGTTCGGGCGGGGTAAGCTTTGAAAAATTAAGTTAAACAAATTCAGTCAGGCAAAAAATTTCGCTTATCATTCTTTTTTCACAAAGAGAAAAACAGAAATTAGTATTGCGGAATTAACTAAGGAGGGATGTCGCGTGTTGGTCTTGATGAGTCTGAAGAGTCCATAAAGAAGGAGAAAAATTTCCTGGTGAAAGTTAATATTGAAAAACCACCGTTCGCAAATTTGGATAGATAAATATTTGTTAAGCCGAAATGAAACTCAAATTCACAAAACAGACACTTATCCGCTTTTTCAAATGGCTGGGGGCCGTATGTGTAAGTCTTATCCTGCTCTTCTTCCTTCTCAATTGGATATTTCCCTTGCCCGATAAAATTGAATACTCTACGATCATTACCGATAACAAAGGTGAGGTGATCAACGCTTACCTGACGAAGGACCAGAAATGGAGAATGAAAACGGAGCTTAATGAAATTTCGCCCTTGCTCCGAAAGACCATCATTGCCAAAGAAGACAAATACTTCTATTCTCATCCTGGCATCAATCCTGTTGCGATCGTAAAGGCATTTTTAAAAAATGTCTTTCGAATGAAAACTACCTCCGGCGCCAGTACCATTACCATGCAGGTTGCCAGAGCACTGGAACACAGAAAGAGAAATATCGGCAGGAAGATCATTGAAACATTCCGCGCATTTCAGCTGGAATTAAAATACAGCAAGGATGAGATCCTGCAGATGTATTTGAATCTCGTTCCGTACGGTGGAAACATTGAAGGCGTAAAATCAGCCTCTATTCTTTATTTCAATAAAAACCCGGATCACTTATCCCTGGCCGAGATCACTGCTCTTTCCATAATCCCGAATCGCCCATCATCATTGATAGTTGGAAAGAACAATGGTCTCATAGTTCAGGAAAGAAATAAATGGCTGAAAAAATTTGCGGAAGAAAAAGTTTTCACACAAAAAGAAATTGAAGATGCCCTGGCAGAACCTTTAACAGCGACAAGAGGCACAGTTCCACATTATCTTCCTCAACTCTCTTATAAATTAAAAACGCGGGGCAATGATATCGTGCATACCAATATTATCATGAATACCCAGGCAAAAACAGAAAAGCTTGTTGAAGATTATGTAAGGACATTAAGACTGAAAAATATCAGGAATGCAGCAGTAGTGGTAATCGATAATAAAACACACAAGGTGATCACCTACGTTGGCTCTTCTGATTTTCATGATACAACAGACGGTGGCCAGGTGAATGGAGCGACCGCTGTTCGCGAGCCAGGTAGTACATTAAAGCCGTTGCTATATGGTCTATGCATTGACGAAGGTTTAGAAACTCCTAAAATGGTCGTCGCCGATGTAGGTGTAAATTATTCTGGCTATTCACCGGAGAATTATGATAAAAAATTCAATGGCTACGTTACCGTCGAATATGCACTGGAACATTCATTAAACATTCCTGCCGTAAAAAGTCTTGGTTTACTGGGAAAAGATAAATTGATACAGACACTGGCGAGTTGCGATTTTATACAAATTAAAAAGGACCAGAGGAAACTTGGATTATCAATGATACTGGGAGGCTGTGGTGCAACATTGGAAGAACTTACAGGTTTGTTTTCGGCCTTTGCGAATGAGGGGATCTATATGGCGCCATCCTACACTCAAGATGACACAACTGTGGTGAAGAAAAAGATCATCAGTGCGGCGGCAAACTATATGATCACAGATATTTTATCAAGAGTAAATCGCCCCGATTTTCCATTAAACTGGCAGGCGACGGAACACATGCCGAAAATTGCGTGGAAAACCGGGACCAGTTATGGAAGACGCGATGCCTGGAGCATTGGTTATAATAAAAATTATACGATCGGGGTATGGGTGGGAAATTTTTCCGGTGTTGGTGCAGCAGATCTCAGTGGTGCGAACGTTGCAACACCCTTGTTATTTAAAATTTTCAATACAATAGACTACGACAGCGATGCTGAGTGGTTTGATCTTCCCGGTGATTACGAACAGAGAAAGGTTTGCAGTGAAACGGGATTATTGCCAACGGATCATTGCAGCAATATCGTTATGGATTATTTTATACCGATGATCTCCTCAACAAAACAATGTGATAACCGACAGGAGATCATGATAAGCGCTGACGAAAAGATCTCTTACTGCAGGAACTGCGCTCCCGAAGCCGGTTATAAAAAGAAGTGGTACAAAATCATCGATCCCGAAATGCAGGCATGGATGGAAGAAAATAAAATGGCCTATGAAAAAATTCCGGCGCATAATCCAAATTGTGAAGAAATTTTCAAGGAGGGATTGCCGGTTATTACCTCCCCAAATAACAATACAGAATATTTGATCAATAAAAAAGATCGTGAGCCGCTGCAACTCACCTGCAAAACCTCGAATGATGTCAGCAAGGTATATTGGTACATTAACAACAAATTCTACAGAGCAAGCAGTGCGAGGGACAAACAATTTTTCGTGCCAGACGAAGGACCAGTAAAAATTTCATGCACCGACGATAAAGGAAGAAACAGGGATATTTGGATAACGGTGAAGTATGTGAATCTCTGATTTCTGATTTTGGATTTTGGATTTTGGATTTTGGATCTTTCAGTTAGCCCGCAATAAATCAGAAATCCAAAATTACTTACGGGTATATGCACTCGATCACATCATTCCCCATGAACTTACCACCGGGATAGGCAGCGGTGTAGTCCAGGTTGATCCATATTTTTCCTTCTTCGTCTTTATGATAATGAATGGTGCGACCGCGACTTTCATCGGCAAAAAGTTTTTCGTGTATCAGCTTGCCCATGTGGTCCATGTCCTTTTTAGTCCCAATTAAAAGTTCAGGATAGATATGACCGTTTGTGTAGACTAATCTTGGAATGCCACCAATTGATTTTATCGCTGCGGCCATTAATATTGAATGGTCATCACAATCACCCGCCAGGAGTTTTACCGATTCACTTGCCTTTGCAATATATTCTTCATCTTGCGGGTCACTAACATAATTCCAGTTCTCATTTATTTTTTTAAATATAGCAAAGCACTGTATTAAAGTGCGATACTTCATTTTAGTGCCTTCCTGCTGTTTTACAAAATTTTCATTCGTAGCTACTACTGCAAAATCTCTAACAACAGGGTTTTTATAGTCAATGGCGTTGACTATTTCCCTGTCTGTCCCTAATGCACGACTACCTGTAAACACAAAACCATCTTTCGGATCATTTTTTAATCCGTAGATCATTGCTTTCCCATCTTTGTACAGTTCATTGAACCCATACTTGCCCTTGACTGTTCCGTACCACAGCCAACCGATCGTGGCCACGACAGCGGTGATGATGATGAACTTAAACGAACGAACCAGTAATAAAAGCAATACCGTTATCACAAAAAAGACCAGTATCTTATCTGTATGATAAGGCCACTCAAGGCTTGGTAACCGGTAATAAACCAGAATGAATAACGGAAAGGCGAGTAGAAAACTTAAAATACCAACAAGTATGTTGGTAAGAAGGGAACTAGCACGGACAGCGGCATTCATCACACTTGTTTTTCAGGTTATGAACACTAATATCGCTTAAATAAGCCTGGAAAAAAAGCTAAAATTTGTTAAGTATCGAAAGAATTTTGCACAAAAAGAAAAGAGCTCTTTCAAAAATGTCGTCATTACGCCGCGATAGTAGTCGTTCCTCTTAACAATGACGAGAAACCGATTCGGTCGTCCCTCCTCGCAATCACGACAACACCCCCGAAGTAGCTGCGAACAATTTTGAGATGAAGATATTAATCAACCTTCTTAACGGAAGTCGCCCCGCTGGTATGAATGTCTGTTTGTGCTGTTCCCTTGTAGTTCACACTGGCTGCTCCGCTGATATCACCAGTTAGCTTTACATTAGCGTGCACTTCAGCATCACCTGCCCCTGAAATATCAAGATCAACATTATCAGCGACCAGGTCAAAACATTTAATATCAGTGCTTCCCGAGCCCTGGATCTTAAACTCCTTTGTGTCACCTTTTAATTTTACGCTGCAGGCACCCGAAACATCTGCCGTCACTTTGGGAGCACTTAACTCAAGTGTTACATCGCAACTTCCGCTAAGATCGATGTCGATATCAGAATTGCTGTTGATCTTTCCTTCACTGAAAATATTGCATGCGCCGGAGGCTTCAAATCTTTTGAACACTGTGGAAGAAACATACACTTTGATTTGCTTGCTTGGCCGCAGGTTGTAACCTTCTTCTGTTTTAATGCGAAGCACATCACCATCGCGAAACGTCTCGACGTATTGCTGAAGATTATCGTCAGTTTCGATCCTTATCGATGAAGACGAGTCCTGCCGGGCATAAACATCGATACTGCCACTTACATCAATACTATTGAACGGCCCGGCAGACCGGTTTTGAGTGGTTATATTCCCATTACCACGAACCCTTTTTGCAAATATTTGACGGCAGGAAGAAAATAGCAGCAATGAAGCAGCTGCTATGAGAAAGATTTGTCTCATGTTTGGTGATTTTGGAACAAATATTATAAAATGCTTCTGTATTCCCTCGTTTTGACGCGGTATTTTAGATCGAGGTTACAGCAGGGAGCGTAAAATAATGAGTAATCAGTAATGAGTGATGAGCAATTCGGCTATTTAATTGAGAATCTTAAGGACGAGGATACCTATTCCATAAATAACCGTGGTTAGAAAAATTCCTTTCGCTGTATTATCCCGGTGCGTGTTAATATAAACAGTGAAGAGGACCGCATTGGCGAGCAACGACAAGGCGCCGATAGAGGTAATTCTTTTGTTGTCTGTGATAAAGAAATTAAAAAACTCGCCAAAAGTAAATGCACGGTAGCTCACCAGATAAACAACTGCAAGACCGATAAGAGGGCCGAGCAAACCAAGTACAAGTCCTAATTTGAGATTGTCCCTTTTAAATATCATTATGGCCACAGTTTTTCAAGTTTGGCTTTTAAAACGTAATTCGTGAGATCAAATTGTACCGGCACTATACTTACATATTGGTTAGCGAGCGCCCATACATCAGTGTCCGTTCCCTTATCGAAATTAACAAACTCACCGGTTAACCAGTAATACCGTCTTCCGTTAGGATCGTCGCGTTCAATAAAGTCTTCCTCATATTTAGCGTAAGCCTGGCGGCAAACTTTGATCCCCCTTATCAATTCAATCGGCAATGCCGGAATATTTACGTTCAGCACCATGTGCTTGTCTTGTTTCTTCTGAAGCAGTTTTTGAACGATAATGCGTACATATTTTCTTGACCCAGTAAAGTCAGCTTCGATATTATAATCAAGAAGGGAAAAACCAACTGATGGAATACTTTCGATCGCTGCCTCTACCGCTGCCGACATAGTTCCGGAATAAATGACATTGATGCTGTGATTGGCACCATGATTAATACCGCTCAGGCAGAGATCAGGTTTGCGATGCAATATTTTATCTACGGCAAGCTTCACACAATCTACCGGCGTGCCTGAACATTGCCAGGCTTCAACGTTCCCGAATGCATTTACCCTATGAAGACGAAGCGGTGTCCCAATGGTAATAGCGTGGCCCATCCCTGATTGGGGTTTATCAGGTGCAACCACCACAATTTTCCCGAGATCTTTTACTGCTTCAACCAGATTTTGAATGCCCGGGGCAGTGACCCCATCATCATTTGTAACAAGAATGATGGGTTCTTCTTTGACCACTACGGCCTTCTTTTTTGAACTTTGGGTTTTCTTTTTTGCCGGAGATTTCTTTATTGCTTTTGCCATATTTAGCCCGGCAAAAATGCTGATAATTTTTGGATGTACGAATACCGCCCCAAAAAATAAGGTTGCCTCAAAAGTCGTTTTCCTCGTTGCGAGGAATTGGAGGGCTTTGAGACAGCCTTAACGACCGACATTTCAATTTATGGGAGCGTTTGCGTAAGCCTGGGTGTCGTACAAATTTCTATCGTCAGTTACTTGCCCTCCTCATTAAATTTCCATTCCAACGTCCAATGTGTTTTTGGTGGCTTGCCGGACACAGATCCTTCGCCTTTGTGACATCCTTTTGCAATGAGAGTGTTTTTGTCAGCATCAAGAACGTATTGTACCCGGAAATTGTCCAATATAATTGTACGCGGTTGTACAATTTCACGATTTGATTTCACGATTGATTTTTATGTTGTTTCTAAATTGTACGATGGTTTGTGCAAAAAGGTTCTTGAGAAAAAAAATCTTTGGGCCTGTTTAGCAAAATTTAGTATTTTGCAACTAAATAAATTAGTTGAGATGTCTATTGCCAATCAAAATTTAAAATACCTGCGTAAGCTGCGAGGATGGACGCAGGAAGAATTCGCTCAGAAATTACGGATCAAACGTTCTCTTTTGGGCGCGTATGAAGAAGAACGAGCTGAGCCCCGGATCGAGGTGCTCGAAGTGGTTTGCGATATTTTTAAATTAACGCTTGATGAGATATTGCGCAAAGATCTAAGTGATAACAAAGGGAATTACATTGCTAAACGGCGGGCGATAAAACTGGCTGGTGGCCGCCCCGACATTCCTTTTGTTCCCGTGAAAGCAGCGGCCGGTTATCTCGCTGGCTATGCAGATCCTGAATTCATCGATGAATTAAATACTTTCACCTTACCAATGTTTTCGGGTGGTAATTACAGGGCTTTCGAGATCGTTGGCGATTCAATGATGCCTACTCCCACAGGTTCGGTCATTGTAGGCGAAAAAATAGACAGCGTTGACGACGTAAAAAACAACATGACATATATAGTAGTGTCAAGAAATGAAGGTATCGTCTATAAGAGAATACTAAAAGGAAACCGCACTAAAAATAAGCTGACCCTTGTAAGCGATAACCCCGCCTATAAGCCATATACAATAGATGCCGAGGATGTATTGGAGGTCTGGCAGGCACAATATATCATTGCAAAAGCTACCCAGCAGCAGCGATGGGATGTTGACCACCTTGCCAACGTGGTCAGCTCGCTGCATCAACAAGTTTCCATATTAAAAAAAAGAATGAATTGATATAGGAAAATCCCAGTTCCAGGTTGCAGGATTTACGATGTTTGCCGACTCGGAATTGCTCTATATTTGTTATTAACTAAACCTGGTTACTGCTGAGAAAACTGGTCGCAATACCCTTTGTGCTGCTTTGCATTTGTGCTTTTTCGCAATCTAAAACCCTTGAGGCTGTCAAAGCAGAGCGGGCTCCTGTTATCGATGGGCAGCTAACTGATGAAATATGGTCACAAGCCAAAGAAGCCATCGATTTTATTCAAAAATTCCCCAATTACGGCAAAGCTTCACAAGTACGAACAAGCGTTAAGGTGTTGTATGATAATTCAGCAATTTATATTGGCGCTTACCTGTATGATAATCCTTCATCGATACGCACCCAGTTAACTGCAAGAGATGAAGAGCAACAAAGCGATGCAGATTATTTCTCCGTGTTTTTTGATACTTACAACGACAAACAAAACGGTTTCCAGTTTTTAGTGACGTCGACAAATGTGCAAACAGATGCAAGGCTTGGCCCAAATCTCGGCGATGCGACACATTATGGGGACGTGACCTGGGATGCTGTATGGGAAAGCCAGGTCAGAATACAAAAAGACGGTTGGACAGTAGAAATGAAGATCCCTTATTTGTCATTGCGGTTTGCAAAAAAAGACTTTCAGAATTGGGGACTGCAATTCCTCCGCTTTACAAGACGTAACAGTGAAATTTCATTTTGGAACCCTGTTGATCCAAACATAAACGGTTTTGTAAATCAGTTTGGGCAATACAAGAATCTAAAAAATATTCAACCACCTCTGCGCCTTAGTTTCTCACCTTATATCACCGGCGGGGTTCGCGTGCTACCTGAGAACGGTGGATACAGGACCGAGTGGCTGCGAAATGGGGGCGTGGATGTTAAGTATGGGATCAATGAAAGCTTTACACTCGATGCTACCATAATACCTGATTTCGGACAGGTAGTTTCGGATAACGAGATTAACAATCTCTCTCCCTTCGAAGTCAAGTTTGAAGAACATCGCCCATTCTTTACAGAAGGAACGGAAATATTCAACAAAGCAGGTTTGTTTTATTCAAGAAGAGTAGGCGCAACGCCACGCGGATATGATTCAGTACTTCGAATGCCTGAATCGAACCCTGATATTGAGATCAAAAAAAATCCAAGTGTTACTCAATTGTACAATGCCATAAAATTTTCCGGGAGAACAAAACATAAATTAGGCATAGGTATATTCAATGCAGTGGCAGCTCCCATGAACGCAACAATAAAAGATAAAACTACCGGTGAAGAAACTAAATTAAAGACGGAACCACTCACAAATTATAATATTGTAGTTCTTGACCAGGCACTCAGGGGCCAGTCATATTTAACCTTCACCAACACGAATGTGATCAGGGAAGGAACCGAACAAAGAGATGCTAATGTGTCGGCGTTTGATTTCAACTTGTATGATCACGACAACCGCTACAATGTGAAAGGAACCGGGCGTTATAGCAAAATTTTTGGGCCCGATCCTTACGACGGATTTAATACAGTGCTGCGTGCAGGAAAAGTAAGCGGAAAGTTTCAATACTTTCTGCAAAACGTTATTAAATCGGACAAGTATGATCCGAATGATTTGGGCTATTTGCTATACGCGAATGAAATTTCTTATTCGGGCGAGATTGGATATTATCATTACACTCCCACCAACAGTCTCTTAAATTATAATTACAGGCTCGGGTTCAGGTATGCCAGGGTTTATGATCCAAATGCGTTCTCCGATCTGAATGTATACGCAAAGGGTTATTGGAACTTCAAAAATTTTTGGGATGCAACGTTAACCCTGGGTGCATATCCGGTGGATCAGCATGACTATTATGTATTGAACACCCCGGGAAGATTTGTGAAACGACCGGCTTACGCTTACATACAATTGCAGGGAAACACCGACGATCGGAAACGTTTATACTTTAATTACAGTACTCTTGTTGCAAAATTTGACGAAAAAGACAAGGACTATGATCTTATCACAGCCGACCTGCGTTATCGATTTTCGAATAAGCTGAGTCTTGAAGTGACGGCAACCCATGAAGCAGAAAAAAATTACATCGTATTGGCCGGTAAGGAGACAAACGGCGAACCGGTTATCGGCTTTACTGACTTCACCAATATTGAAGCTATTTTCTCAGGTATTTATAATTTCACACCACGCATAAATTTAACTGCGCGGGTACGACATTACTGGAGCAAAGTCCCTTACAACAGGTTTGCAAATGTTACCAGCACGGGCGATTACGCATATACTACTTCATTTACGAAGCCGGATGAGAATGTGAATTATTTCAATGTGGATGCGTTCTTTACCTGGGATTTTAAACTGGGAAGCCGCATTATTCTTGGTTATAAAAACTGGCTGGGTGATGATGAATACCTGGACCCGACAACAAACAAGACTTATTTTAGAAACTTTGCCCAGTTATTCAATCTGGCTCATGCCAATGAGGTTACGCTGAAGTTCATTTATTTTCTCGATTACAACCAACTGAGAAAAAAATAAACTATCGCAATTGGACAAGGTCGTTTTCGACAATAGCAAAAACATTTTCGCCGTTGCTGGGTCGTATCAGTGCCAGGCCCGTGAACTTACTAAAAGCTGGAAGGACGCAATAGTCTTCAGTAAAATAGAAGCAGGGAAAACTTAAGGACTGTTTCGCCATGCCTCTTATTTTCACGCCCGGGTGGATGTGGCCGCTGAAAATATATTTTCCTTTTTGCTGCTCAGCCAAACACGCATCATGACAAAAACAAAACTTATCAATGCAAAGTTTATCATGATGAACAGTAATCTCGCATCCTTTATACCAGGCTTCATGCAAAATGTCGTGATTGCCTTTTACAAGATGAATTTCCAGAGAAGGAAAATCTTCTCGCCACCTTTGGAACAGGTCGAGCTCTTTATTGGAACGGCTGTGCGAAAGATCGCCAACGATAATGAGTTTTTCTGCTTTGAAAAAAAGAATGCATGAAAGAAGGCGCTGCAGGTCCTCCGTATATACACGCTGCGACACAGGAATGCCCGACTTTCGAAAATGGCCTGTTTTCCCGATGTGCATATCGCAAACAATAAGCGCATTTTCTTCTTCCCAAAATACGCAGCGTTGTGAACTAAGCCAGAAATGATTTTGGTATATGATATGTGGAAGGGGGTACTGCATGATACGTTCAGCATGCAAGTATACTTTAAGTTCGCGAGTTCACAAGTTCAAATTGTTGAAATTTTTGAAATGGAATTAAAATTGTTCCGAATGCTGAAAAAAGTGTTGCGGCTTTCGCAGATTGACTCTTTTTCAGAGTATTTAATGAACCACATAAGGCACATAAGGAACACATAGATGGCTTCCCATCTTTAATCATCAGGAAGCGTCGCGAATAAGTTATTAACTAGGGTTCGCTGGCCTTCTTTATAAATATTTACACAATGAAAGTTGATGAGAACACCCTTAGGCTTCCTCAACATCTGCATATAAGAAAGAAGGACGGCATGATGTATGGGTAAAAATCCTTCCTG
>Ga0207679_10002910_pt1 | contig 10616 bp, 11 predicted proteins | sample KBSC73metaG_FD_184320 | JGI IMG/M metagenome (GOLD analysis project Ga0207679, IMG submission 184320) | Corn rhizosphere microbial communities from Kellogg Biological Station, Michigan, USA - KBS C7-3 metaG (SPAdes) (version 2) | ecosystem: Host-associated > Plants > Roots > Rhizosphere > Soil ...
TTCTGTACGGGCATGGCACGGCAGTCGAGAAGGCCTTCAACATGGCCAATATCCGTGAAAACCCCGAAGCCGCTCTGGTGGCTGCGACGTTTGCGGCGCAAGGCTTCATTGTCGTTGCGCCGAACTATGCGGGCTACGATGTCTCCTCGCTTACCTATCATCCGTATCTGAACGCGGAGCAACAGGCGAATGACATGGTCGATGCCATGCGCGCCGCAAAGAAGGCGTTTCCCGCCATCGGGGCGCAGGATTCCGGCAAACTGGTAGTCACCGGCTATTCGCAAGGCGGTTATGTTGCGCTGGCGGCCCAGCGTGCGATGCAAACGGCTTATGCTTCCGAATTCAAGGTGAATGCGCTGGCAGGCATGTCCGGACCGTATGCGCTGACGCTGTTTGCGGACGTAACCATGGCTGGCAGTCCGCCTTTGGGCGGCACGATCGTCGTACCCTTACTCCTGACAAGCTGGCAAAAATCCTACGGTGGAATGTATTCGTCCACCAGTGAAGTCTACGAAGCGCAATATGCGACCGGCATCGAGTCGCTCTTGCCAGGCACGCTGACGGTGCCTCAGTTGTTTGCGTCGGGCAAGCTGCCGCAGTCCGCTCTGTTCGCGGCAGACTCTCTGCCCGGACCGTCGTCACCGGCGTTTGCGGCATTCTTCGGTAACGGGAACCTCCTCAAATCCAGCTTCCGTACGACCTACCTTGCAGACGCGCAACAGAATCCCTGCAATACAGCCGAAGGTGCATTGATCTCGTGCAATCCTGCAAACCCGCTCCGCAAGGCTGCGCTCAAGAACGATCTGCGCACCTATGTGCCGACCACACCGACTCTGTTATGCGGCGGCAATGCGGACCCGGAAGTGTTTTATAGCAATACACAGGCAATGCAAACCTTCTTCCTCAGCAAGGGCATGCCTGCCGCAGCCTTGACCGTGGTGGACGTTGACTCCAGCCCTAGCGGCGTCACCGATCCGTTTGCGGCCCTCAAGGTTGGCTTTAGTCTGGCCAAGGCTGCAACCGCCCATGCTGCCGCCGCTGCGAATACCGATCCGGATCAAGCGGTGGCTACTGACTATCATGGCGTCTTGGTGCCACCGTTCTGCATGGTAGCAGCGCGTGGCTTTTTCCAAAACGTTTTGGCGGCTCAGTAACCGGACGGGGATCGCACAATGAAAATGAAAATTTCCCACGTTGCCGTGTGCACGGTTCTGGGTTTCGGATCGATGGCCGCCCAGGCTCAGCAAAACATGGTGCGCTTTGGCTTCGTCAATATTCAGATACATTCCGTGGCAGATCCTGTCTCCTCCAACGGCCCGGCGTTTCTGACGCCGCAGCCGGCCTCGGTGTCGATCAGCAATTCAAACACTGCCTTGTTTGGCTATACACGCTCAATCAATGAGCACTGGGATGTGGACGTGGCGCTGGGTATTCCGCCCAAGTACGATGTGTACGGCACTGGCACTTTCGCTCCCTTCGGCGTCATGGCAACGGTTAAGGAAGCTGCGCCGACCGTATTCGCGATCTACAACTTCGGCCATCCGAAGGACAGGTTCCGGCCTTATGTTGGCTTGGGCGTGAATTACACGAAATTCTTCGACGCCAAGGCCACTCCATCCGGCGAACTCGCCGCTGGCGGTCCATCGAAGATCACGGCAACGGAGTCTGTTGGCTTGGCCGCAAAGGTCGGTGCGACTTACAACCTCTCCGACGAGTGGGCCTTGATTGGGGCGGTCGGCTATGCCGACGTACGCACGACCTTGACAGTGAATACGGGCAGCATCCAGCGTAGCGGAGATGTGAAATTCAATCCGGTGACGTATTCGCTGACCTTGGGCTATAGGTTCTGATCGATCCAGAGCGCAAAGAAAAAGCCGGCTGAAAACCAGCCGGCTTTTTTGTGGCGGCATTTTTATCGAAAGCGAATCTTCATCATGAGGATAAACAGCGCTAGTGCCAGAGTGAATGCATTGGCGATGATGACCGGCCATGCCTCAATGAGCAATCCATACAGCAGCCACAGGGCGACGCCAGTCGTGAAGATACTGTACATGCCGAGCGATACGCCATCGGCGCGCTTGCTTTTCCAGGTCAGCCAGGCCTGCGGGATGAAGGCCATGGTGGTGAGTACGGCGGCAATCGCGCCAATGGTTTCGTTGAAGCGGGTAAGTGAAGCAAAAAGCATTTGAGAGTGTTTTGTATTGTGGTTTGACTTCGGTCTGCTACTGAAATGCCTGAATCCCGGTCTGCGCGCGGCCGAGGATCAATGCATGAATGTCGTGCGTGCCCTCATAAGTGTTCACCACTTCCAGATTCACCATATGGCGAATCACGCCGAACTCGTCCGAAATGCCGTTGCCGCCCAGCATGTCGCGCGCCATTCGCGCCACCTCCAATGCCTTGCCGCAGGAATTACGTTTCATCATCGAGGTGATCTCCAGCGCTGCAGTGCCTTCATCCTTCATGCGGCCCAGCCGCAGGCAGCCCTGCAAGCCGAGGGTGATTTCGCTCTGCATGTCGGCCAGTTTCTTCTGGATCAGTTGGTTTGCCGCCAGCGGCTTGCCGAACTGCTTGCGGTCCAACACATATTGGCGGGCGATATGCCAGCAGGATTCTGCCGCGCCCAGTGCTCCCCAGGCAATACCGTAACGTGCCGAGTTCAGGCAGGTGAACGGTCCTTTCAGGCCGCGCACTTCGGGGAAGGCATTTTCTTCCGGGCAGAACACCTCGTCCATCACGATTTCGCCAGTGATAGAAGCGCGCAAGCCGACTTTGCCGTGAATAGGAGGAGCGGACAGGCCTTTCGTGCCTTTTTCAAGAATGAAGCCACGGATATCGCCTGCGTCGTCCTTGGCCCACACGACGAATACATCGGCAATCGGCGAGTTCGAAATCCACATCTTGCTGCCGGAAAGCGAGAACCCGCCCGGCACTTTCTTGGCACGTGTGACCATCGAACCAGGGTCGGAGCCGTGGTTCGGTTCGGTCAGTCCGAAGCAGCCGATCCACTCGCCCTTGGCGAGCTTGGGCAGATATTTCTGTTTCTGTGCCTCGGTACCGAATTCGAAGATCGGCAGCATGACCAGCGAGGACTGCACGCTCATCATCGAGCGATAGCCGGAATCGACACGTTCGACTTCGCGCGCAATCAGGCCATAGCTGACATGGTTCAAACCGGCACCGCCGTAGACTTCAGGGATGGTCGGGCCGAGGAGGCCGAGTTCACCCATTTCCTGAAAAATGGCGGGGTCGGTTTTCTCGTGGCGAAAGGCATCGAGGATGCGCGGTTGCAGCTTGCCTTGGCAATAAGCATGGGCCGCGTCGCGGATCGCACGTTCGTCCGGCGTGAGCTGCTGGTCCAGAAGCAGAGGGTCGTCCCAGTGGAAGCGAGCCTTGGTGTTTTCGGTCATGTCATGCCTCCTGAATCAATCGATGGTTGAGACAAATTTACCGCCATGGAATACGAGAGCAGGTTGCGGAGAGACGTCGCAGCGCTCCACCTCGCCTACGAAAATCACGTGATCGCCTTCCGGATAACGGCTGCGGTTGTGGCATTCGAACCAGGCCGACACGCCCTTGAGGATGGGCAGGCCGGAGGGCGACAGCGTGAAGTCAACGCCGTCAAAGCGATTCTCGATGCGCATTGCAAAGCGTTCGGCAAGCGCGATCTGGTCGGCACCCAGGATATTGATTACATAGTGCGAATTACCGGTGAATACCGGCAGACTGCTTGCGGTGTTTGACAGGCTCCAGAGCACGAGCGGCGGATCGAGCGAGACGGAATTGAAGGAGCTTACGGTCAGCCCGAGAAAACTGCCATTAGGAAGACGCGTGGTAATGATGGTGACGCCGGTTGCGAATTGTCCCAGCGCATTGCGGAAATGGCGCGCGTCGAATTCTGGTGATACGGCGCCAGAGGTGCTTTTAGACATCGAAAATCCAGGAAAATTTTTCTCATTATGCCGAAAAAGGCTGGCAGAGCGGTATTTGTGATGACTGGTTTGAAAGCGGGTTTTTACCCTTGTATTTATCGATTGCAGAACGGCAGGGCAGGGATGATGATGTGACGGAACAGTGACGCAAAATAATACACCGGCCTTTGCCGGTTGCTATGGTTGTGTCTCTTTCGAGCGAATCGGAGATATGCAGCGCTTTTGCTTTGCGCTAAAGTCATAGAGCCTGTTATGGCTTTATAACAGGCTCCATCATCACACGAGGCGAATCATGGCTAGTGAAATTGCAACACTTGGCGGTGGCTGTTTTTGGTGTGTTGAAGCGGTCTACCAGGAACTGAAAGGCGTGCAGGCAGTGGAGTCGGGTTACGCCGGTGGCCAGATGCCCCATCCTAGCTATGAACAAGTGTGCCGGGGGGATACCGGGCATGCTGAAGTAGTACGCATTACTTTCGATCCGGATGTCATCAGCTATCGTGAAATCCTTGAGATCTTCTTCACGATTCATGACCCCACCACGCCTGATCGCCAAGGCAACGATGTCGGCACGCAGTACCGCTCCGTGATTTTCTACCATTCGCCGCAGCAAAAGGAGATCGCTACGCAGGTGATCGCTTGCATGGCCAGCGTATGGGACGCGCCGATCGTGACCGAACTGAGTCCGCTCCAGCATTATTACAAGGCGGAAGAGTACCACCAGGATTACTTCCATCAACATCCGCTGGCAAGCTATTGCGCTCTGGTCGTCGAGCCGAAGGTGGCGAAAGTCCGCAAGGTTTTCGCGGATAAAGCCAAAGAGCATCAGGCATAGATGTATTTACGCGACCATGGCAGTGCCGATGGATCGCGTCCGGCTTTGCCGCATACGATCTGATATAGCGAAATCCAGTCTTGCGTAAATACGTAAGCACACCCTGCGAGATAGACGCGCCAGATACGGAAACGCTTGTCATCGATCAGCCGCTTGATGTCTTCGGCATTTGTTTCAAAGTTTTCGGCCCAGATGCCGCACGTTCTCGCATAGTGCCGGCGCAGGTTTTCGATATCGATCGCTTCCAGTCCGCCTTCCTGCATTGTGCGCAATACGGCGCCCAGGTGCACCAGTTCCCCATGAGGAAACACATACCGGCCGATGAACTCGCCGCCGCCATAGGCGGTTTCGCCATTGCGCGGATCGGTTGTAGTGATACCGTGGTTCATCACCAGTCCGTCATCCTTGAGCAACTCACGTATGCGTGAAAAATAGTGCGGCAGGTTCTTCTCGCCGACATGCTCGAACATGCCAACGCTGGTGATACGGTCGAAGCTGCCCTTGACGTCGCGGTAGTCTTCCAGCCGGATCTCGACACGTTCAGACAAGCCGGCGCGCCGCACGCGCTCCAGTGCAAGTTCGTGCTGGTTGCGCGAGAGCGTGATGCCAACGCATTTCGCGCCGAACTTCTGCGCCGCACGAATCGCCAGCGCCCCCCAGCCGCAGCCGATGTCGAGCAAGGTGTGGCCTGGCCGGACCTGGATCTTGGTCAGAATGTGGTCGATCTTTTTCAGTTGCGCGGTGTCGAGGTCCTCGTTGCCGTTTTCAAAGTAGGCGCAGGAATACACCATGTTCGCATCCAGCCATTTGCTGTAGAACTCGTTGGAAACGTCGTAGTGATAGCGAATGGCTTCTTCGTCGATTTTTCTGGTGTGATGGAAAGCGCGTGCGAGGCGGCCGAAACGGCCTTCGGTTTTGAGGGTACGGCGCGCCAGTTCCATACCGACCGAGATGATTTCGTTCACCCGGCCCTCTACCTCGATCTTGCCCTCGACATAAGCAGTGCCGAGGTTATAGAGCGATGGTTCGAGCAGATAGGTGAGCGCCGATGCCTGCGGCACTTTAATGGTGACTTGCGGCTGATGCCAGCCGAAGTCGAGCTGCTGTCCGTTCCACAGTTCCAACCGCAAGGGCAGGGCGGAGCTGTTGCGAATGCTTTCCACCCAACTGCCCAGTTTCTTTTCCCAAAACACGATATTTCTCCCATCCCTTAATGACAGACAATCGGGGCATGCGACAGATACGCTTTCCTGCCGTATTCCGGGATGGGAAAGTGCTATGGCTGCAGTCGTTGCCGTTGCCAAGTGCCGTCGGGCTGCAATGTGTATGCGATGCGGTCGTGCAGCCGTGATGGGCGTCCCTGCCAGAATTCCAGATAGTCGGGCACCAGGCGGTAACCGCCCCAATGCGCCGGACGTGGCGGATCTGCATCGCCGACTTGCCGTTCCACTTCCGACACGCGTGCTTCGAGCGCTTCCCGGCTTGCCACCGGGCGGCTTTGCGCCGAGGCGATTGCGCCGATGCGACTGCCTAGCGGCCGGCTTTGGAAATAGGCTTCGCTGTCGGCTTCCGGAATGCGTTCGACCTTGCCTTCGATACGGACCTGTCGCTCCAATGGTATCCAGTAAAACAGGAGCGCCGCATAAGGGTTTTGTGATAACTCATCGGCTTTGCGGCTCTCATAGTTGGTAAACCACGTGAAGCCGCGCTGATCGGCATCCTTGATCAGCAGAATGCGTGCCGACGGGCGACCATTGGTACCGACCGTGGACACGCTCATTGCATTTGCTTCCGGCACTTCAGCCGTGAGCGCTTCGTGGAACCATTTCAGAAACTGGTCGATGGGATTGGCCAGCACGTCCGTTTCGGTCAAGCTGGCATGGCTGTATTCCTTGCGTAAATCGGCTATCGATTTCATGATTCCTCTTGGTGTTGCGGTGCGCCGTCGGTTGTCGGAATGATTACCCTGGCCGGCGCATCGGGCAGGATACCGAAAATTCTGCCTCCTGCCACCATCTCCTGATCATCAGATTTGCATTGAACGACGACACGCACGGCGCCAGGCGGCAGGAATACCGGCGCCGATCATCGCGATCATTCCCCAGAAGACTACTTGCAGACCGAGTGCGGTTCCCGCACCGCCGAATGCCAGCGGTAGCAGTACCTGAGAGGCATTGCCGATGGTGACGCGCATGCCGACTGCTTCGGCCTCGCGGCCCGGCGGCGAACTATGGTGGAGCAAGGCCAGCATGTTGGGTTGGCTGGAGCCGACGGCCATGCCGAGCAGCATGGCGACTGCCGTGATGCTGCCTACGTGGTGCATCAGCGGAAAAACCGCGTAACAGCCCACTGCCAGAATCAATGCGGCGGTGAGCACCTGCCATTCGGACAGGGTGCGCGAAATCCGGGGCATTGCCAGCCGTACCGCGAAGGTCGCGGCAGAAAAACAGCCTAGTATCAGACCGATGGTCGAGGCGGAAAAACCGAGGTGCGAGGCGTGGATCGGGAGCACGAAGGTAAACAGATCCCACGCCGAAGAGAGCAGGGTGCCGATGCAATAAATGCTGCGCATCTCGGCGTTGCGTAACAGATCGAGCGCACTGCCCGGCGGTGTTTCTTCTTTCTGCGGTGCGCTGGCAAGGCGGCGTAGTTCGCCATAGGCAATGAGAACGAGCGAGCACACGCCAAATGCGCCGAAGACCAGGTAAGCGATGGCGTGGCGCGTGTGATCGATCAGGAAACCGGCGAGGACCGGGCCGCACAGGCCGGAAATGGAAAAGCCGAGCGCAAGCTTGCTGAAATTCGAGGCACGCTGTGCATCGGTACTCATGGCGCCGACCGTATGCTGTGCCGCGATCTGGATCACCATGAAACCGGTGCCGATCAGCATGGTGGCCAGATACAGCACAACCAGGCTGCCGATCGCACCTGCCAGCATGCAGCCGAGCGCGATCGACAGGCAACCGGCGAGCATCGGGCGGCGGATGCCAATGCGATCGATGAGGCGGCCGGCGTGCACTGCCAGCAGCATCGGGAAGAGTGCGAACAGGGCGATCAGCGTGCCTATAGTGAATTCGGAGGCGTGCAGTGAAAGGGCGTACAGCGAAGTCGTGATGCGCGCGCCGGCCAGCGCAATGTGCGCCATGAGCGAAACGGCAATGAGTTGCAGCAGCGTGGCGGGGAGGAGCACGGAAGAGGCCGTCGGAGATTGGAGCACAAAATGATTCTAGACGAAAATATTTCGCGTTGCTCTCCGTTAAAATGGCGAAATGAATGCGATTGCTCCCCTTTCTTCTCCTTCCGAAATTTCCATAGATGACGTCGATTTCGAACGTCGTTTCGGCGGCATTGCACGCTTGTATGGCAATGATGCTTTGGCACGTTTTTGCGAGGCGCATATTTGCGTGATCGGCGTGGGAGGCGTCGGCTCGTGGATCGTGGAAGCCTTGGCGCGCAGCGCGATCGGGCATATCACGATGATCGACCTGGATAATGTTGCCGAATCGAACGTCAATCGTCAGATCCATGCATTGACCGAAACGCTGGGCAAGGCCAAGGTCACTGCGTTGGCCGAGCGTATCGCGCAAATCAATCCGTATTGCAAGGTGACCGAAGTCGAGGATTTCATCGCGCCGGACAATCTTGAAGCGATGATAGGGAAGGATCGTTACGACTATGTCATCGACGCGATCGATAGTGTGCAGGCCAAGACGGCGCTGATCGCGTATTGCCGCGATCACAGTATTCCCTTGATTACCATCGGGGGCGCGGGCGGCCAGATCGATCCGACGAAAGTCGAGATTCGCGATCTGTCGCGTACCGAGCAGGAACCGTTGCTAGCGAAAGTGAGAAAACGCTTGCGTGCCCAGCACGGTTTTCCTCGCGGCACGAAAAACAAATTCGGCATCGATGCCGTTTTCTCGACCGAGCCGCTGCGTTTTCCAGAAGGGATGGCTTGCGAAACTGAAGATGACGCAGGCATTACCGGCCTCAACTGCGCCGGCTTCGGTTCGGCCATGGTGGTGACTGCGACCTTCGGTCTTGTTGCCGCTGCACATGTGCTGCGCAAGCTGGCGGAATCTCACTAATCCGGCCGATCCGGGCTGCCCATTCCGGGTTCGTTCGGTATCCTCAAGCGCTCATCCAGTGAGCGCGATGCAATTATTTCGTAGTGGCTTCCTTCGACGCGCATGTCGGAGCACACCAAGACCACGCGGTTGGCATGCCAGCGGATCGGCGCGAAAGCGAGGTCAGGCGGTGTCAAAGCATCTCGCACCAGCGTGATGTGCGGCGAGAACGGATTGTGCGAATCGAAGGCAATACCCTGGTTGATGAGGGCTTCGGTCAATTCTCGATACAGCATCTGCAGCGTACGCGGCGTTTCATGCATGCCGGCCCAGGCGATGCGATTGCGGACAAAATAGCCGACACGGTCGAGCAGCAGGTCCGGTGCAGGAGAGTGCAGATGCAGCAGGATGTCCTTGAGCGTCGGCAGCAGCGATACCGGTTGCTGACCGAGGAAGGCGAGCGTCAGGTGCAAGTGTTCGTAAGGCGTGATGCGGCCTCGGATTGGCGCTTGCAATTGTTTCAGCGTGGCGCGTGTGGAATCGTCAGGCCAAAGTGCAAAGAACAGCCGCATTGTTTCTGTCTTGGTGGCAGTCATGTCATGCTTTCCAAGGTGAGATTATGTATTCACCTTAGCACCCGATACCCAAGATTGCCATGAGGCGAATCAGAATTTTGCATTAATGACATAGCGCTGCTCCGTGGTCGGTGTATCCGCCCTCGGTAACCGGCAGAAATTCCCATTCGTACCCTCGTTGCTTGAGCGTGAGTTTGAGCACGCCGTGTGTGGAGTTGTCCTTTGCCTCGCTATCGGCGCGTTGCAACAAGAACAAGCTGAGTTTCGCGCCGCCCGTACCAACTACGAACTGACGCATGCCGCGTGCATCATCGCGGTTGCCGTTCGCATCCTTCGGCGCGAAGCGTTCGTAATCGTGATCGTGCGCCGCAAGCACAAGATCGGCGCCGGCAGCCGCCAGTATCTTCCAAGCTGCTTCCATTCGGCTGTCGCTGCCGTGTCCTCCAGAACTGAACATCGGATGGTGCCAGTAGGCCAGCGTGCAGTATGTTTTGTTGCGCGCGAGATCGGCCTTTAGCCAGGCGAGTTGTTCCTTGTGCTGTTCCGGGTTCAGGTAGCTGTTGAGTGAGATGAGGTGCCAGCCGCCCAGGTCGAAGCTGTAGTAGCCGCGGCGGTTGGGGCCGGCGGCCTTGTCGAAATAGCCGTAATAGCCGATGGCCTGTGGTGTGTAGTAGTCATGGTTGCCGGGCGTTGGGTAGGTGCGTTGCTTGAAGCGGCCCCAGGTCGGCTGATAGCAGTTCTCGAATTCGGTCGGCAGCCCGACGGGATAAGTATTGTCACCAAGCGTCAGCACCATGGCGTTTTTGTCGTGTGCGAGTCCGGCTTCGATTAATGATGCGGTTTTCGCCGCGCCGCTTTTTGCGGGAGGCAGGCTCTTGCAATCGGCAATATCGCCTGCTGCATAAACAGTCACGCCCTTGCCGCCAAGTGTGGCTGCACGTGCTTGTGCATCTGGTACGCCTTGTTGCGCCAAGCACCACGAGAAGGTGCACGATGCGATGATCGAAACGATAAATTTATTGTAAGCAATTCTTGTGCTATTCACTTCCACATTCCCGCTATGCGGGTAAATGTGACATGTGTCGCCGACCCGCCTGCGGCATCACAGGCGGTATTGTAAGGCGGGCGACAAGAGGTTGCCTGGAGTGATGACGCTAGAACTCGTGTTCCACGAAGGCGCGTCGCGCGCGTTCTTCCGCAGCGCGCCATG
>Ga0207679_10002922_pt1 | contig 10586 bp, 11 predicted proteins | sample KBSC73metaG_FD_184320 | JGI IMG/M metagenome (GOLD analysis project Ga0207679, IMG submission 184320) | Corn rhizosphere microbial communities from Kellogg Biological Station, Michigan, USA - KBS C7-3 metaG (SPAdes) (version 2) | ecosystem: Host-associated > Plants > Roots > Rhizosphere > Soil ...
AGCGTTACGACGGGGATGCCGAACCGGTCGGCAAGGCGCATCAGCCTGATCGCCTTCCGGTAGCCTTCGGGCTTGGCCATCCCGAAATTGTGCCGGAGCCGCGAGGCGGTGTCGTCGCCCTTCTCGTGCCCGATCAGCATGACGCGTCGCCCGTCGATGCGGGCAAGGCCGCCGACGATGGCCGGATCGTCGGCGAAAGAACGATCGCCGGCGAGGGGCAGGAAGTCGTCGACGATGCCCCCGACGTAATCCTTGAAATGCGGGCGATCTGGGTGCCGGGCAACCTGCGCCTTTTGCCACGGGGTCAGCTTCGCATAGGTGTCGCGAAGAAGCTTGTCGGCCTTGGACTCGAGCCTGGCGACCTCCGCATCAATATCGATGTCGTCGGAACTGGCTGCAGTCTCGCGAAGCTCGGAGACACGCGTCTCGAGCTCGGCGATCGGCTTTTCGAAATCGAGGTAGGTCTGCATTCGTGGCGGCGACTAGGCGGAACGAGCGTATCTGGTCAACGTGAACGCGTTGCCAGCGGATGCCGCGCATTGACGAGCTCCACCAGCCGGGCGCTGTCCACATGGGTATATATCTGGGTCGTCGCGATGTCGGCATGACCGAGCAGGGATTGGAGCACGCGAAGGTCGGCGCCGCCGGAGAGCAGGTGCGTCGCAAAGGCGTGACGAAGAACGTGCGGGCTGACTCGCTCGGGCGGAATTCCGGCGTCAGCGGCCATTGCGCGAACGATCTGAAAAAGCCGAACCCGGCTTAGGTGAGCCTTGCCGCTGGGGAAAAGCCAGGTTGTGCCGCCGGGCGATATGTCGAGCCACCTTTCGACCGCCGCCTGCGCGCGTGAGGAAATCGGGACCAGCCGCTCCTTCGATCCTTTGCCGCGCACCATCAGGAAGGGCTGATTCGCCCTCACGGCCCCGCGCGGCAGGCTGACTAGCTCGGTGGCTCGCAGCCCGGACCCGTAGAGCAGCTCCAGCAGCGCCAGATTGCGGACCGCGGCGAGTTCCCCGCTCGCGGCCCGGTCCTCCGCGGCCTCGAACATCCGCTGGACTTCATGAGTGTCGAGTATCCGCGGCAAAGGGCGCTCAAGGCGCGGGCGCGGCAGCGCCTCGGACGGATCGTCCTTGCGCAGGCCATCATCAACCAGGAAGGCGTAAAAGCGTCGGAGCGCCGCAGAACGGCGCGCTACGGTCGACGGCGCGAGCTCCCCCCAATTCGCGCCGAGGCGGGACAGGTCGTCGGTGGATGCGGAACCGAGCGAGCCGACGGCTTCGGACGCCCGGTCGAGATCGTTGCGATAAGCGGCGAGTGTGTGGCGGGACGAGCCGGCTTCTGCGGCCATCATGTCGAGGAAACGGTCGACGAGGGCCCGATCGTCGGGCGTCACGTTCGTGAAAGCGCCTCGGCGGCGATCATCCGCGCCGTAAACTCCTGATGAGTGCGGTTCAGGGCTGAAACCGCATGGTAGAGATGGGATCCCGGCACGCGGTCGAAGCGCGGTGTCTGGAAGCCCGTGCCCGTCAGGACCAGCACCGTGCCGCCCTGCCCGCGAATCGCGGCCGCGTCGATCATTCGCGTCCAGCTCGTGACATGCCCGAGACCGAGCCCGTATCGGCGATTGAATGTATTGGCCGTATCCGCGCTGATCCGACCGAGCCCGGCCAGGCCTGCGACGAGCAGTGCGCTGCGGACCCGATCACGGCTCTTGTCGCGGCGGATGAAGCCTGTGATGCGGCTCGAGCCCACGTCGGCGATGTTCGGCGTCGCGAGCGCCAACATGGCCCAGCAACGATCGCTGTCCTCATCCTCCATGCCGTTCACTGCAGTAATCCAGCGCGCCGCCGCCTGGTCATATCCTCCCGCAAGCATCGCTGAGATGAGATCCGGCGCGTCCTTCGAAAGCTTGGAATTCGGCTCCACAAGCGTCGCCGCCCGCGCCGCGAGCGCTCGTGCCGCTTCCTTCTGGAGCCCATCCTTTCCTGTGCCGAGGAGCTTGCGGATGGCCGCCAGCCGCGTGTCCGCACCCTTCCCCACGAAGGCCTGCCGCAGCTGCCAGGCGTCCGTGTCCGGCAAATCGCTTGGGTCCGTCGAATCGTAGATCGACGAATAGAGGTCGACCATCGTCTGCGACGAGAAAACGCCGAGACCGGCGGCAATCATTGCCGACGGGAGCCGTTGCTGCGCGCTCAACAATGGCGCGCGCGCCTGAAATGCACGCAACTGCGGTGAGGCGGCATTCATCAGTCGGTCTGGCGGCGTTGCGCCGGTTCCGGTGGCCAGGCCGAAGCGCCAGGCGGTGAGCGAATCGACTGGATCCCATTCGATGGTGGCCGCACGGCCGTTCGCACCGGCGCCCACCACCTTCTCGGCCAGAGTGAGGTCGACGCCGCCGATCCGGCCGAAGCGGCGGGCCTGGTCGATCATCGCTGCGGCCGACTCGGGCTCACCCGCGAGCGAAGCGCAGATCGCCTGCACCAGGCGCTGAATCGCCGCATCGTTCTGCCTCAGCCCGTCTTCGAGCGGGCAAAGCGCCGGCGGGTCGGCATTTGCGAGTGCGCTCTGAACCGCGACCTGCACCATTTTCGGTGTGAAGCGGTCCGCATCGACGCCCGCAACAAGCATTCGCGCTGCATCGGCCTCGCCGAGCCGCAACAAGAGCCAGGCGCGCTCGCCGACCCAATCCACCGGATGGACGCCAACCGGTGCGCGAAGCCTGGCGAGGAGCCCGTCACGCAGCGCGATATGCGCCCAGCGCGACGCGAGGGGCGTGTGCATCCGCCGCATCAACGTCGTGAGGAAGGCGCCGCTCGCGCCGCCCCAGGCATCGTCCGTCAAGCCGGCGTCTTCCGGCCGCAGGCTGCCGACGGTCCACGCGTCTCTTCGCGCCCAGCCGGGATATTCGACCGGCGGCGCGGGCGGGGCAACGTTTAGACTGGTAACCTCCTCAACCGCGCTTTCGTCGCCCGCAGAGGGAATCGGCTGGCTCGCGATCGGCGTCGCCGTGGCCGGCTGCGCGGCCGTCGGTGCCGGCGTCGGCGTCGGCGTCGGCGCGGCCTGCGGCGTCGCTGCCTGCTGGGCGAGCGCGGGCAGTGCGAGAACGACCGCGGCAGACGCGATCAGGAGCCGCTTATTGCGCATTGCCTCCCGCGGCCGCGCCTTGCGGAACGGCGACCTCGATGGTGTGGGTGGGCTGCTCTTTCGGCAGCGTCGAAAGAAAGAAAAGCGCGCCGATCAGGATTACGGCGACGATGATGAGCACAAGCAGGCGCGACATGGCGGTGGCTTTTGCCCAGCCGACAAGCCGCTGTATAGCCCTTTATAGTGACAGACCTGGGTAAGCGTCTCGACCGCCCCGTGGTGCTGGTCGGGCTGATGGGGGTTGGAAAATCGACGGTCGGGCGCCGCCTGGCCAAACGCCTTGGCTTGTCCTTCGTCGACAGCGATGCGGAGATCGAGGATGCTGCGGGCTATCCGGCGGCAGAGATCTTCGAACGCTATGGCGAAACCGATTTTCGAGATGGCGAGCGACGCCTGGTGGCCCGGCTCATCGAAGGCGAGGTTCGTGTCATTGCGACCGGCGGCGGCGCTTATATCGATCAACGCACCCGTGAGCTGCTGAACGAGCGCGCGATCACGATCTGGCTCGACGCTCCGGTCGACATCCTGGCCGAGCGCACGTCCCGGCGCGATACCCGCGCCCAGCTCAGGAACGGCGATCCGAAAGCCGTTCTCGAGAAGCTCGCCGACGAACGCCGGGCCTCCTATGCCCAAGCTCATATTCACGTGAGGAGCGGCGACGGCGCGCACAAGGACGTCGTTGAGGCGATCATTCAGGCCCTCGACGAGTATTTGACGCCGCCGGCGAGCTAGGCCGCGCTGCCCACCTCTTCGTCGGGGAGCGCGCGGTCGGGACTGAACGACCGCTCGAGCCCGGCGCGGAGGTCGCCCGTTTCGGTCTGCCGCTCAAGCCTTTCGCAATCCCGCAGCCGATATTCGCGGTCCACCCGGTCGATTTCGCCGGGGTCAATACCGGCGTCCTTCAACGCCGCACGGCCCATCTTGACCGCGCTCTCGAACAGCTCGCGCTGGGTGTAAGCGAGGTCCAGGCCGTCGAGCTCGATCATGTGCCGGCGATCGAAGGTCCGAACCATCACGCGCGCCTGCGGAAAGGCCTCCAAAACCCGGGCCAGCGCCTCGCGGGTCAGGCTTCCATCGACGTTGTCGTTGCAGAACAGGATCGCCCGCGCTTGCTCGGCACCGGCTGTCCGCAGCAAGTCGACGCGGGTGCCGTCGCCAAAATAGACCTTTGTGCCGAAGGTGCCGGCAGCTTCGATCATCTCGGCGTCGGTATCGACGAGGGTCACCGGCACGCTCTTGGCCATCAGCATCTGCGCAACGGTCTGGCCGAAGCGGCCGTAGCCGACGACGATCACGGGCGTATCGGGGCCCGCCTCAGGTCCCTCAAGGCCCCTCGCCCGACGCTCCTCGTTCGCTTCGAGCCGGTCGATCAGCCGCATCAGGAACGGTGTCGTCGCCATCGAGAGCGTAACTACTGCACCGAACAGCGAAGCGGCTTCCGGCGTAATCAGCCGCGCCGCCGTCGCCTGGGCGAACAGCACGAAGCCGAACTCGCCCGCCTGGCTGAGCAGCAAACCCAGCCTGATCGAGCTGGCGAGCCGGGCCCCGAAGCTCCGGTCGATCACTGCGATGATCAATGCCTTGGTCGCGATCACAGCGGCGGCGATGCCGACGACGAAGAGCGGACGCTCCGCAACCAGCCTCAGGTCGAGCAGCATCCCCACGGACAGGAAGAACAGGCCGAGGAGGATCGAGCGGAACGGCTCGACATCTGTCTCAAGCTCATGCCGGTAAGGAGACTCCGCAAGCATCACGCCCGCGACGAAGGCGCCGAGGGGAACGGAGAGGTGAAGCATGTGCATGACCGCCGCTGCACCGACCACGGTGAACAGGCCGGCGACGACGAAGAGCTCGCGCTCGGCGAGGCGCCCGACGAGACGGAAAAAGGGATTGAGCACCAGTCGTCCGACGATGACGAGGCCGATCACCGCGAGGACCGTGTAGAGCGCGAGTGTCCAGCCGACCGGTGCGGTCGGATCGGGGGGCGTCCGCGACATGGCCGCGACGATCGTGATCATCGGGACGATCGACAGGTCCTGAAAGAGCAGGATCGAGAAAGTGCGTTCGCCCTGCGGCGTGTTCAGCTCATTGTCCGCGCGGAGCATAGGCAGCACCTGGGCCGTCGACGACAGCCCCAGCGGAAGCCCGATCGCCAGCGCTGCCTCAGGCGAAATGCCGAGTGCGAGGTAAAGCAATCCGCTGATCGCTAGCCCGCATAGGACCACTTGCAACAGGCCGAGCCCGAAAATGTCGCGCCTCAGTCGCCACAGCCGCCGCGGCTGAAGCTCCAGGCCGACGATGAAAAGCAGGAGCGCGATGCCGATCTCGGTGACGCTCGTCACCTGCTCCGGATCCTCGATCAAACCGAGCAGTTGCGGGCCGATCAGCGCGCCGGCGACGATGTAGCCAAGGGTTGCACCCAGCTTGAGGCGCCGGAACAGGGTCACGAACACCAGTGCGGCGCCGAGCATGATCGCTCCGCTTTCCAGTATCGCGGTTGTCGCTTGAGCAGTCTCGACAGGCGTCGTCGTCACCGGGCGGCCTCGATGGCGGCAAGCAGGGCGCGGAACGGCAGCAGGATCGCGCCATGGCGGCCTTTCCGGGCGCGTGCGGGCGCAAGGGCGGCAATTCCAGGCCAGCCAGCTTCGCGCTCATTGTCTTCCGCAAGCCAGCGGCTCAACGACAGCATCGCTTCCGAAACCTCGCCATGGGTCCGGCCGCGGCTATGCCGTTCGAGGAGCGCCGCCGAGGCCTGCCCGAACGCACAGGCCTGAATCTGCATCGAGAGCCGCTCGATTCGGCGGCCTGGATCGAGCTGGACCGCAAGGACGATGCGGCTACCGCAAGTCGGAGAACGAAGCTCTGCGCGCCCATCCTCTCGTTCCAACTCGCGAGGCTCGCCGAGCGACGCGGCGAGGCGAAGGATCTCGGTCGTGTAGAGAGGGGCGCTCATTCCCGGCGCCAAGTGGTGCCGCCCGCGCCGTCTTCCAAGACGATGCCCTCCGCCTTGAGGTCATCACGGATGCGATCCGCCGCTGCGAAGTCGCGGTTCTTCTTGGCCTCAGCACGCTCCGCGATCCGAGCTTCAACCGCGGCCGCGTCGGTGTCGCCCTGAAACCAATCGGCTGACGAGCTGCCCAGCAGCCCGAGCACTTGAGCGCTCGCCCTGAGCGCGCCGCCGTCCAGAGCCGAAAGGCGTGACATCGCCAGCGGCGTGTTGAGATCGTCGTGCAGTGCGTCGAGGACGCCTTCATCGACGGCTTCGGGCTCCCCGTCGCCTGCGGCCCGATAGAGCCGGTCCAGCGTCGACTTGGCCTGCGCGACCAGATTGTCAGTCCACGGAAGCGGCTGCCGATAATGTGCTGATAGCAGCGCCAGCCGCAGCGTTTCGCCGCGATGGCCCTGTTCGAGCAGCTCCGCGGGCGTGACGATGTTGCCAAGACTCTTCGACATCTTTTCGGCGCCCATGTCCACGAAGCCGTTGTGGACCCAGAATCTCGCGAGGGGCAGGCCGCCGTGCGCGCAGCGGCTCTGCGCGATCTCGTTCTCGTGATGCGGGAAGATGAGGTCGAGGCCGCCGCCATGAATGTCGATCGTGTCGCCAAGGTGCCGCTCGATCATGGCCGAGCATTCGACATGCCAGCCGGGACGCCCCCGTCCCCACGGCGAGTCCCAGCCGACCACGCCTTCCTCGCTGGGTTTCCACAGTACGAAATCCGCCGGATCCCGCTTGTAAGGCGCGACCTCGACACGCGCGCCCGCAATCATCTGGTCGCGGTCGCGCTTGCTGAGAACGCCATAATCGGGATCGCTCGGCACCGAGAAGAGCACATGGCCCTGCGCCTCATAAGCGTTGCCGTGCGCGATCAATCTTTCGATCATCGCGGTCATGGCGCCGATTTCCTTGGTTGCATGCGGCGCGATATCGGGAGGGCGAACACCCAAGGCGCCCATGTCCTCCAGATAATGGCGCTCGTAACGCTCCGTGATCACCGTCGGATCGACACCCTCGGCTTTGGCGGAAGCGATGATCTTGTCGTCGACGTCGGTGACGTTGCGGGCATAGACGAGGCTCTGCTCGCCGAACTCATGCCGGATCAGGCGCGCAAGCGTGTCGAACACCACCGCCGGGCGGGCATTGCCGATGTGAGCGCGGCCGTAAACCGTCGGTCCGCAGACATACATGGTGATCCGCTGCGAATTGAGCGGCACGAACGGTCGCTTTTCGCGCGCCAGCGTGTCGTGCAGGCGGATCATGCCCCTTCCCCGACCTTGTTCACCTTGAGCCGCCTTGCCTGGACCCAGTCCACGATCCCGCGTCCGCTCGCGTTGAGCAGCGGATAGGTCCGCGATTTCGTCATCCACTGCGGCCGCTCGGCTTGGGGGCCGTAAACCATGTCCGTCGCGAGATTGGCAAGGAGGAAGAATAATGTCGCTCCGAGGAGGCCCTTCAGAGCGCCGAAGCCGCCGCCCAGCACCCGGTCGAACGGGCCGAGCATCGAATGGCGGCGCGTCTTGCCGCCGAGCGAGCGCGCAAGAAGCTTTACTATGATGAAGCTCGGGACGAACAGAATGGCGAAGGCGAGCACCGCCGCAGCGGCGGACTCAGTCCCAAAGCTTCTGATCAGCCCCGTCCACAGCTGAGTGTGAAACAGCTTCAGCATCGCAATTGCGACGACCCACGCGAACAAGGAAATTACCTCGTGCACGAAGCCGCGAACGAAGCCGACGGCGGCGCCGCCGATCAGCAAGAGAAATACGAAGACGTCGAGCGCGGTCATTATGCCCGCGCTAGCGAACGGCTCTCCGGCGCGCCAGCCCTCAGGCCGGTCGGCGAACCACGGCGACCAGGCTGACGCCGAACGGCATGGGGATCCGGCCGAGCATCGCTGCCTCGAGGCCGAAGACAGCGTGCAGCGCGGCGTTGACCGGGGCGCTCGGGAGCCTGTCGTCGGCGGAATCCTTGCGCGTTATCTTAGCCGCGAGCCGGGCCGCGGCGACCAGCGGATAAAGTAAGGTGTTGAAATAGCTCAGTAGCTGCACCTCGAGCCCGGAACGAAGGAAAAGCTCGCCGAGCTGCTTCTTCGTGTAGCGCCGGAAATGATGGTGGGCCGCGTCATGCGCGCTCCACATCCACGGATTGGCCGGCACGGTCAGCAGGAGCGCGCCGCCGGGCTTCAACCGACGATGGATCGCCCGCAGCGAGGCAAGATCATCCGGCACATGTTCGAGAACATCGAGCAAGGCGATCAGGTCGTAAGCGTTGCGATCGAACATCGAAAGGTCGGGCAGCTTCGCTTCCTTGACCTTTCGCGGCAGGCGCTTGTTCGCGACCGCACGGGCGCAGCGATCCAGTTCGCTCGCTTCCAGCCGGCCGAACTGCTTCAGCATGGCGAGATTGTGCCCAGTGCCGCAGCCGACCTCCAGGATCCGCGCTTTCTCAGGAGGCTGGACGACCCGTTCGATCAGCCGCTTCAGGATTCGCCTGCGCGCCAGAAACCACCAGTGATGTTGGTCGAGCTCGACCATCCGGTCGAAAACGGCGCGTTCCATAAACTCTCTGTCCCCTTGCCGGTGCGCTTTGTGGGGCGGGAGAAGTAAAGGTCTCGTAAACCATTCCGCCCTAGCCTTCCCCGTAAAGGGAGGAAGCCGTGGCCGCTCAGCGCAAGAAACTGGCGATCGCCTCGCCGCCGTCGGTCGGCGATCTGCGCGCGCAGCTCGTGAAGCGCGGAATGGTGGCGCCGCTCCTGTCCGTCGTCGTGCCGGTCAAGAACGAGGAACAGGGCATCCTGCCATTCGTCGAGCGCGTCGGTGCGATCCTGGAAGGCATTGCGGCAACCGAAGGCTGGGAAATCCTGTTCGTAGATGACGGCAGCAGCGATGCCACTCTCGCCGCCATCGTCGCCGCCCACCAGCGCGACGCACGCGTCCGGGCGATCTCGCTGTCGCGTAATTTCGGGAAGGAAGCGGCGCTAAGCGCCGGCATCGACCATGCCCGTGGCAATGCCGTGATCCCGATGGACGTCGACATGCAGGACCCACCCGAGGTGCTCCCGGAGATGGTCGCCAAGTGGCGTGACGGAGTGGAAATGGTGTTCGGCGTTCGCCGGTGCCGCAACAGCGACGGCTGGGCCAAGCGCATCACCGCCGGCCTTTACTACCGCGCGCACAACTGGGTTTCGTCGGACAAGATCCCCGAAAACGCGGGCGATTTCCGCCTGATGGACCGCAAGGTCGTGGACGTGATCCGCGCCATGCCGGAGCGCAACCGCTTCATGAAGGGCCTGTTCGCCTGGGCAGGGTTCAAGCAGGCGGCCGTCGAATATGATCGCGCCGAGCGCGAAACCGGGACCACGAAGTTCAACTATTGGAAGCTTTGGACGCTCGCGCTCGACGGGATCACCTCGGCCTCGACGGTGCCGCTGCGGATCTGGAGCTATGTCGGCGCGCTGATCGCAGTGTTCGCCCTGGGCTACGCGAGCTTCATCGCCTTCGACACGTTGGTCTTCGGCAACAGCGTGCCCGGCTATGCGTCCATCATGGTGTCGGTGCTCTTCCTCGGCGGAGTACAGCTAATCTCGCTGGGCGTGCTCGGCGAATATGTCGGGCGCATCCTCACCGAGACCAAGCAGCGCCCGCTGTACGTGGTGCGCGATACCGTCGGGATTGAATCGCAGCTGACGCGCTGACTTCAGCTGGCGAGGTCCAGCTCCATGAACACCAGCCAGTTCCTGAGCTCCGGCGACATGCCGTAATAGGGCTGGGCGTTCCGGAAGCCGAGCCTGCGGTATAGGCCCTGCGCTTCGACCTGCTTCGGGCCGGTGTCGAGCATCATCTTCCGATATCCGAGCTCACGGGCCCGTTGGACGACTGCTCGTGCCAACGCCTTGCCGGAGCCCGAGCCATGCGCCGACGGATCGACGAACAGCCGCTTCATTTCGCATCTGATCTCGTCGAGCCGCTTCAGGGCGACGCAGCCGACAACCCTGCCCCCGACTTCGGCCACCAGCAGAGCGCCGTCCGGCGGCGAATAATAGCCCGGGAGCCCGCGGAGCTCGGCCTCATAGGCATCGTCATCGAAGTAACCATCGATCATCGCGCGATCGGAGGCGTGGCGATCGTAATGCCACCGGATGAAGGCTCGCATCAGCTCGGCGACCGCGGGATAGTCTCCTGGCTTAGCGTCCCGGATCATCGGCCCAGTATGTGATCCACCAGCCCGCGTAGGTTCAGGAACTCGACGAGCTTGATGCCCTCGCCTCCCTTGAGGCCTTTCGGAGCCCAGCCGATTTCGAACCCAAGCTTGGCGGACTCCTTGAGCCTCAGTCCTGCGTGGGCAACGGGTCGGATCTCGCCCGACAGCGCGATTTCGCCAAGCACCACGCATTCGCTCGGCACTGGCCGCTCGGACATTGCCGATACCAAGGCCGCCGCGACTGCGAGGT
>Ga0207679_10002925_pt1 | contig 10572 bp, 9 predicted proteins | sample KBSC73metaG_FD_184320 | JGI IMG/M metagenome (GOLD analysis project Ga0207679, IMG submission 184320) | Corn rhizosphere microbial communities from Kellogg Biological Station, Michigan, USA - KBS C7-3 metaG (SPAdes) (version 2) | ecosystem: Host-associated > Plants > Roots > Rhizosphere > Soil ...
CAGTGGTTTGCTAAGCCCGCCAGTGACTTAGCAAGGGATGGTGCCCAGGAGAGGACTCGAACCTCCACGCCCTTGCGAGCGCCAGCACCTGAAGCTGGTGCGTCTACCAATTCCGCCACCTGGGCACGGATGCTGAATATGCGAGGTAGGGGCGGGCGCTTAAAGGGGGCGAGAGCGCCTTGTCAATCGGAACGCGCCGGGGCTAGGGCGGTCGCATGATCGCGCGCCCGGAAGAGCTTGTGACCGTGTTCGGCGGCGGCGGTTTCATGGGCCGCTACGTCTGCGAATATCTGTTCAAGAGCGGCGTTCGCGTTCGCGTCGCAAGCCGCGATCCCCGCAACGCTTATTTCATCCAGCCGCTAGGGCAGGTCGGCCAGTTCGGCTTCGTCCAGGCCGACATCGGCGACCGGGCGAGCGTAGACCGCGCGGTCGACGGCGCGACGGCAGTCGTCAATCTGTGCGGGGTATTCGGGAAAGCGATGCGCGCGGTTCACGTGGAGGGCGCGCGCCACGTGGCCGAGGCCGCGAAGAAGGCCGGCTCCGGGGCGCTTGTCCATGTCTCGGCGATCGGCGCCGACGTGAATTCGGAATCCAACTACGGCCGGACCAAGGGCGAGGGCGAAGCCGCGATCCGCAAGGCCTTTCCGAAGGCGACGATCATCCGCCCCTCGCTGGTCTTCGGTCCGGAAGACGAGCTCACGAACCGCTTCGCCGGCATGGCGCGGCTGCCGTTCCTCCCGATCATCGCGTCGGAGCGCAAATTCCAGCCGGTTTACGTCCGCGACCTTGGCCAGGCGATCGCGAAGGCGGTCCTCGAGCCGCAGGTGCACGGCGGCAAGACTTACGAGATCGGCGGCCCGCAGGTCCTCAGCATGGCCGAGCTTCACCAGGCGATCCTCGATCTGACCGGCCAGACCCCCGAAGTGGTCCATGTGCCGGACCTGTTCGCGGACCTGCTGTCCAAGCTTGGCTGGCTGCCGGGCGCACCTCTGACGCGGGATCAGTGGCTGATGCTCCAGCGGGATAGCGTTGCGGCAAAGGGCGCTCCGGGTCTCGACGCGTTCGGCATCCGCGCGACCCCCCTTGCGGCGGTCGGCCACGAGTGGCTGGGCCGCTTCCATCGCGGCGGCAAGTTCGCCGGCCGGCGAATTAAATTTGACCGCGACCAACTGAGCCCGGACCAACCGCACTTATGCCCATCCTGCTGATCGCGATCATCCTCGGCATCGTCGAGGGCGTCACCGAATTCATCCCGGTATCTTCCACCGGTCACCTGATCCTCGCCACCGAGCTGCTCGGCTTCGACGCGGAGAAATGGTCCGCGTTCAACGTCATCATCCAGTTGGGCGCGATCCTGGCCATCGTCGCACTCTATTGGCGGACGTTCTGGGCCGTGCTCGAAGGACTGATCAAGGCGAACCCCGTGTCTTGGCGCTTCGTCCGCAACATCGTGATTGCCTTTCTGCCTTCGGCGATCCTGGGGTTCCTCCTCATCAACAAGATCGAAGCCCTGCTCGGCAATGGGCTCGTCGTCGCCGTGGCGCTGATTCTCGGCGGCGTCGCCATCCTGATCATCGAGCGGACCGTGAAACCGGGTGAAATTGTCGGCGTCGCCGAGATGCCGCTCAAGACCGTGGTCGGAGTCGGCCTCATCCAGTGCCTGTCGATGGTCCCGGGCGTCAGCCGATCCGGCGCGACGATCCTCGGCGGGCTGTCGCTCGGCGTCGAGCGGCGCACGGCCGCGGAATTCAGCTTCTTCCTCGCCATCCCGACGATGCTCGGCGCCACCACGCTCGAGCTGGTCAAGCATCGCGACACGCTGATGGCCGGCGCGAGCGGAGTCGGCTTCGGCACCGTGGCGGTCGGGTTCGTGGTCAGCTTCATTGTGGCGATCGTCGTCGTGAAGGCGTTCGTGGCCTATATTTCACGGCATGGCTTCGCGCCCTTCGCCTGGTACCGGATCATCGCCGGATTCGCGGCGCTCGTCTGGCTCACGATGCGTTGAGTTTGTCTCCGGCGCGGACAGTGATAGACTGTCCGGCATGCGTAAGCATTTGATTCTCCTGCCTCTAATCCTGGTCGGCATGCCGGCCGTCGGTCAACCGGCGCCTTCCGAGCCGCCGAAGGTCCCGCCGCAATTGTTCGATCCGGGCATGGCCGACCGTCTTGCCGGGACGATGCAGTCGCTGTCGAAAGCGCTGCTCGACCTGCCCGTGGGAGAGCTACAGGCCGCGGTCGAAGGACGCCAGGCTAGCCCTGCGGAAAAGAAGCTGACGGTGCGCGACCTTGGCCGTCGCGACGATCCCAATTTCGACCGCAATTTCCGGCAGCAGATCGCGCAGGCCCGACCGGCGATCGAGCGCGGCATGAAGGCGATGAGTGCGGCGCTTCCCGCGATCGAGAAAGCGCTCGACGATGCGGGCCGGGCGATCGACCGGGCTGCCGCAAACATGCCCGATCCGACCTATCCCAAGCGCTAGACGAGCCGCGCCTACGCGCTAAAGCTGGCTGCTTCATGTGGCAGCTCTTCCAGTTCCCGTTGTGCCCCTTTTCGCGCAAGGTCAGGCTTGTCCTCGCGGAGAAGGGCATCGGCCATGAGCTGGTGCGCGAGAACCCGTGGGAGAAGCGGGACGAGTTCATCGACCTGAACCCGGCGGGTGAGACGCCGGTGATGGTCGAAGCGGACCAGGCGGTGACCTTGATCGGGTCCCAGCCAATCGTCGAATATTTCGACGAGACGGTCGACCGGATGCCGATGATCCACGGCAATGCCGCGCTCCGCGCCGAAATCCGACGGATGACGGAGTGGTTCGATATCAAGCTTTACCGCGAAGCGGTCGAGCCGCTCATGCACGAGCGGATGAGGAAACGCCTGGTGAGCCGCGAAAGCCCGGACACTCGCGTTCTGCGCGAGGCGATGCGGGTGGCGTCGGAGCATCTCGATTATCTCGACTATCTGCTCGACCATCGCCGCTGGCTCGCGGGCCCCGGGCTAAGCCTCGCCGACTTCACTGCCGCCGCGCATCTTAGCGTGATCGATTATCTGGGTGCCCTCGACTGGCGCGGGCACAAGCAGACCAAGGATTGGTATGCGGTGATGAAATCGCGGCCTTGCTTCCGGCCGCTGCTGGGCGAGCGGATGGAGGTCATCGTTCCGCCGGGCCACTACGACAAGGTCGATTTCTAGGCGTCGCGATGGCCGCGCAGTTCCATCTTCGCGGCGGCGTGCTTCACTGCGAGGAAGTGCCGCTGCCGCATATTGCGCAGCAGGTCGGCACGCCCGTCTACGTCTATTCGGCAGGAGCGATGCGCGACAATGTAGGCGCGCTGCGCGGCGCGCTGTCCGAGCTCGACGAACCGCTGATTGCCTATGCCGTCAAAGCGAACCCGAACGCGGCGGTTTTGGCCACGCTGGCTGCGGAAGGACTGGGAGCGGACATCGTCTCCGGCGGCGAACTCCTGCGCGCGCTTGCGGCCGGCATTGCCGCGGACAAAATCGTCTTTTCCGGAGTCGGCAAGACGCGCGACGAGATGCGGCTCGCGCTCGACGCCGGGATTTGCCAGTTCAATCTCGAGTCCGGCGATGAGGCCGCGGTGCTTTCGGAGGTTGCCGTGGCGCTGGGCCGGGAGGCGCGGGTCGGCTTCCGGGTCAATCCGGACGTCGAGCCCGGAACTCACGCCAAGATCTCCACTGGCGGAGCGACCAGCAAGTTCGGGATCCCGATCGCCGATGCTCTCGGCGAATATGCCGCGGCGCGCGCACTTTCAGGACTCAAAGTGCAAGGCGTCGCAGTCCACATCGGCAGCCAGCTTACGTCCCTCCATCCCTTCGAGCGCGCCTTTTCGGTGGTCGGCGGACTCATCGCCGAACTGCGCGTCCAAGGGCATGAGATCACGATCGCGGACTTAGGTGGCGGACTTGGGGTGCTTTACGACCCAGACGCGCCTCAACCGCCTGGCCCCCAAGCCTACGGTGAGATGGTTCGTCGTGTCACCCGAAACTGGAACGTCCGGTTAGTGTTCGAGCCGGGGCGATTCTTAGTCGGCAATGCCGGGGTGCTTCTGACCGAGGTGATCAGAGTGAAGGCCGGCGCCGACCATCCGTTCGTCATCGTCGATGCGGCCATGAACGACCTGATGCGGCCGACGCTTTACGATGCATGGCACAGGATCGAGGCGGTGCGCCCGGTGGGTGGGCGGATGACCGCCAATGTCGTCGGACCCGTGTGCGAGACCGGCGACACCTTCGCCACCGGGCGCGAGATCGACAGCGCCAATGCCGGCGACCTTTTCGTTTTCCGCACCGCCGGCGCCTATGCTGCGACCATGGCCAGCACGTACAACAGCCGTCCGCTAACGCCCGAGGTGCTGGTCGACGGGGATCGGTGGGCCGTGGTTCGACCACGTGTCGCGGTCGAGGAGATGATCGCCGGGGACATAGTGCCGGAGTGGCTCGCCTGAACATTGACGAGGGTCGAGGAGCGGCTAGCTTCGCGCGCTGAAAGGGGAGGGCTTCATGCGGGCACGGTATCGCGTAGCGTTATTGGCGAGCTTGATTGGGCTGGCGGCATCCGGCACGGCACGGCCCTTCACTGCAAAAGACCTCGCGTCCCTCGAGCGCGTATCTTCGCCGAGCATTTCGCCCGATGGCCGATATGTCGCTTATGCGGTTCGGAGCACGGACTGGGAAGGGAACAAGGGCATCAATGCCCTGCAGGTCATCGATCTGCGCGGCGACACCTCGAAACCTCTCGTGATGCTCAGCGGCGAAAAGGGCGGGCCGAGCCCGGCTTGGTCGGACGACGGCCGCTGGCTCTATTTCATCTCCGGCAAGTCCGGGTCGGCGCAGGTCTGGCGAGCCAATCCGGACGGCTCCGTCCGGCAGCAACTGACGTCCTTTCCCGTCGACGTTGCCGGCTTCAAGCTCGCACCCGACTTACGCACGATGATCGTCGTCGCCGGTGTCTATCCAGATTGTCCGACGCTCGCCTGCACGAAGGCGCGCGACGACGCCAAGGCGAAGGAGAAGGGGAGCGGCATCGAGATCAAGTCGGGCGAGCCCCGCTGGTTCGACACTTATCTCGACGAGCACCGCCTGGGTCTCTTCCGGGTCGATTTGGCGCAGCCAGGCGCCCCTGCCGACGGCGCGCCGATCGTCAAGGGCTTCGCGACCGACGTGCCGCCCGACGGCGACACCGGTGCGCTCGCAGTCTCCCGCGACGGACGTACGCTTTACTTCCAGAGCATCCCGCCAGGTTCCGATCGTGGCGGCCAGACATTCTCCAAGATCTACGCGGTTCCGACAGACGGCTCCGCACCGCCGCGAGTCGTCGTCGAAGCCACAAGGACGACGATCGGTGCGCCCGCTCTTTCGCCCGATGGAACGCAGCTAGCGTACCTCGCGGTGACGGCACCTGTTCTCACGCCTGGCCGCGCCGCGCTGATGCTGATGAACCTCAAGTCGGGAGAGAGCCGCGAAGTGGCGCCCGGGCAAGACTCAGAATTCGGGCAGGTCGAGTGGTCCGGCGACGGACAAAGCCTGCTCGCTGCAGGACCGCATCACGGCCAGATCGCGCTATCGCGGGTCGACCCCGCGAGCGGACGCATCATGGCGATAAGCGATCAAGGCACCGTCAGCGGCTTCGACAGCGCGCACGGAACGACAGTGTTCATCCGCGAGAGCCTGGAAGCGCCGCAGCAATTGTTCGTGCAGCAGGGCTCGGGTCCGGCGCGCCAACTGACTCGTGCCGGTTCGAGCATCCTCGCCGAAACGCCGCTGAGCCAGACGGAGCAATTCACCTTCGCCGGTTGGAATGGCGACACCGTCTACGGCTACGTCGTCAAACCTTATGGATATGTTGAGGGACGGAAATATCCGGTCGCGTTCCTCATCCACGGCGGACCCCAGGGCAGCTTCGGCAATGCCTGGAGCTATCGCTGGAATCCGCAAGTCTGGGCGGGCATGGGCTATGCCGCGGTCATGGTCGATTTCCACGGATCGACCGGATACGGAACCCCTTTCGCGCAGGCAATCACCTCCCATTGGGGCGACCGGCCCCTTGAGGATCTGCAGAAAGGTTGGGCCGCGGCCCTTGCCCGCTATTCCTACCTCGATGGGAGTCGCGCCTGTGCCCTGGGCGGCTCTTATGGCGGTTACATGGTGGACTGGATCGCCAGTCAGTGGAACGATCCTTGGAAGTGCCTGGTCAATCACGCGGGCGTTTTCGACGTGCGCTCGCAGGCCTGGGTGATGGACGCAGGTTCTTTCGTCGAGGCACAGTTCGGGTCGGTTCCCGATCCCAAGGAATGGGAGCGCTTCAATCCATCAGCTTTCACCAGCCAATGGAAGAAGCCAATGCTGGTGATCCATGGCGGCAAGGACTTCCGCGTGCCGACGGAGCAGGGAATCGCCTCCTATAATGCTGCGCGGCGTGCCGGCGTGCCGACCGAGTTGGTGGTGTTCCCCGATGAGAACCACTGGGTGCTGAAGCCGCAGAACTCCGTCCAATGGTACAAGGTCGTCAAGGAGTGGCTCGACCGCTGGACGAGAGACTCAGCAGCGGCGTCTGCGACTGGAAACTAGGACCGCTCAGGCGGCCATCAGCGCGCCGCGTAGCACCCGATCTTCGAGCGTATGCCCCGCACCAAGCGCGACGCAGCTCATCGGATCTTCCGCGATGCGTACAGGAAGGCCCGTCGAATCCTGAAGAACGATCGCCATGTCCCGGAGGAGCGATCCGCCGCCAGTCATGGTGATGCCCTGATCGATCACGTCCGCCGCGATTTCCGGTTGGGTGTGTTCGAGAGCGGTGCGCACCACTTCAACGATCTGGCTCACCGGCTCCGTCAGCGCTTCGGCAACCTGGGCCTGGCTCAGTGAAATCTCCGCCGGCACGCCCCGAGTGACGTCCCGCCCGCGAACATAGGTCGTAAGACCGTCTCCGTTGCCGGGGCGGACCGCCGCGCCGATCTCCAGCTTGACGCGCTCCGCGGTTCCTTCGCCGATGAGCAGGTTGAAATTGCGCCGCACATAAGAAGCGATCGCGTCGTCCATCCGGTCCCCGCCGACACGCGCGGAGCGGCAGAAGGCAAGGCCGTTCAAGGAGATCACTCCAACCTCGGTGGTGCCGCCGCCGATATCGACGACCATCGAACCGATCGGCTCGGCGACCGGGAGGCCCGCGCCGATCGCAGCGGCCATCGGTTCCTCGATCAGCGACACGCGATCCGCACCCGCGTTGCTCACCGCGTCACGGATCGCGCGCCGCTCGACCGAGGTGGCGCCTGAGGGGACGCAGATGACGACTTCCGGACCGCGCGAGAAACGGCTCGGTCCGCCATGCGCCTTGCGGATGAAATGCTTGATCATCTCCTCGGCGACTTCGAGGTCGGCGATGACGCCCGCGCGCAGCGGACGGATGGTCTGGATGTTGCCGGGGGTCTTGCCCAACATGAGCTTGGCGTCGTCACCAACGGCGCGGACCTTCCGCACGCCGTTGATGACTTCCATCGAAACGACCGACGGTTCGCTTGTGACGATGCCGGCGCCGCACATGTAGACGACGGTATTCGCTGTGCCGAGATCGATCGCGATGTCTCGCGACGAGAAATTGAACGGTGACCGCATGACTGTTCCCCACCCCGATCGGGAAAACGAATCCCCAATTCAAAGGTTACGCCGGCGAGCGGGCGGGGCCAGTAGCGTTAAGGACGTTAAACGCAGACCGTTGGGCGAGCGCGTTGAAACGAAAGTTACTTTCGCGGAACGAGTACCGCGGCGACGAGGTAGTTGAGACGCAGGTCGTCGCTGAGATGAAGGCCCCGAGTCGGCGACCAGGCGATCCCTTCCGTGTCGAGGCATTTGAGGCCCGCGCCGGCGAGCAGGACTTGCATGCGATCGGGCGAGATGAACTTGTCGAAATCGTGCGTGCCCCTGGGGATCCGACCGAGGCCTTCGCCGAGCGTGATCATCATCAGCTTCGACCAGCCGGTGGCGTTCGGGGTCGAGAGGATCAGCAGTCCGCCTGGCGCCAGGTGCGTAGCAAGCGACTTCAGGAAGGCGGCTGGATCCGCGACATGCTCGATCACTTCGAGAGAGGTCACCAGGTCGAATTGGCCCGCGAGGTCCTGAACGTCGCCGGCCCGATAATCGATCGCGAGACCGGCCGCGGCCGCATGCTCGCGCGCCACATGGATGACTTCCGGCGAGGCATCGATGCCGGTGACCTTCGCGCCGAGGCGCGCAAGCGGCTCGCACAGCAAACCCGCGCCGCAGCCGACGTCGAGCGCCGTTTTCCCGTCCAGCGGAGTGCGGCTGCACTCGTCGAATTGCCAATGCTGGTCGAGCTGATCCCGGATGTATTTGAGGCGCACCGGGTTCAGCTTGTGGAGCATCGCCGACGCGCCGTCCGGGTCCCACCAGTCGCTCGCCAGCCTCCCGAAGCGCTCGGCCTCCTCGGGCAGGATGCTTGTCTCGACCATGCGCGCCTCCTAACAGTCCGCGACCTTCGACCCAAGGAGCCTGATGGCCCGCATCGTGATGAAATTCGGCGGCACGTCGATGGCGGGGATCGAACGCATCCGCAGCGTCGCCGCGCGGGTGCAGCGCGAGGCGGAAGCCGGCAACGAGGTGCTCGTCGTCGTTTCGGCGATGGCGGGCGAGACGGACCGGTTGGTGCAGCTATGCCGGGAGGCAGCTGCGCTTCATGACCAGCAGGAATATGACGTGGTCGTCGCGAGCGGCGAGCAGGTAACCGCCGGACTGCTGGCGATGACTTTGCAGAGCATGGGGCTCAAGGCGCGGAGCTTCATGGGCTGGCAGCTGATGCGAGCTTCGGGCGTGCACGGCAACGCGCGAGTGGAGGCAGTGGAATCGGCGTTGCTCGATGAAGCACTTACCGGCGGGACCATCGCGGTGATCCCCGGCTTCCAGGGTGTGTCGGATGACGGCCGGCTGGCAACGTTGGGACGCGGCGGCTCGGATACTTCCGCTGTGGCGATCGCTGCCGGTGTGAAGGCCAACCGCTGCGACATCTATACCGACGTCGACGGCGTCTATACGACCGACCCGCGCATCGTTCCGCAGGCGCGCAAGCTCAACCAGATCACCTTCGAGGAGATGCTCGAGCTTGCAGGCGTCGGCGCGAAGGTGCTTCAGGTCCGCTCGGTGGGACTTGCGATGCGCGAGAAATTACCGCTTCGCGTGCTATCGGCGTTCGAGGACAGGCCCGGAACGGACATCGTCGCCGAACTTTCGAGGAGTGAGATGGAACGCAACCTGATCGCAGGGATCGCGGCGGATCGTAACGAAGCGCGCATCACCTTGACCGGCGTGCCCGATCAGCCGGGCACGGTCGCCGCGGTGATCGCGCCGATCGCCGAGGCCGGAATCGCGATCGACATGATCGTCCATGCCGCGACGCCGGACACCGGGTCGTCGGACCTTACCTTCACGGTGCCCCGTGCCAGCCTCTCGCAAGCGATGGCGGTCATCGAGCAGGGGAAGGAGACGGTCGGTTACGCGAAGCTGGTCCATGACGATGCGGTCGCGAAGGTCAGCATCGTCGGCGTCGGCATCCGCTCGAACCCGCAGCTCGCCGCGCGGATGTTCGACACGCTCGCGGAGCGGAAGATCAACCTGCTGGCGGTCTCCACCAGCGAGATCAAGGTTAGCGCGTTGATCGCCGAGTCCGAGCTCGATCTTGCAGTGAGGGTCCTGCACAGCGCCTTCGGCCTCGATGCACCGACCCAGTCAGCGGGGCAGGCGGCATGAGCGGCGAGGGACTGATTGCGGAGCCACGGGCCATCCACCAGTCCGTGGGACATGCCCGCCTAAAGGAGCTGATGCATCGCGGCATCGAGTTCCTCGACTGCGAAGTCGCCATCATGGGCGGCGCGATGAGCTGGATCTCCGAGCGCCACCTGGTCGCCGCCATTTCCGACGCCGGCGGCTTCGGTGTCATCGCCTGCGGTGCGATGAGCCCGGACCTGTTGGACACAGAGATCGGCGAGACCAAGAAGCGCACAAGCCGGCCGTTCGGCGTCAACCTCATCACTATGCATCCGCAGCTCTCCGAGCTGATCGACACCTGCGCGAAGCACGGGGTCGGCCATGTCGTGCTTGCCGGTGGGTTGCCGCCGGGCGGCGCCATCGAGCGGATCAAGGCGAGCGGAGCGAAGCTCGTTTGCTTCGCGCCCGCGCTCGCGCTCGCGAAGAAGTTGATGCGATCGGGAGCGGACGGGCTGGTGATCGAAGGCATGGAGGCCGGCGGGCATATCGGACCGGTATCGACCTCCGTGCTCGCGCAGGAGATCCTGCCGATAGTCTCAAAGGACATACCGGTCTTCGTCGCGGGCGGGATCGGGCGGGGCGAAGCGATCGCGGCCTATCTGGAAATGGGGGCGGTCGGTGTGCAGCTCGGCACCCGTTTCGTCTGCGCCCACGAATGCATCGCTCATGCGAACTTCAAAAAGGCGTTCATCCGGGCCTCGGCGCGGGATGCGATCCCCTCGGTCCAGATCGATCCGCGCCTGCCCGTCATTCCGGTACGTGCGCTGAAGAATCAGGAGATG
>Ga0207679_10002945_pt1 | contig 10545 bp, 10 predicted proteins | sample KBSC73metaG_FD_184320 | JGI IMG/M metagenome (GOLD analysis project Ga0207679, IMG submission 184320) | Corn rhizosphere microbial communities from Kellogg Biological Station, Michigan, USA - KBS C7-3 metaG (SPAdes) (version 2) | ecosystem: Host-associated > Plants > Roots > Rhizosphere > Soil ...
AGCGTTGGGCGATCCGTCCGCGATCGTGGCGGAGGCAGAGGCAACCAAGAGGGCCGCGGCGGCCGAACTGGTCGACGCGCAGACCCGCGTCGCGCAGCTGGAGGCGGATGCAGTCAGTGCGGAAGGAACGGAGCGGCGGCGGACTGATCTCCATGCCGAGCGAGAGAAGGCAACGGGGCAGATCCAAGCCTCTGCGAAGCGCACCCAAGAGGAGGGCGCCCGACTGGACCAACGGCAGGCCCTGCTGCGTCAGCGCGCTGACGCTCGCAAGCGTCAGCACCGTGAGCGGGTGCGACAGCTGGAGGTGCGTCGGGCCGGCCTGATTCGGAGCATGGAGCTTGCGAGGGCGATCCACCGCGCGGTGCGACGGCAGGATCTAGCCTCACGCGTCGTCGAGCAGCGGCGGGCGCGCCAGGTTCAGGCGCAAGCCGTTGCAGAGAACGCAGAGCGGCTCAAGGAACAGGTGCGACGGTGCAGCCAGGACGCGGCGGGCATCGAGCGCGAAGCGGGACAACTGGCCCTTCGGCAGGCCGACCTGCAGCGGCGCTATGGCCTGGCGCTCAGCGTGCCGTGCGCCGGCACCGACCTCCAGGGGCGATGCCAGCTGCTTGGCGACGCCCGCGCGGCGCAAGCCCTGCTGCCGAGCGTCGACGGACAACTCGGCCAGCTCGCGGATCGCAAGCGGGACGCGCTGGCGCACAAGGCCGAGGCCGAGTCCGCGCTGGGCCGTCTCTCGGGTGCCGCAGAACAACGCAACTTGGCGGAGCTACGGCTCCAGCGAGCGGAGGCAACGCTGACCAAGCTGCGACTGACTGCGGCTCGCGAAGGCGGACTCGAACAGGCACGGTCGAGCTTGGCTGCGACCGACGAGGAGCTGCGTGGCATGGGTGCCGAGCCGGCCCAGGAGACCGAGGAGGAGCGCGCGGAGCGGCGGGAGATCGAAGAGGCGCGGCTGCGCCTGCAAGGCGAGGCAAGCGCCTCCCAAGCGGACGCGAACACAAGGCTGGAAGCGGCGAATCGTGCGCTGGCAGAGTTACCGGCGCCGTTCGACACCCGTGCGCTGGCGACCGCCCGCAGCGGTGCGGCAAGCGCCGCGGGCGCGGTGCAATCGGCCGAGCGGCGACATCAGGAGGCGATCCGAAGGCAGGAGCGGCTCGCGGCACTTCGCTTGCAGCTGCAATCGGCGCAGCGCGAGCAGGCCCAGTGTGACGAGCGGGCTGCCCGGATCGAGCAGGCGCTGAGCCAGTGGTCCCTGCTCGCCAAGTGCCTCAGCAACGACGGGGTGATCGCGCTGGACATTGATGATGCCGGACCGACGTTCGCGGCGCTGGCCAATGACCTGCTGCTCGCGTGCTACGGACCGCGCTTCACGCTGGAGGTCTGCACGCAAACGGCGACGGCCAAGGGCGAGCTGCGGGAGGACTTCGACATCATCGTGCACGATGGCCTGCGCGGTGAGTCCAAGAGCCTGAAGCTGGTCAGCGGCGGCGAAAGGGTGTGGATCAACGAGTGCCTGACGCGGGCGATCGCGCTGTACCTGGCAGGCAACACCGGCCGCCGCTTCGGCGCGCTGTTCTCGGACGAGGCCGATGGGCCGCTGGACCCGGAGCACAAGCGCATGTTCATGGAGATGAAGCGGGAGGTGCTCAGGCTTGGGGGCTATGAGCGCGAGTTCTATGTGTCGCAGACGCCGGAACTCACGGCGATGGCGGACGTGGTTATCGACCTGGATGCGATGGTGCGTCAGGAAACAGAGGTGGCGTGACGCCGGGGCCGGGATTGCCTCGCGTTGCCCTACCTCCGTTGAGCTGCAAGAGGAAATGCTGGCGCGTCGCCTCCTCGTCCATCGCCTTGAAAGCATCGGGACCGCGCCGGGTGTTTGTTCAGATGGATGTCTACGTCCAAGTTCACCCGGGCGGTTCAGTGCGGGTGTGGCGATCCGAGCCACTCACCCGGGGGCGTTCATAGAACGCCCTGTTCAGCGCATGAGGCTATCGCGGTGCCGGCCACCACGAAGTGATCGAGCAGTCGCACACCGATGAGAGCGAGAGCAGACTGCAACTGCTTGGTAAGGACAATGTCGGCCCTCGACGGAGTTTCATCGAGGCTTGGATACGGGTGAGCACAGATCACTGCCGCGGCGTTCAACTGCAGCGCCCGACGCGCGATTTCCCGAGGATAAACAGGCATCTCAGACAAAGTCCCGGAAAACGGGCGCTCGACCTCGATGACGCGATTCCCGTTGTCGAGGTAGATCACGACGAACGTCTCCCGCTCGGCCCCCGCAAACAGAACGCGAAGGTAGTGGCGAACGAGGTCCGGCGAGGACAGCAGGCACCGGCTCTTGATCTCTTGTTCGGCAATCCGTGTGAGCAGTTCGTGCGCAGCGCTGAGCGCGTGACGCATTCGATGACCGCGCTGTGGCGTATGGGCCACCGCACAGCCATCTGCCTGCTCCCTGCAGAGGGTGACATCTGCTTCGAAGCGGCAAGGCTGGAGCAGGATGTCTTCCAACTCGATTCGTGAAAGTTCAGCGTAGTTCATGGTGTGCTCCTGATGCGAGGAGACACTTCCACCCTGCAGGGGGATGTGTCCCCTGCAGGGTGAAAAATGATGGCATCGCGCCCGTTGTCGGAGGGCGCTGCACGCGGAGTTTTCGCTTCGAGAGCGGTCCCTGCCGTTACCCGGTCAGTGCGGTACTCTCGAGCGACTGCCTGTTGCTGCGATCGGCCTGTGGCTACACGCCGTAGTAACGCCGCACATAGCGGCGCCGTTGAGCAAAGGGCGCACCCTGCGTCACAGAGAGTGGCGCCGAGTGCACCAGCCAGCGCAGGGCCGCTTCGCGCAAGAGAGGCGGGTATCGTTTCTCGCCGACGATCTCCCGCAGCTCCTGCGGTTGTTGATGGGACAGGCCTTGGATGAACGCCATCAGCCTTGTCAGCCGTTTCGTAAGCATGGTCGTTCCCCTCTAATCCATTGAGACTGCGCGCGTGCGGCAGTCCGAGGCGATGTGGTTGGTAGCGCAGTTCATGTATCAATCCTTTCGAATGAACATGAGCGTGGGCGCACCAACGCCCGATCGGGTGTCGCGCCCGGCTCGGGTTGAGATGGTGCAGGCAGGGCCTGCGAGTGCTCGCGCTCGCGGTAGTGAGGTTCACTCCCTCGAGCGCCGAGCCCGGCATCGCGGGCTCGTATCGGTTGTCCGCTGTGGCGGGACGATCCTTGTGCGGGTCACGACCGCTAACGCCGGCTGGGCCGGGACGCCACTGAGGGCGGCTATGGCGCTGGCCATGGAGCGAAGTGAGTATGACGCAAGTTCGGCTCACAGGAAAGTAGGGCAACGCGGCCGGCACCACCCTGCCGAATCCGTGGATGATCATCGAGGTGGCGGCAAGCACCCGGTAAGGGGCTGGACGTTCGCAATGGAAGCGACGCGCCAAAGAACGAAGGGCCCGCATCCTCACGGATAGGGCCCTTCATGGTTTGCCGCAAGTGCGACGGCGGTCAGGCCTGAGATCCTGTTCCACCGATGGTTGTGCCTGGGGTGGGCGAGGATTGGTCGAAGGACCGCAGCGCATCGTGGTCGGGCCAGAGCAGCCGTGCCACGGTCAGTCCGCTCACCACCGAGGCGGCGAGCAGAGGCGCCATGACGCCGCGGTCCAGCGCCAGCGTGCAGGAATCCGCATTTCCGCTCGCAATGAACGGCGCGCAGAGTTCGAACGCTTCATCCTCGTGTTCCGAGTCGAGCAGGTCGCTGGCCGCATCGGGATCGGGCGACCCGTCCTCGTCCCGAAGTTCGTGCGGCACCTCGGCACCGGGGCATGCCACGATGTTTCGAAACCGCGCGTAGTGCGCCATGAAGCTGCCGCCCTCGTCGTTGTAAACCGACTCAACCCACAGGTCGAGCTGAAAGCTCTGCAGCCACGAATGCTTGAGGAAGATCTGCGCGACCGCCGCACCGCACCAGGCGATGTCGAGCCGGTCCTCGTGGCGCTGCAATGTCCGCAGCAGCTCCCTGAGGTTTTGAGCCTCGCGGTTGGGCTCGACGTCTCCTTCACCGACCAGGTAGTCGGCATCGGCGAGGTCCGCCATTCGTCCGTTGCTTTCAAGTCGATTCATGGTGATTCCTTTCGTTGATGTGGCGGCAGTGATTCCCTTCCGAGAACACGACTGCGCTGGGATGGATGTGGCGCAGCAAAGGCCACCACCAGGGCTCGCGGCCGAGCACGTGATGGGTGTCAGCGCGCCCGTCGTTGTCGCTGACGTGCACCTCAAGACACGCCGGGCTGGCCAGCATTTCGGCGACCAGCGTTTCGTCGCGATGACCCGAACGGTGGGCCAGGATGTTGAGGTGCGAGAGGTCCAGGGCGTAGGGAACGCCACTGTCGAAGAGAGCGCGGTACTCGGACCAAGTGCTGATGAGGAAGCGATGGGGGTTGTCGCCCGCGACCGGGTACTGGCCTTCCGCGGCAACAGGACACTCGAACAGTTCCGAGCATCGCCGCGTGTGATTCAGCATTTCTGCGAGGTTGGCGTCTCGGCGCAACCCTGCGTGAGCGGAGTAGGCGCAGGCGCCGATGACCCGATGAACGCGAGCCGCGGCCTCGAACCAATCGCGATCACGAGCGAAGGTGCACAGATCGGTCAGGCGTCGGCGTGGCAGGACACGCACATTGGCGTGCAGCCGAAACCTGGTTTCCGGCCAAGACCGGGTGAGCACCTCGGCCAAGCCCTCGTCCAGCACATCGGACGACTGGGGCACGAGCTGGACGTGATCGGTGAGCAAGGGGCCAATCGTGGTTTCGCGCACGCCCCGTGTTGCGACTTGCATTGCGGCGAGGTGAGAGAGGCCTGGCCAACAGGCCAGGGATGCCCTGACCTGTGCGCTCATACTTCGTGCACCGAGGTTTCGGACTCCATGAAGTAGTCCGTGTGCTCGAGCTTGGCGATGGCATCGTCGGCCCGCAGCGTGAACGTGCCGTCGCCGCCATCGTTGATCTCGTAACCGGTGTGGCCGCACAGGGCGATCGCCCTGTCGCAGAGATCCGCAGCCAGGTCGAAAAGATCCGCATCTTCAAAGACGAGTGAGACGCTTCTTGTGTTTGTTTCGGCGTGCCAGAGGTGAACCACGCGCGCCGCACGGACCAATTTGCTGTCTGCCTGCGTGCTGCCGGGCTGGAACGAGATCTCGTTGATCATGCCTTCGTCGCCAGAACCGCTGTAGTTCACGGTGACCGCGGTGAGTTCGATCGCACGCATGGCTTCAGCGAGCGCGGACTTGTTGAAGGCAAAGACGAGGCGAGCGGTGTCTTCGCGTTGGGATCCGACCGCGACACGAAGCTCGTCTTCGGTGGGTGCGCAGAGGACTTCGGGCACGAGGCTGGCGGTGACGCCCGTGTCGCCATGCTGGCTGTCGGCCTGGACGACGGGATTGGTTTCGTGGGACATGTCGCTTTTCCTTTCAAGCGCATGAGCACGAGCGAACCCCTACTCGGGATGTCGCCCGAGCTCGGGTTGTGGATGTTCAGGGCAGAGCCCTGTGGTGCCGGGTGGCAGCCGGGATGGGCGCCCATCAGATGTGCCGATGAGGCATTGGGGCTCTGACTCGCGCTGGAGCGGATTGCTGCGCGCCCGAGCGGAGGATGCACGTGCGGGTCACGACCGCTAACGCCGCAGTGAATGCGGATGCCCCGTATGGGGCGGGCGAAAACGCCAGTTCATCTAAGTATGGCGCTGCGCTCGCGCCGCCGCAAGGTAGGGCCATGTCGCATGCGCATTTGTCTTGAACAGCACCGCTTGAACTGTCGGACCTGTGCTGGAGCATGAGCCGGGCATATCGAGCCACAGGCGGTAACGGAGAACAGCAGCATGTCAGGCAGCCCAGCAACACCGGTCTCACTTCGCACCGACCATGATGTCTCGCGCGATGGTGCTTTGCAGAACCTCATCGATTCCTGCCTGCGATTCGGCAAGTATCAACCTCCGGAGTTGCTTCGATGGCTCGTCAACGACGTGCTCGCAGACTTCGGACTGCGGCCGCAGGAGCAGGCGCCGGAAGATGCCGGCGAGTGGCTCCGCCGCTCGGCGAGCGTCTACGCCGACCTCGCAGCACGTTTCCCGTTCTGCGACGTGCTTGGCCATGTGTACCAGAGCATCGGCTCCCGCGGCCACAGGGGAGCGCTGGGCCAATACTTCACGCCCCCGAGCGTCAGTGCTCTGATCGGAGCATTGCTGGCCGGAAGCATGGAGCGCCCGGCACACGGAGCGTTGCTGCGCGCCTGCGAGCCGGCCTGTGGCAGCGGTGCGCTGGTTCTGGCATTCATGCGGGCACAGACCGAGACGAACGGTCTCGATGCCTTGCGGCACTGGTCCATCACAGCCATCGACCTGGACGTGCTGTGTGCTCGCATGTGCGCGGCCCAGGTTCTGTCGAACCTGTTCCTTCAGCGGATCGAGCTGGGTGAGTTCGTCGTGTACAGCGGTAATGCGCTCGGACCGAGAAGCGGGTTGTCCGTCGTGATCCATACCACCGTGGCTGACCTCCCGCCGGCCTTGGTGTTGCCGGCGATGCACCCGAGCAGGGTGGCCGCGCTTCGTGCTGTGGTCGAGGCGCATGGTGACGGGGGCGATCGTGCGACGTCCGAGGTCGCGATGGCGGGCGTGCCTCGAACCAAACCTACAGCCCGTGGGTGCCGCGACGACCAACGAGACACAAGTCAGATCGACCTCTTCGCGGACTGCTGACGGGTTGATGCCGACGCATCACGGCGGAACATGGTCGGGCGCCAACAGAAGGGCGCGGTCATCAGGAGCCCTCATGCAATTGACAGAGCAACCAACCCTCAAGGTTCGGCTCATCCACTCGGGCAAGAACTATCGGAAGCGCTTCTCCGCTGTCGCGCTGGCCGACTTGAAGGAGCAGATCAAGGCGGCCGGTGGCGTCTTGGAACCGATCATCGTCAGGCCCCATCCGTCTATCGAGGTAGCCTATGAAATCATCGCTGGCGAGCGCCGATGGCGCGCAGCGAAGGATCTGTTCGGCGAGGACTACGACATGCCGATCGTGATCCGCGATGCCACGGACGCGGAAGCGCGGGCGCTCGGGATCATCGAGAACCACGCGAGAGACGATCCGTCCGAAATCGAGGAGGCGAAGGGGGCTTGCGACCTTCTCGCGTACAACAAGGGCGACAAGGACACCACGGCCCGGCAACTCGGGTGGAAGCCGGAACTGCTGGAGCGGCGTCTACTGCTGCTGAACTGCGCGCCGGAAGTTCAGGACGCGCTGATCGATGAGCGCATCAAGCTCGGACATGCCGAACTGCTGTCCGGCCTGCCCCAGGATCGGCAAACGAAGGTGCTGGTCATGGTTCTGGAGCACAAGGCGCCGGTGGACGTACTGCGCAAGCAACTCGGCCAGTTCGCTCGCAAGCTCTCGGAAGCGATCTTCGACACCGCGCAGTGCGTTGGCTGTCCCCACAACTCGGCGCAACAGTCGGCCCTCTTCGATGAATCCATCGGCGACGGTTATTGCCAGCACCCGTCCCATTACGAGGAGTTGACCCTCGCGAAGCTCGAGGCGCAGGCCGCGCCGCTGCGCGAGCGATATCAGGTGGTGCGCATCTATCGTGCGGCCGATGGCTTCCAGCCGCTGTATTTGAAGCCGGATGGCGAGCTTGGCGTCGGTGACGAGCAGTATGCGTCCTGCAAGTCGTGCGCGAACTTCGGCTGCGCCGTCTCGGCCGTGGCGGGAAGCTATGGCGCCGTGGCCGAGCCGCTGTGCTTCGACGCGCAGTGCAACTCGAAGAAGGTGTTGGAGCGCCGGCAGGCGGATCGGGAGGCCCGCAGGGCACAGGAAGCGTCCCACGTGCCGGCCAAGCAGGGCGGTTCGGCGCTGCCGGCCAAGGCAGCGGCAAAGAAGCCGAGCAACCTCACGCCGCCGCGCGTGGCCGAGTTCCGTGAACAGCGCTGGCGCAAGTGGGTCGCGAACCACCTGATGGCCCAGCCGGATCGTAATCACCGGGTGCTCGCGGCGCTGATCGCGTCAAGTTCGCTACAGGCCTTTCACAGCGCCAAGTTCGTGGAGGCGGCCGGCAAGCTGGCCAGCCCCGCCAAGGTCGGCAACAACACGTTCAAAGCGGCGCTGGAGCAAGCCGATGCGTTCGGTCCCGAATGCCTTCCAACGATCGTGCAGGCGGTGGCTGCTTCGGCCGCGTTCGGCATCGATGTCGCCGGGCTGGAGGCGTTGCTGAACTACCTGGAGGTGGACGAGGCGAAGCACTTCACCCTGGACGGCGAGTATCTGGAGCTGCTGACGGTGAGCGAACTGGAAGCGCTGGCGGATGAACTGAAGCTGCGCAAGGCGATGGGTGATGCCATGTTCAAGAAGGCGAAGGCCGGATCGAAGCCGAAGTTCATCGAAGCGCTGCTGCATGTCGAGGGCTTCGCGTACGCGGGCGCCGTACCCAAGGCGATCCGGTACGCACGCAAGAAGCTCCGCGTCACTGTGACGACCGGCCAGGGCGAGCATTCGGACGGAGCGGATCAGGAGGTGCATGCCGGCGAGCCCGTGGAGACGACGGCTGCGGCCTAGACAGCAAGAGGGGCGGCCATAACATGATTCGCAGAGGGTCGCCCCTCGTATCTCAGGAGTGAAATCGAATGAGCATGTTTCGAGAGCTATACCAACTCGCGCTCGGCGCCACGCTGACGCTGACGATCAGTGCGGACGACCGCAGCGGCAAGCTGACGATCAATGTCATCCCGAAGCCCAAGGCAGACCATGGCGAGGCGGCCTTGTCTACACCGCTCAGCCTCACTGCGACGCCCGACGAGTTCGACAGCAGCTTCATCAGCGTGCTGAGCGGATACCGCAGCGAGCACCGCAGCCTGGCCGAGCAGGCAGAAGCAACGAAGGAACTGCTGCAAGCCGCGAAAACAGCGTCGCAGACCAAGGCGCGCGGTGCCGTCGCCAAGGCGAGCGCTAAACAGGCGCCCAAGGCGTCAGCCGGCGGTGATGACGACGAGGATGCTGGCGGCGACAGCGGCGACAGCCACGACGGCGCTGAAACGCGCGACGCTGTGACCGCCCCTGCTGCGCCGCAATCTCAGCTTCCGGCCTCCGAGCCGCAGCTGTTCGGATGAGGAGCGCGCGATGGCAATCGAAGTCCAGGCAATCAAGCGCCGCTACCTCTACAACGGCGTCACGCTTCCGGACATTCCGGGCATGGCGCCGAAGGAAGTGCGAGACATCTACAGCGCGCAATACCCCGAATTGGTAAGCGCTGAAATCGAACTCGGTGGAGTGGTCAATGGGATCCAGGAAGTCACCTTCAAGCGCGCGGTCGGCACCAAAGGCTGAGCAGCCCCTCCTGCAGGCGTTGGGCAAGGCGGCGCGAGGACCGGCGCCTGGGTCGCTGCTTGACGAAGCGCAGGCCGCCGTGCGCTCTCCCGATGCCCAACGTGTCTACGGCGCACTGCTGCGCGGGGCACGGGATGTGCGCCAAATCGAACGAGGCCACCGGCGCACGCGGATGGCCTTGCCTGCGCATTGCCTGCCGCCAGTCGCATGATGCAAGTCCTCCAACTGCCAGTTCTTGCGGACAGCATTCCCGCGCAGCTGCAGCCGTCCTCTGCAAACTCGAGCACCGCGCTCCTGGCGCGGCGGCTCTACGAGGCGAAGGTCATTCCTCGGGATGTGCCTCCCCGCGCGGCGCATGAACCGTTGCAGACAGCGAAGAAGTACTTGGAGCGTTGGTTCGAGCAGCAGGTCGAGGGGATGCAGTGCCTCAACTTGCATCTGCGGCTCATGTTGGGGAAGGCGGACGAGGAATTCGGAGGCCGGCCGGCAGGGCCGGGCATGGTCACGGCGCTCTGGTCCAGCGAGTGCGAGCCGTTCGTCGTTGGCCCGGCCCTGGAGGCTTTGGAGGCGCTGTTGCCGGACCTGGGCCAGACGGTCCTGACCACGATCGACCTGACCGGCGTGATGCTGGTGCCGGCGTTCACTGCCTGGGACGCGATGGGGGTGGCCCAGGAGTACTACTGGCACGGCGAACAGAACGAGGAATTGGCGCTCGACGAGATGTGCGGAGATGACGAGGCAGAGCGCGAGTCGATGCGCGAAGGCATGGTGACCCGCAAGATGGTCGACGAAGCCTTTCCGCCGTGGGCGACGACATGGCCGAGGCGCCGCAAAAAGGTTTCACAGCGCCTGCTCTCCATCGTTGCTGAGACGGCCCACAGCCAGAAGGCCAGGCGTGTAGCGCGGCTCGTGCTCGCGCTCAAGCACCTGCGGCTGAAGAACGAGTGCAGCCCCCAAGGCGAGGGTTGGTTCATCGGCTTCGGGCCGGTCCTCTTGTGGCGGCCGGGAGACCTCACTGCCCGGATCTTCGACGACTTGTGCAACGACGCCTGCCAAGGCGAATACGTCGACTGGTGCGGCGAGCACCGCTTCGACCTGCAGGAGGACACGTCGGTGAAGGCCTGGATCAAGCTGATGAGGCCGCGCCTCAAAGGGATCCGTCTCTTGGACCACTTGATCTTCGA
>Ga0207679_10002948_pt1 | contig 10543 bp, 3 predicted proteins | sample KBSC73metaG_FD_184320 | JGI IMG/M metagenome (GOLD analysis project Ga0207679, IMG submission 184320) | Corn rhizosphere microbial communities from Kellogg Biological Station, Michigan, USA - KBS C7-3 metaG (SPAdes) (version 2) | ecosystem: Host-associated > Plants > Roots > Rhizosphere > Soil ...
CTGCGAGTACCACATCGACGCGCTGCGCCTCGACGCGGTGCAGGGGATCTTCGACTTCGGCGCACTCGCCTTTCTCGAAGAGCTGTCCGACGAGGTGCACGAGCTCGGGCGGCGCATGGGGCGCAAGGTGCAGCTCATGGCGGAGAGCGACCTGAACGACCCGCGTCTGATCCGGCCTCCGGAGCATGGCGGGTACGGGCTCGACGCCCAGTGGTCGGACGACGTGCACCACACGATCCACGCGACGCTCACCGGCGAGCGTCACGGCTACTATCAGGACTTCACCGGCATCGCGACGATCGCCGACGTCTATCGCGAGCCGTTCTTCTACGCCCGCCGGTACGCGCCGCACCGCGATCGCATCCATGGACGGTCGTCGGCGGGAGTGCCGCGGCAGCGGTTCATCGTCGCCGCGCAGAACCACGATCAAGTGGGAAACCGCCCACTCGGCGAGCGACTCGCCACGCTCGTTCCGGCGGATCGGCAGCGCCTCGCGGCGGCGCTCGTGCTCCTGTCCCCCTACATTCCGTTGTTGTTCATGGGGGAGGAGTACGGCGAGACGGCGCCCTTCCTCTACTTCATCGAGCACGGCGATCCTGCGCTCGTCGAAGCCGTGCGGGCGGGCCGCCGGCGGGAGTTCGAGGCGCTCGGGCTGACGGCCGCGGCGCAGATCGACCCGCAGGCCGAGGAGACGTTCGCGCGCGTGAAGCTGGACTGGGACAGGCGGGACTCTCCCTCGGGTGCGGTGCTTCTCGCGCTGTACATGGACCTGCTCGCGCTGCGGCGTGAGGAGCCAACCCTCAAGCCCGGAGCCGGCGTGGTGCACGTCGAGGGATCGGCCGACTGGTGCACGCAGCTCCGATCGATGCCGCTGCAGGGAGACATCTTCGATTCGGTGCGGGCGCAGCGCACGCTGTGGTGCGCGTTCAACCTCACGGGGCGGCCGCAGGAGGTGCCCGTTCCGGCCGAGGCGCCGTGGGGCTGGCGGCTCCGGCTCTCCACCGACGAGCCGACTTACGGCGGCGCGGGGCTCACGACGGCGGTCGTGCCGCCGGCCGACTCGCCGCCGGAGACCGACGCGCCGAAGCGGCTGCTCGCCGCCGCGCTGCCGGTCGAACGCCTCGCGCGTACCGTGCGGCTCGCCCCGTGGAGCGCCGCGGTCTACGTGCGGGACTTCGAAGACGGGAGCATCACGTGACGCTCCGCATCTGGCCCGGGCGCCCCTATCCGCTCGGCGCGACGTGGGACGGCACAGGCGTAAACTTCGCGCTCTTCTCGGAGAGCGCGACCGGCGTCGAGCTCTGTCTCTATCGCGACGACCACGACGCCGAAGCTGCAGCGACGATCAGGCTCACCGAGCGCACCGATCAGGTCTGGCACTGCTTCCTCCCCGACGTGCGGCCCGGGCAGTACTACGGCTACCGCGTGTACGGTCCGTACGACCCGGCGCGCGGCCATCGCTTCAACCCGAACAAGCTGCTCATCGACCCGTACGCGAAGGCGATCACCGGGGCGATTAAATGGAGCAACCATCTCTTCGCGTACAAGGTGGGCGGGCCGCGCGAAGACCTCGAGCCCGATCCGTCGAACTCGGCGGAAGGCGTACCGAAGTCGGTGGTGATCGATTCGGCGTTCACGTGGGAGAGCGACCGGCCGCTCAGCGTGCCGTACAACCGCACGATCATCTACGAGTGTCACGTGAAGGGGATGACGATGCTGCATCCCGGCGTGCCACCCGAGCTGCGCGGCACGTACCTCGGCCTCTGCAGCGACCCGATGATCGACTACTTCCGGTCGCTCGGCATCACCGCGCTCGAGCTCCTCCCGGTGCACCAGTTCGTCGTCGACCGGCACCTCGCCGAGCGTGGGCTCACCAATTACTGGGGCTACAACTCGATCGGCTTCTTCGCCCCCGACGTGCGCTACGCGACGCGCGGACTCGGGAACCAGGTCTACGAGTTCAAGACCATGGTGAAGACGCTGCACTCCGCCGGGCTCGAGGTGATCCTCGACGTCGTGTACAACCATACGGGCGAGGGGAATCATCTCGGACCGACGCTGTCGCTGAAGGGGATCGACAACTCGGCGTACTACCGGCTGGAAGCCGACAACCCGCGCTTCTACACCGACTTCACCGGCACGGGCAACTCGCTGAACATGCGCCATCCGCGGACGATCCAGCTCGTGATGGACTCGCTCCGCTACTGGGTGAAGGAGATGCACGTCGACGGCTTCCGGTTCGATCTCGCGCCGGTGCTGGCGCGCGAGCTGTACGACGTGGACAAGCTCTCGGCGTTCTTCGACATCATGCAGCAGGATCCGACGCTGGCCGACGTGAAGCTCATCGCCGAGCCATGGGACGTCGGGCCCGGAGGCTATCAGGTCGGCAACTTCCCGGTGCGCTGGACGGAGTGGAACGGCAAGTACCGCGACGCGGTGCGGAAGTTCTGGAAGGGGGAGAAGGGCCAGGTGCCGGAGATGGCGAGTCGCATCGCCGGATCGAGCGACATCTTCTCGGCGAGCGACCGAGGGGTGTACGCGAGCATCAACTTCATCACGGCGCACGACGGCTTCACGCTCCGCGACCTCGTGAGCTACGAGCAGAAGCACAACGAGGCGAACGGCGAGAACAACCAGGACGGCCACAACGACAACATCAGCCGAAACTGGGGCGCCGAAGGCGAGGTCGCCGATCAGGCGATCGTCGACCTGCGCTACCGGCTGATGCGTACATTCCTGGCGACGCTGGCGTTCTCGCAGGGAGTGCCGATGCTGGCGCACGGCGACGAGATCGGGCGCACGCAGAAGGGGAACAACAACGCCTACGCCCAGGACAACGAGCTCACCTGGATGCCGTGGAACCTCACGGAAGAGCAGAAGCAGCTCCAGGCGTTCACGCGCAAGCTGCTGGCGCTCCGGCAGGCGCATCCGGTACTCCGCCGCCGGCACTTCTTCCGCGGCCAGCTGCTTCAGGGGTCGCAGCGGAAGGACGTGACATGGCTGCGTCCGGACGGCAAGGAGCTGAAGGACGGAGATTGGGGCGATCCAGAGGCACAGTGCTTCGGCATGCTGATCGACGGCATGGCGACCGACGAGGTCGACGACCGCGGCCACGTCGTGTCCGGCGATACGCTGCTGCTCGTGCTGAACGGCGGCGACGCGCCGGTGCGGTTCACGCTGCCGGTGCTCGGCGAGATGAAGATCTGGGTGGTGATGGTGGATACGGCGAAGCACGAGCTGCCGGTGGTGCGGCGAGGGCGCGTGACGGTGGATCCGCACACGCTGCTGCTGCTGCGCTACGGCACCGACCGCCGGATCGCCACGAGTGCCGACGTGCGGCACGATCCGCTCACGCCGAAGGAGCAACACACACCATGAGCAACCGATGAGCGAAACCCGCCGAGCACCGACGAGCGCGGCCACCTCCCGCGCCGCTTCCGAGCCGTCGATCCCGCCGATGGATGCGGGCGAGCGCGCGGCGCTGCTCGAGGGGCGTCATGGCAACCCGCATCAGCTGCTCGGCGCACACGAGGCGACCGCGTCGGGCGCGCGCGGGATCGTCGTGCGCGTGTTCCAGCCCGCCGCGGCGGATTGCGCCGTGCTGGTGCACGGCGTGGTGACGGCGCTCCGCCCGGAAGGGAACGGCTTCTTCGCCGGCTTCTTTCCCGGCGCGACGATGCCGTTCCGGTATCACCTGCGCTTCATCGCCGAAGACGGCACCACCTGGGAGCGCGGCGACGCGTACCGGCATTGGCCGTCGCTCGGCGAGATGGACCTGTACCTCTTCCGCGAAGGCACGCACCGCCGGCTGTGGGAGATGCTCGGCGCGCACCTGCGGGAGATGGACGGCGACGAGGGGACGTCGTTCGCCGTGTGGGCGCCGAACGCCGAGCGCGTGAGCGTCGTCGGCGACTGGTGCGGGTGGGACGGGCGGCAGTTCCCGATGCGGCGCATGGGCGACAGCGGACTGTGGGAGCTGTTCATCCCCGGTGTGCAGGAGAACGCGCTCTACAAGTACGAGCTGCGCACGAAGGACGGCAGTCTCCGCGTGAAGACGGACCCGATGGCGCGCAAGACGGAGCAGGCGCCGAGCACTGCGTCGATCGTCGTGCGCGACGGCGTCTACGGGTGGAGCGACGAGAAGTGGATGGGTACGCGCACGCACCGCGACTGGCCCCACGAGCCGATGCTCATCTACGAGGTGCATCTCGGGTCGTGGGCGCGCGTGCCCGAGGACGGCGACCGCGCGCTCAGCTATCGCGAGATCGCGCCGCGACTCGCCAGCTACGTGAAGTCGCTCGGCTTCACGCACGTCGAGCTGCTGCCGGTGATGGAGCATCCGTTCTACGGCTCGTGGGGCTACCAGGTCACCGGGTACTACGCTCCGTCCTCACGGTACGGTACACCAGACGATTTCCGCTTCTTCGTCGACACGCTGCACGAGGCGGGGATCGGCGTACTGCTCGACTGGGTGCCGGCGCATTTTCCGAAGGACGACTACGCGCTGCGCCAGTTCGACGGCACGGCGCTGTACGAGCACGAGGATCCGCGGCTCGGCGAACACCCCGATTGGGGCACGCTGATCTTCAACTACGGGCGAAAGGAGGTGCGCAACTTCCTCGTCGCCAACGCGCTGTACTGGCTGCACGAGTTCCACTGCGACGGGCTGCGCGTCGACGCCGTGGCGTCGATGCTCTACCTCGACTACAGCCGCAACCACGGCGAGTGGGTGCCGAATCGCTATGGTGGCCGCGAGAACCTCGAGGCGATCGACTTCCTGCGCGAGATGACGGCGGTGGTGGGCGAGGACGCGCCCGGCTGCGTGACTATCGCCGAGGATTCCACGGCGTGGCCGGGTGTGACACGGCCCCACGGCGAGGGCGGGCTCGGGTTCACCTTCAAGTGGAACATGGGGTGGATGCACGACACGCTCGCCTACTTCGAGCGTGATCCGATCCACCGCCGCTACCATCAGGGCGAGCTGACGTTCGCGATGGTGTACGAGAACAGCGAGCACTTCATCATGCCCCTCTCGCACGACGAGATGGTGCACATGAAGGGATCGCTGTACGGGAAGATGCCGGGCGACCATTGGCAGAAGATGGCCAACCTGCGGGCGCTGTTCGCGTACCAGTTCACGCGGCCGGGCAAGTCGCTGCTGTTCATGGGGTCGGAGCTCGCGCCGCCGGACGAATGGGACCACGACCACTCGCTGCCGTGGCATCTGCTCGACGATCCGTCGCGCGCGGCGCTGCGCGATTACCTGACGCGGCTCGCACACGTCTATCGCGAGCTGCCGCCGCTGTGGCAGCGCGACGGCGACTATCGCGGCTTCGAGTGGATCGACACGGGCGACGTGCAGCACTCCGTGCTCTCGTACGTGCGGTGGTCTGATCACGCGCACGCCGTGGTGCTGCTGAACCTCACGCCGACGCCGCACGCGCACTACCGCATCGGCGTGCCGGAGGCGGGGACGTACGTCCGCGTGCTCGGCTCGGACGACCGGCGCTGGGGCGGCAGCGGCTATTCCGAGGAGGAGCGCGTGCGGACGGACGACGTGCCGTATCACGGCCGCCGGTACTCGGTGGAAGTGTCGCTGCCGCCGCTGTCGGCGATCGTGCTCGTGCCGGAGCGCATCGTGCCGCCGGCGCTCCTGACGTGACCAGGCGCTCTCGGTGCTGATGTCAGGCCACTCCGTGTCGACCGAGCGGCCCGCGCTCCGACGCCTCGCCGCGCGGCTGGGCATCGCCGAGTCGTACCTCGACCAATCGGGCGGCGAGCAGCGCGTCACGAGCGACGCCACGCGCGAGCGGCTGCTCGCCGCGATGGGGATCGACGCGAGCACCGAGGAGCGAGCGGTGCGCGCGCTGCGCATGCTGCGCCGCAGAGCGCAGCAGCAGTGGATCGCGCCGGTGCGCGTGGTGCGGCAGCGCGGCCGCGGCGTGCGTCACGTGCGCATCCGCGTGCCGACGCTTCACGTGCACGAGATCCGCTGGACGCTCACGCTGCGTACGGAGGACGACATCGCGCGCGAGTGGCGGGGCGCCGTGTTCGGCGGGCCGGCGCGCACCGTCGCCCTCGAGCTTCCCGTCGTACCGCCGCTCGGGTATCACGATCTCACGATCGAGCTCGAGGCGGGCGGCGAGCGCCGCACCGGGACGCAGCGTCTGATCGTCGTGCCGTCGCGGTGCACGCCGCCCGAAGCGCGGCTTCAGGGAAAGCGCGCCTTCGGCATCACGGCGAACCTCTACACCGTGCGCAGCGCGCGGAACTGGGGCGCCGGCGACCTCGCCGATCTCTCGACGCTCGCCGAGTGGACGGCGCAGCAGGGAGGCGCGTTCGTCGGCGTGAACCCGCTGCACGCGCTGCGCAACGCGGGCTACGACGTGAGCCCCTACTCGCCGATTACGCGGCTGTTCCGCAATCCGCTGTACATCGCGGTGGAGAACGTGCCCGAGCTGGAGAACGACGCGTGGGCACGCAAGCGGATCGCGTCGCGCGAGGTACAGGCGGAGCTGGCCGAGCTGCGCGCGGCCGAGATGCTCGACTACGGGCGCGTGATGGCGCTGCGCGCGCCGATCCTCGATTCGCTGTACCGCACCTTCGTGGCGCACGAGCGCGACGCTGCGACGGCACGCGGCAGAGCGTACGCGCAGTTCGTCGAGCGCGAGGATCCGCAGCTCACGCAGTTCGCCACGTTCATGGCGATCAGCGAGCGCGAGGGCCCCGATGCGCGCCAGTGGCCCGAGCCGTTGCGCGACGCGAACGGCACCGCGGTGACGGCGTTGCGCATCGAGCTCGCCGACCGCGTGGACTTCCACCGCTGGCTCCAGTTCGAGCTGGACCGGCAGATGGGCTCCGTGGCCTCCGACGCGACACGAGCAGGACTGGGATTGGGCGTCTACCAGGATCTCGCGGTGGGCTCGGCGCCGTCGGGGAGCGACGTGTGGGCGAACCCGGGACTGTTCGTCCCCGACGCGACGGTCGGCGCGCCTCCCGACATGTATTCCGACGAAGGGCAGAACTGGGGGCTGCCGGCGATCAATCCGCACGTCCTGCGCGAGACGGGCTACGACTACTGGGTGCGCTTGCTGCGCGCCGGGTTCCGTCACTCGGGCGCGCTGCGACTCGATCACGCGCTCGGTCTGTTCCGGATGTTCTGGGTGCCGATCGGCGCATCGGCGCGCGAGGGCACGTTCGTGAAGTCGTTCGTGAACGACCTGTTCGGCATCCTCGCGCTCGAGAGCGTGCGACACGGCGCGCTCGTCGTCGGAGAGGACCTCGGAACAGTGCCTCCCGAAGTGCCGAAGGTGCTCCAGAAGTGGGGAGTGCTCGGCTCGAAGGTCCTCGTGTTCGAGCGGGACCTGCAGCGCGGGCAGTTCCGCCCCGCGCCGGAGTATCCGCGGCTCGCGCTGGCGACGGTGAACACGCACGACCTGCCTCCCCTCGTTGGATGGCTCGAGCAGCGCGACATCATTCTGCGCAGCGAGGTGGGAGATCTCACCGACCCCGGGCAGCAGCGTGCGATGCGCGACGGACGCACGAGCGACCGCTGGGCTCTGATCGAGATGCTGATCGAGGCGGGGCTGCTGCCCGAATCGGCGCGCGAGAACGTGCGCTCCGAGCCATTGATCGCCGCGCTGCACGCGTTCCTGCGGCAGACACCGTCGGCGCTCGTCGGGCTCGCGCTCGACGACCTCGCGCGCGAGGCCGAGCCGGTGAACATCCCGGGCATCTGGCAGGACAAGTACCCGAGCTGGTCGCGCCGGATGCGCGAGACGCTCGAGACGCTACTCGTCGATCCGGCGACGACGAGGATGCTGGGGGACGTGGCGGCAGTGCCGTCGCCGTCGTGACCAGTGTGAAGGATGAACGGGCAGGTACAGCCGTGCGTCCGCTCACCGCTACTTATCGGCTGCAGCTGAACGCCGAATTCACGCTCCAGCACGCACGCGCGCGCGTTCCATATCTGCACGCGCTCGGTGTGTCGCACCTGTACTGCTCGCCGGTGCTCGCGGCGCGCGCGGGGAGCACGCACGGCTACGACGTCGCCGATCCGACGCAGGTGAACCCGGAGATCGGCGGCGACGAGGCGTTCGTCGCGCTGGCCGACGCGGCACACGCGCACGGAATGGGGCTCGTGCTCGACATCGTGCCGAACCACATGGGGATCGGTGCGGACAACCCGTACTGGGACGACGTCTTGGCGCACGGCCCGGCCTCCCGGTACGCCGGTTGGTTCGACGTGCAGTGGCGCGCCGAGGCACGGCGGCTGGCGAACAAGGTGCAGCTCCCCGTGCTCGGCGACGCGCTCGACGCGGTGCTCGAGCGCGGTGAGCTCTCGCTCGAGGTGACGGGGTACGGCGTTCGTGTGCGCTACTTCGATCACCACTTTCCCGTCGACCCGGCGACGTATCCTCCCGAGGTCGAGCTCGCGCTGCGAGATCCCTCCGCACTTCCCGCCGTGAAGGAGTGGAGCGAGGGAGAGGAGGGACGCGAGCGCATGCGCGCTCTGCTCGAGCGGCAGCATTACGTGCTCGACTTCTGGCGCGCGGCGAGCCGCGACATCAACTACCGTCGGTTCTTCGACGTCAACGAGCTGATCGCGCTCAAGGTGGAGGACGTCGAAGTGTTCGAGGCGACGCACAAGACGGTGCTGCAGTTCGTCGCCGACGGGCTCGTGGACGGGCTGCGCATCGATCACATCGACGGCTTGCTCGAGCCGCGCCGCTACCTCGAGCGGCTGCGCGACGCGGTGGACGCACGGCGGCCTCCGGCTGGCGTCGCACGCTTCCCGATCGTCGTGGAGAAGATCCTCGCATCGGGCGAGACGCTGCCGGCCGACTGGCCGGTGGACGGCACGACCGGCTACGAGTTCATGACGACGCTCGAGGACGTGTTCATCGATCCGGCGGCGTACGCGCAGATGGAAGCGCGCTACCGCGGCGGGCGCGGCGAGCCGGGCTTCCACGCCGTGGCGCACGCGTCGAAGCGCGCCGTGCTGCGCAACGCGCTCAACGCCGACGTGCGCCGCATCGCGCCGATGCTCGCGTCGCTCGCTCGTCAGGCGAAGTGGCCATCGAAGTCGATCGCGGCGTACGCGGGCGCGATCGTCGAAGTCGTGGCGGCGCTTCCGGTGTATCGCACGTACATGGACGCCGAGCGTCCGGACGCGGAGGGCTCGGACCGCGTGATGCTGCAGCGCGCGTTCGCCGAAGCGCGCCAGCGCGACGTCGCCGACGCCGACGGGCTGGATGCGCTCGAGCGTGCACTGCTCGGCGAGTGGCGCAGCGCGCCGAGGGAGCTGGCGCGCGCGCGGCTCGCGTTCGTGCTGCGGCTGCAGCAGCTCACCGGCCCCGCGGCGGCGAAGGGGGTGGAAGACACGGCGCTCTACGTCTACGCGCCACTCGCCTCGCGCAACGAGGTCGGGGGCGACCCGGGGGTGCCGGTGGAGGGCGCGGTCGAGCGCCTGCACGCGCTGCTCGTGGCGCGCGCCGAGCGAACGCCGCGCGCGCTGAACGCGACGAACACCCACGACACGAAGCGGAGCGCGGACGTGCGCTCGCGGCTCGACGCGCTGAGCGAGCACGCCGCGTCGTGGGAGCGCCGGTTGCGATTGTGGCGCCGCCGGCATCGCGAGCTGCGGCGGATCGTGCGCGGCCGGCTCGCGCCGATGCGCCGGACCGACCACTTCATCTATCAGGCGCTCATCGGCATCTGGCCGATGCAGGGCGAACGCGGCGCGGTGCACGAGGACGCGGCCGCGATGGCCGAGCTCCGCACGCGCCTCACGGCTTACATGGAGAAGGCGGTACGGGAAGCCAAGGTGAGGACGAGCTGGACCGACCCGGACGCGGAGTACGAGGGCGCGGTCGCGGCGTTCATCGCCGCATTGCTCGACCCCGATTCGCCGGCGCGCTACCTGCGCGACGTGGCTGCGCTGGTGCACGAGACCGCTCCGCAGGGGATGTGGAACGCGCTGGCGCGACTCGTCGTGCACCTCACCGCACCCGGGGTGCCGGACGTCTATCGCGGCGATGAGCTGTGGTTCCACGCGCTCGTGGATCCCGACAACCGGCGGCCGGTGGACTGGGACGCGCGCGCCGCACGGCTCGACGAGGTCCGGCGTGCGTGCGACGTGGGCGTGGCGGGAGTGCCGCCGATCGACGTGCTGCGCGGTTGGCGAGCCGACGTCGAGGACGGAACGCTCAAGATGTATCTCACGACGCGACTGCTTCGGCTGCGCCGCGACGACGGGGCGGCGCTCGCGACGGGCGCGTACCGCCCGATGTCGGCGGAGGGAGAGCACGCCGAGCGGCTCGTGACGTTCCAGCGTGGCGAGGGGGCAGGGGCACGAATCGTCGTCGTCCCGCGTTTGACCGCCGGGCTCGGCGCCGACGCGCCGATCGGCTCGCGGTGGGGCGACACGCGCATTCGGGTCGATGTCGAGGGTGTGGAGGGCTGGCGGTGTCTCCTCAGCGGAGTCGAGGTCGCGGCGCTCGACGGATTCGTTGCGGTCTCGGCCGTACTGTCACAATTGCCG
>Ga0207679_10002949_pt1 | contig 10542 bp, 7 predicted proteins | sample KBSC73metaG_FD_184320 | JGI IMG/M metagenome (GOLD analysis project Ga0207679, IMG submission 184320) | Corn rhizosphere microbial communities from Kellogg Biological Station, Michigan, USA - KBS C7-3 metaG (SPAdes) (version 2) | ecosystem: Host-associated > Plants > Roots > Rhizosphere > Soil ...
GATGATAAAGCCGCGTTGGGTGTTATACAAGCATTAGGTGCAACTGTTGAAAATTTGAAAGATGGTTCTTTGAAAATTATCAGCGACGGAGTAAAACCCATTTCTGATACAGTGAATTGCGGAGAAAGCGGTTTAGGCATTCGCATGTTTGCACCAATTGTTGCATTGAGTGAAAAAGAAATTACCATACAAGGTGAAAGAAGTTTGTTAAACAGACCCATGGATTTCTTTGATGAAGTGTTGCCGCAATTGGGTGTTCAAATAATATCTAATAACGGAAAGCTTCCATTGAAATTAAAAGGTCCCTTGCAACCAAAAAATATTACGATTGATGGATCATTGAGCTCACAATTCCTAACAGGATTGCTTTTAGCTTATGCAGCTTCAGATGCGAAAGACGTGACTATAACAGTAAATAATTTGAAAAGCAAACCTTACGTTGATCTTACTTTGGCCGTAATGGAAGAATTCAATTTGAAAGAACCGGAAAATAAAAACTATGAAGCATTTTATTTTGGTTCTGAAACTTCTAATTACGAACCGATCTTTAATGATTATACAATCGAAGGTGATTGGAGTGGAGGCGCATTTCTTTTGGTTGCAGGAGCAATAGCTGGCGATATAAAAATTGAGGGTTTGGATATTGCATCAACACAGGCTGACAAAGAAGTGTTGAAAGCTTTGATGGATTGCGGTTGCAAAATTTTGATTGAAGAAAAACAAATCGAAATTAGTTCCGGTGTATTAAAAGCTTTTCAATTTGATGCAACAGACTGCCCAGATCTTTTTCCCCCGCTTGTTGCCTTAGCCTCTTATTGCGAAGGAACAACAGAGATTGAAGGTGTTCATCGCTTAACACACAAAGAAAGCAATCGTGCATTAACCTTACGGGAAGAATTTGAAAAGATGGGAATTGAAATCGAACTGCAAGGAAACAAAATGCTGATCAAAGGAGGAACAGGAGTGAAAGGTGCACACGTACATTCTCGCCATGATCATCGCATTGCAATGGCTTGTGCTGTTGCTGCGTTGAAGGCAGAAAGTGAAACAGTAATTGATGATGCAGAAGCAGTGAATAAATCTTATCCGAATTTTTATGAGCACATTCAATCATTAGGCGCAAAGGTGAATATTCAACATTCAATACTCAATATTCAATAATCATCGTTATTAAACTCCCTTTAGGGATTGGGATATTATGAATTCATTCGGTCGCATATTTTGTGTAAGCATTTTTGGAGAATCACATGGTGAATCTGTTGGCGTTAATATTGATGGTATTCCTGCAGGTTTATCATTAAAGGTTGAAGATTTTTTAGAAGATATTGAAAGAAGAAAAGGCGGAACGCAAAAAGGAACAACACCAAGACAAGAATCTGATCTTCCCATTTTTAAAAGTGGATTGTTTAATAATATAACTACCGGTGCCCCGCTTACTATTCTTTTTGAAAACGCGAATACGCGTTCTTCAGATTATCAAAAACAAAGAGCTGTTCCAAGACCTGGTCATGCGGATTTTGTTGCTCACAAAAAATTTGGAGGCTTTGAAGATTACAGAGGCGGCGGTCATTTCAGCGGAAGACTGACTGTATGCTTAGTGGCTGTTGGTGTGATTGCAAAAAAACTTTTGAAAACTGTTGATGAAGAAACCGGAATTGATGTAAGGGCTTCGATTCTTGAAATTGGCGGCGAAACCGATTTAGAAAAAGGTTTACAAAAAGCTATCGATGCGAAAGATTCCATCGGGGGTATTGTTGAATGCAGAGTGACAGCTTTACCAATTGGTTTGGGAGAACCATTTTTTGATAATGTTGAATCTTTATTGTCACATGCGGTGTTTGCAATTCCTGCAGTACGCGGAGTAGAATTCGGGACCGGTTTTGCGGCGGCAAAAATGTTTGGCAGTGAACACAACGATGCGATTGAAAATGGTAATGGCAAAACCAAAACCAATCACGCAGGTGGTGTTGTAGGAGGAATCACAAATGGAAATGAATTGGTATTTCGCATTGCAATCAAGCCAACTTCTTCAACACCTAAAGAGCAACAAACATGGAATTGGGAAACAAACCAGGTAGAACCATTTTCTGTAAAAGGTCGCCATGATCTTTGTATTGCTTTACGTGTTCCTGTTATCCTGGAAGCAGTGACAGCAATGGTTTTGGCTGATCTGATGTTGATAGAACAAAGAATACCGCGCATTATTCCTCAAAAGAAAATGAGTGATGAAGAAATCGATATAATCTGAATGAAATTATAAGTCCTCCCTTTAGGGAGGATTTAGGAAGGTTATCATGCACAACTATATCATTAACGCTTCGATACAAATTGTTCCAGTCATTCAAGACAAACATCCTTATGAATGGGTAGATGAAGTCATTGCTGTAATTCAGCAATCAGGAGTTAAACATGAAGTTGGTCCGTTTGCAACGGTGATTGAAGGGAAGTATGATGAAGTGATGAAAGTGATCAATGATGTAAATGAATACTTGTACAACAAAGGTTGCAATGAATGGATCAGCAATGTGCAAATACAAATCCGAAGCAAAGGCGATATAACAGGTGATGAAAAAACAGGTAAGTTTAATAAATTGAATCTCTGAATAAATAAAATTTGCTTTAATCTTCAATACTTAATTGTTTCTTCCTCCCTTTCAAAAACTTCTCTCTTCTCACCTCCTGCACAGATACATTTCTTATTTTACTTTCTAACCACCCAATAATATCAAGATACATAAACGATCTTGTTTCAAGAGGATTTCCTTCTAACCGTTCTAATTTTTCTTTAAGATTTTTAAAAGCAGGAATTATTTTATCCGGCGCAAGCGAAAATGATTTTCTCAAAAATTTAAATATCTCTTCTTCCACCACACTTAGGTTTTTCATCTTCGCCATAAAACGATATACAGATTTTATCAGGTATTCCAGCAATTGGTAATTGCCCAACTCGTAATGGGCAATTAAATGTAAAAGTCTCGCATAACATTGCAGGTCTGTTCTCAAATCAACTTTCCAATTAATAATTTTATTGAGATATTTAATTGCTTTTTCATTATCATCGCTGCCAAAATATAAGCAGGCGATCTTGTAATAAAATATTAGTATCCGATGTCTGTCAAGATTTATATTATACTCTTCTAATTTTCTTTCAATGCATGGAACTAATTCCAATCCTTCCGTAAATGTCCCTTCTAAAAAATGTTTGTTTATTTTTTCAGTGTATAGATACACAAAGGTTTGAATTCTTGCATTCACGTTCATTGTTCCATGATAAGAATCTTCAAACTCTTCAAACTTCTTTAACGCTTCGTCAAACTTTTCAAAATTGTTCAGGCTAAAATGTGCACTTAAGAGATTATGCATGCCTTTTATGTATTGCACGGTTTCAATCGTTTTCATAAAAGGCTCATGTTCGAAAAGATTTACCCACTTTTGCGCATAACGATAAAACATCAATAAGTCTTGTAAAATAAATCCATACCAACAGTAAGCCTGATACAAATACATCTTTTCATAAAACGTCATCTTGCGCACATCATGCAGGGGAAGATTTGCTTCAAAAAACATCTTCACGCCACTTACATCTTTTTTATCTCTTGCATGCCCCATCTTTATATACCAGCTATATAATTGCAAAGCAAGATTGGATAATTTATTCAGTACAGTTAAATGCGCATCTGCATCATCTACTTCATGAGATAATTGCTCTGCTCTATTCTCAATGCTTCTTGTAATATGTAATGCCTCTATCTTTTTTTCAAATATCAATGCCTGCAATTGAAACGTAATCTGGTAATTTTCTTTCGCCAGATTTTTTATTCTATCCAACACTTTCAATGCCTGCAAATACAAACCTTTATTGTATAGTATTCTTGCATAACCCATTTGTTCATGTAACTGCATATCGATGTTATCATCATCTCTCATCAACCTTAGACTCGCTAACAATTGTTTGTAAAGACTTGCCTTCATATTTGAAAGCTGTTCCTTCTTTATGCCTTTATTTTTTTCAAGTAGAACCTTTTCATCATACTCATTCATCTTATCTAACGCATCAAACAATTGTATCATCTTCAGATCAATACTACCGGTTGATCGTTTTATATACAACTTAAATAACCGCTTTTCACTTGTTTCAAGCGACTTAATTAACTGAAATAACTCGTCTGTACTCCTGTTAGGCATCGTAATTATTATTGTGTGAAATCCTTGCTACAAAAGCGTTTCAATCCTTCTAATGCTGCTCATCAACCGTAAAATCAACATAACTTTGTTTAATACATAAAATGTTGCGATACTATATTTGATTTGCAGGCTGCTTAAATAATAAGGCAGGCAATCAAAATTAAGCAGTCTGCAATTTTCATTTCTAAATATTTGCTATGCCTCAAAAAAAGATAGACATTTTTGACACCACTTTAAGAGACGGCGAACAGGTTCCCGGTTGCAAGTTAAACACCAAAGAAAAAATCGAATTAGCATTAGCATTAGAATATCTTGGTGTTGACATCATTGAAGCGGGCTTTCCGATATCCAGCCCTGGTGATTTCAATTCTGTTCGCGAGATCACAAAAGTTATAAAGAAAGCAACGGTTGCCGGACTTAGCCGTGCAGTGCAAAAAGATATAGAAGTTGCAGCCGATGCCTTACGCTATGCAGCGCGTCCACGTATTCACACAGGGATCGGCACCTCCGATTTTCACATTCAAACAAAATTCAATTCTACACGCGAAGAAATTTTGCAACGCGCTATTCAATGCGTAAAGTGGGCAAAGAATTTTGTGGATGATGTTGAATTTTATGCAGAAGATGCGGGTCGCACCGACAATGATTATCTCGCAAAAGTTATCGAAGCGGTGATCGCTGCAGGTGCAACTGTTGTAAATATTCCTGACACCACAGGCTATTGCCTGCCTCATCAATACGGCGAGAAGATCGCTTATCTTGTAAACAATGTTCCGAACATTGATAAAGCTACGATTTCATGTCATTGCCACAACGATTTGGGTTTGGCAACTGCTAACTCGATCGCAGGAGTAATTGCCGGTGCAGGTCAGATTGAATGTACCATTAACGGTCTTGGCGAACGTGCCGGCAACACATCTCTTGAAGAAGTTGTGATGGTTATCAAACAACATCATTCGCTTGGATTTTATACGAACATAAAAACGCAGCAACTCAATCCCATGAGTCGTTTGGTGAGCGACACGATGCGTATGCCTGTTCAACCGAATAAAGCAATCGTGGGAAGCAATGCATTCGCGCATTCCAGCGGCATTCACCAGGATGGATTTTTAAAGAATGCGCAGAATTATGAGATCATCAATCCAACTGAGGTTGGCGCAGATGATTCAAAAATTGTGCTCACTGCAAGAAGTGGTCGTGCAGCATTAGCGCACCGTTTTCAAAAACTCGGTTATCAGTTCAATCGCAACGATGTAGATGTTTTGTATGAAAAATTTTTAGAAGTTGCTGACCGCAAGAAAGAAATTGATGACAATGACTTGCATGAAATGGCTAAAGCATACAAGCCTGAAGTTATAAGTGTGTAGAAATATTTTTAGGAGCCCAACTGCAGAATATGTGTTAGGCTTTTGTTGCGTCGCACACTTGTACGTTTAGTTCTTTATTCAAGAATATCTGAACCACAATTCTAACCTTATTCAACTTATTATTCTGATTATTGTTTCCTTTCTTTCAGGTTAATCAGAAAAATCAGGTCATAATCTTGGTTCAGATAATCAAAGTTCAGAACGCACAAGTGAGTGACACAACAGACGATGCCATAAAAAACAAAAGTTGGTAACCAAAAATCAGACATCAAAAAATCATACATCAGAAATAAAAAATATGGGTAAAACATTATTCGAAAAAATCTGGGACAAACATGTTGTAAAAAACATTGAAGGCGGACCTTCTGTATTGTACATCGACAGGCACTTCATTCACGAAGTAACCAGCCCGCAGGCATTTGGCGGATTGGAAAAACGCGGATTGAAAGCGTTTCGTCCGAAACAAGTAGTGGCAACCGCAGACCACAATGTGCCAACATTAGACCAACACTTGCCGATAAAAGAAGAGTTATCAAGATTGCAGGTTCAAAAGCTGAAAGAGAACTGCGAAAAATTCGGCATCGAATTATACGGTTTGGGACATCCGTTCCAGGGAATCGTGCACGTGATTGGACCAGAGTTGGGAATTACTCAACCGGGCATGACGATCGTGTGCGGTGACAGTCATACATCAACACACGGTGCATTTGGTTGCATGGCGTTTGGTATTGGTACGAGCGAAGTGGAAATGGTGCTTGCAACACAATGCCTGATGCAGAGCAAACCCAAACTGATGCGCATAAATGTCGAAGGGACACTTAATAAAGGAGTGGTTTCGAAAGACATTGTTTTGTATATCATTTCAAAAATTTCTGCGAGCGGTGCAACAGGTTATGCAGTAGAATTTGCAGGCTCTGCGATTCGTAATTTATCTATGGAAGCACGCATGACGATATGCAATATGAGCATCGAAATGGGCGCACGTTGCGGAATGATTGGTGCAGATGAAACAACTTTCAATTACATCAAAGGAAGATTGTTTGCTCCGCCAGCAGGCGGAGAAGAGTGGGACAAAGCACTTGCATACTGGAAAACGTTGCACACCGATGAAGACGCAGTGTTTGACAAAGAGATCAATATAAAAGCTGAAGATATTGAACCGATGATCACATACGGAACAAACCCGGGAATGGGCATCGGTGTTACAGGACATGTGCCTGCGTTGAATGAGATTGATGAAAAAGAAAAACCATCTTTTCAAAAATCGCTTCAATACATGGGTTTGCAGCCGGGCATCAATATCAAAGGAAAGAAAGTGGATTATGTTTTTATCGGCAGTTGCACTAATAGTCGCATTGAAGATTTGCGCATGGTTGCATCGTTTGTAAAAGGAAAAAAGAAAGCAGACGATGTTGAAGTGTGGATAGTTCCGGGAAGTAAGCAAGTTGAGAAGCAGGCAATGGAAGAGGGCATTCATAAAATATTTGAAGAAGCAGGATTCATGTTGCGTCAACCGGGCTGCTCTGCATGTCTTGCAATGAATGAAGATAAAATTCCTGCAGGAAAATATGCAGTAAGTACGAGCAACAGAAATTTTGAAGGTCGCCAGGGACCCGGCGCAAGAACATTTCTTGCAAGTCCGTTAACTGCTGCTGCTGCTGCAATTACAGGGGAAGTTGCGGATGTAAGGGAGATGATGCCCTAAATCCCTAAGGGGTAAGGCAAAAGTTTCTAACAATTTTAAAAAATCAACTATTAAATAATGAGCGACAACAACAATAAATCGGTTTTTCAAAACACCCCTTCAGGGAATGGCTTCAAATCAACAGTTGTTCCGATTGCAATCGAGAACGTTGACACAGACCAAATAATCCCGGCAAGATTTTTAAAAGCAACAAGTCGTGAAGGTTTTGGAAAAAATCTTTTCCGCGATTGGCGTTATGAAAACGATGATGAAACACAACCAAAGAAAGATTTTGTTTTGAACAATCCAACGTACACCGGAAAGATTTTGGTTGGAGGAAAAAATTTCGGTTCAGGTTCATCAAGAGAACATGCAGCATGGGCAATTAAAGATTACGGATTCGATGTTGTGGTGAGCAGCTTCTTTGCTGACATTTTTAAGAACAATTCACTCAATAATTTCTTACTTCCGGTAACTGTTAGCGAAGGTTTTCTTCATAAAATTTTCGCTGCAGTTGAAAAAGATCCAAAAACAGAATTAGAAGTAAATCTTCCTGAACAAACAATTACACTTGTTTCTACAGGAGAAAAAGAAAGCTTCGATATCAACAATTATAAAAAGACTTGTTTGTTGAACGGATATGATGATATAGATTACCTACTAAGCATGAAACAAACCATAGAAGAATTTGAAACAGCTAATAAGTAAAAAATGAACAAGGCGTCGATCATAGTAAAGAATTTGTGTGTTAAACAACAAGGCAATACTATGCTTGATGTCGTTTCATTTGAATTAAAAGGAAATGAACATCTTGCTATCATCGGTTCATCAGGAAGCGGGAAAACCACACTGGCAATGGCTTTGAGTAGTAAGATATTTTTCCATGGCATAATAGAATTTGGTTTTGAAAAGCCTTGTATCAATTTTGTTGAGCAGCATTATCATTTCAAAAATCGTTCAAACACCAACGACTTTTATTACCAGCAGCGTTACAACAGTTTCGACAGTAATGATGCTTTGACTGTAATAGAAGAATTACAAACAGTAAGTAACGATGAAGAAAAAATAAATACTTTATTATCACGCTTGCAATTATCGCATAGAGAACAATCTCCTTTATTGCATTTATCAAGTGGCGAACACAAACGCTTTCAGCTTATCAAAGCATTATTGGCTTCTTCTCAAATACTAGTACTGGATGAACCATATGTTGGTCTTGATATCAACAGCAGGAAACAACTCAACAATATTTTAGATGAAGTTGCTGCAAAAGGAACTCAAATAATTTTGATAACTGACGCTCATCAAATTCCTGATTGTATCACACACATCGCTTATCTTGAAAATGGAAAACTGAAAAGCTTTTCAGAAAAATCTTCTTTCGATTTTAGTGAAGTAATTCATCAAAACACTTATTACTTCATCAACACGAATACTTTACCTGTTGGAAAACCACAAACTGATTTTACTACAGCCGTAAAAATGATCAACGTATCTGTTGAATATGGTGATAAAACTATTCTTCACAACATCAACTGGAATATTGAATGCGGTGAGAAGTGGTTATTAAAGGGTCACAATGGTGCAGGCAAATCAACATTGCTTAGCTTGATTTATGGCGATAATCCGCAAGCTTACGCAAACGAAATTTATTTGTTTGACAAACGCAGAGGAAGTGGTGAAAGCATTTGGGACATCAAACAAAAGATCGGCTATGTTTCTCCTGAATTGCAATGGTATTTTGATACAAGCATAACAGTTTTCGATGCAGTTGCCTCAGGATTTTTTGATACAATAGGTTTATATAAAAAACTTACACATCAACAACGTCAACTGACTGAACAATGGTTGGATCTTTTACAACTTTCTCATGTGCAACACAAGCCGGTTTCAACAATTTCAACGAGTGAGCAACGATTGACTTTGCTGTTAAGGGCTTTGGTAAAAGATCCTCCATTGCTTCTTTTAGATGAACCTTGCCAGGGTTTGGATGATCGTCAAACAACACAGTTTGTTGAGTTGATCGATACACTATGCGAACATCTCAACAAAACACTTATCTATATCAGCCATTACGATCAAGAGATTCCTCAATGCATAGATAAAGTGTTAGAGTTGAATAAAGGAGAACAAAAAATATATTCGATCGGGAAATCAATTTCAGTAGCAGTATAAATTTTTAAAATAATTCTATTAACAGCAACGACAATGACAAAAAATATTGCAGTAATATTCGGAGATGGCATCGGACCTGAAGTAACCAAACAATCTTTGAAAGTGCTTGATGCCATTGCAGCACAGTTTCACCACGAGTTTCATTACACTTATTGTTTGATGGGTGCGGATGCAATTGATAAAACAGGAAATCCTTTGCCTGATGAAACGATCACCGCTTGCTTAAACAGCGATGCAGTTTTATTTGGCGCAATTGGTCATCCGAAATACGACAACGATCCAACAGCGAAAGTGAGACCGGAACAGGGTTTGCTCAAATTGCGCAAATCATTGCAGCTCTATGCAAACATTCGTCCCATCACAACTTATACGGCGTTGCAACATTTGTCACCGCTGAAGCAAAAGCAATTGGAAGACATCGATTTCATCATCTTCCGCGAGCTCACCGGCGGAATTTATTTCGGTAAAAAAGAGATGAACGAAGAGAAAACACAAGCGATTGATGAATGTGTTTATACAAAGGCTGAAATAGAACGCATCTCGCATCTTGCGTTTCAATACGCAATGCAGCGCAGAAAAAAACTCACGCTGGTTGACAAAGCGAATGTGCTTGAAACTTCACGTCTCTGGAGAAAAGTTGTGCAGGAAATCGCGACGCAATATCCTGAAGTTGCAGTTGATTATATGTTTGTCGACAATGCCGCAATGCAGATTATTCTTTATCCGAAACAGTTTGATGTGGTGCTCACAGAAAATATGTTTGGCGATATCATCAGCGATGAAGCAAGTGTGTTGGCCGGTTCGCTCGGCATGTTGCCATCTGCGTCGATCGGCACGGGCACTGCTTTGTTCGAGCCCATTCACGGTTCGTATCCGCAGGCTGCCGGCAAAGACATCGCAAATCCGCTCGGCTCCATTCTTTCTACCGCGATGATGCTCGATTATCTCAAGATGCACGAAGAAGCAAGCCTTGTGAGAAAAGCGGTTGACTGGACAATGCAAAATAAATTCGTAACAAAAGATATTGACAGCATCAATTTTTATTTTACTTCCACCATCGGCGATTTAGTTGCAGATTACGTTAACAACAAAATCACCGGCGAAGTAAACCAGAAAAATATTGAGTTGCGC
>Ga0207679_10002957_pt1 | contig 10532 bp, 6 predicted proteins | sample KBSC73metaG_FD_184320 | JGI IMG/M metagenome (GOLD analysis project Ga0207679, IMG submission 184320) | Corn rhizosphere microbial communities from Kellogg Biological Station, Michigan, USA - KBS C7-3 metaG (SPAdes) (version 2) | ecosystem: Host-associated > Plants > Roots > Rhizosphere > Soil ...
AGAGGCCCCGCGGATACCAAGCTGGGTGCTTGGCTCCCAAACGGTCGGGTATTCCGTGGCGGAAGTGGTTGAACAGGAATGGCGCGAGCCGACCGGAAGGTTGGCTCTGGACTGGAAGCCGGACCTTGCCTTTACCGACGAGACACTCCTCTACGCCTCATATGCGCATGGCTATAAGGCTGGCGGCGCCAATCCTCCCGCAGCGGGAGCTGTGATCTATTGTTCCGCCTGCCAGGGAGCCGCGATCAACAACGGGGCCGTTGCATACTCGGCAGCCCACCCGAAGACATTCGCGCCTGAATTTGTGAACGCCTTCGAGTTGGGCAGCAAGAACACCTTAGCTAATGGGCGTGTGACGCTGAATGGCGATATATTTTATTACGATTATACCGGCTACCAAATTTCGCAAATCGTTGACCGGTCGGCTGTAAATCTCAACTTCGACGCAAAGGTTTGGGGTGCGGAGCTCGAAAGCGAGTGGCGGCCGCTGGAGAATCTGCGGCTTGGCTTGAAGCTGGGTTATGAGCGGACAAGGGTGGCTGACGGCGCCAAGGCGATTGATCTGATGGATCGGACCGCCGGCAATCCGGACTGGGTCGTCGTCCGCCCATTCCCCACCTTCCCGTCGAACTGCATACTGCCTGCTTGGCTGTTCCTTGGAAATTCGGGGTTCGGCGGCGCCGGTGGCACTGCAACGAACCCAGACCTTGTAAACGTCGGGGGCCGAGGGGGCGGCAACATGGGCGGGTGCGAGTTCGCCTACTTTCTTGGGGAAGATCCAGTTACAGGCGAGCCCTATACACCCTATCCGTTCCGCGCGCCGGATACCCAGCTCGGCGAAGCCTTCCGGACGAACATCAACTATGCGGGGTGGAATGCGGATCTCTCGCATTACCCCGGTTGGCCTACAGGAGAGCCGCTTGGAACGGAATTCCCCGGATTTGATCCAGCGACCATCGCGGCTATGTCCAACAACGGCGCTGGTTTCTTCAAAGATCTGAGCGGAAAAGAACTGCCCAATGCGCCCCATATCACGGCGACCTTGACGGCTGACTACACTGTTCCGTTGCCGTCAGATTGGCTGATGACGTTGCATACCGATCTCTATTATCAGTCGGAAGCATGGACGCGTATTTTCAATACGCCAGGATATGACAAGCTGAAGGCTTATACGAATGTCAATTTCGCCGCGATCTTCTCAAACGAAGATGCCGGCTGGAAGGTGATGGCCTACGTCAAGAACGTCTTTGACCATGACAGCATTACAGGGGCCTTCCTAAACTCCGACGACACCGGTCTAACCACTAACGTCTTCCTGAATGAACCACGGCTCTATGGTCTACGCGTCACGAAGGATTGGACCGGTGAGGGATGGTGGACGGGCGCAAACTCAAATCATAAAGGCCCGTATCCATTTACAGTCGAACTCGCCGGAATGGTGCAGAGGCAGGACGCTCCTTATGAGACCCTCGCGCCTGATTTTGTGGACGTGACACCGGCCGGTTTCAGCCCCGTCGGGCCACAACACCGCGATCTGGATTGGGGCGATGGGCGCGAACTGAAGTTGACCTATCAGCCCGGTGGATCATGGAGCGTAGCCACCGACATCCGTTATGGTCGCACAAACAATGGGACGACCAGATTGCATCGCCAGGAAGCCTCGGGACCCGCCCTGTGTCCTTTCCTGGAAAATGGTCCGGTTGGCTATTTCTGTGATCCGTCGAGTCCCAACTACATTCCGAGTTTTAGAAAATATGCGACGAATAGGTTTGATTCATCGGCGCGGGATCATGAAGAGCACCTCATTGCCGACTTCATGGTTGGCCGAGACTTCGGCCTGGGGGAAACCCTCGCCGGAAAATCGAAGGTCCAGCTGGGATTACGCTACGCTAACCTGAAGTCGTCAACGGACGCCACTATGGATGGGACGCTGAACTGGAACATCAGGGATGGATGGTACAAGTATCCATCGACTGCCGATCACTTCTCTTCCGCGATTTCGGCTCGTCGTGACTTCAAGGGAGCGGGCCCGATGTTATCCTGGGACGCGGCGGCGCATCTGCTCGGCGACGAACACGCAGGCCATGTCGATCTCGACTGGTCCGTGGCCGGCGGCGCCCTCTTCGGCAAGCAAAAGACGGTCGTGTCGGGGACCCAGGCGGTATCCTCGATCTCTGCGCCCAAATATCCGCTCGTCACACCGTACGTCGCTCCAAACCCGACACCGCTCGGGATCGCCTCGCGCGACAAATCGGCGACCGTCCCCGCGCTCGATCTCTCGCTTGGCCTCTCCTACGAGATCCAGCGCATCAAGGTAGGCGCGGGGTATCGTTGGGAGCGGTACTTCAACGCGCTTGACGCGGGCTATGCCGAGCACAAGTCCTACGACCGCACCATCGACGGCCCGTACTTCAAGATCGCGGTCGGCTTCGGCGGCTAGCGCAGCAATTTCCGGCTTCGGTCCCCTCTGAACCGGATCAACTGGAAGGCGGCAGATCCCCTGCCGCCTTTTCTTTAGGCCGCGACGAAGCCTTTCCAGGTCGACATGTAGTTCACGAACGGCTCGCCCAGGCCTTCCTGCCGCAGGTAATCCTTCGTCACCGGCAGGGCGATGGGGGCGAAACCGCCGTCGGCGAGCACGCGCTTCGGGTAGTCGTGGTGCAGGATCGCCGCGCGGCCGAGGAAGACGAAGTCCAAGCCGGCCTCCATAACCCGCGTCGCGTCGCCGGGCGTCATGATTTTGCCGGCCGCGCCCAGGCGGGTCTCGCCGCGGGGCAGGTCGGTGAAATACGAGGCCAGCGTGCGGCCCTTGAATTCCTCCTCCTCCGGCTCCTTGAAGGCGTTCCACAGGGAGAGGTCGAGGAACTCGATCTTGCCGCTGGCCAGCAACTCGGCCGCCAGATCGCGAATCTCCGCCAGCTTGAGGCCGAACCGTTCGGGCGACAGGCGCACGCCGAGTTGGAAGTCCTCGCCGCAGCGGGCCCGCACGCCGTCGATGATCTCCATCAGGAAGCGCGCGCGGTTCTCCAGCGAGCCGCCGTAGCGGTCGGTGCGCTGGTTGATCTCGGGGCTGATGAACTGGGCGATCAGGTAGCCATGGGCGCCGTGCAGTTCCGCGCCGTCGAAGCCGGCCTTCTGCGAGCGCTCGGCGGCGGCGATGTAGGCCTCGATGGCCTCTTCGACCTCACCGCCGGTCATGGCGCGGGAGCCGGTCTCGGCGTCGTCGGAGGGGCCCACGGGCCGGCCGCCGATCAGCTCGGCCGGCGAGCGAATGCCGGCGTGGTGCAGCTGGGTGAAGGCGAGGCTTCCTTCGGCTTTGATGGCGGTCGCCAGCCGCGTCAGGCCCGGCAGGTGCTCGTCGGAAAACACGCCGAGCTGGCCCGGAAAGCCCTGGCCGGTCCGCTGCACGTGGGCCGCGCAGGTCATGACCATGCCAAACCCGCCCTTGGCCCGCATGACGAGCCAGTTGAATTCGTCTTCGGACAGGCGACCCTCGTCGGGGCTTTGCAGGTTGGTCAGTGGCGCGACCGCAAAGCGGTTCTTCATGGCGGCGCCGCGGCGGAACGTCAGAGGCTCGAAAAGGGCGCTGGTGCTCATGGTGGTGGTTTAGGACGCTGCCGCGACGGCAGGCAACGGCCGCGGACGCCACAGGGCGAGCGCGGCCATGCCGAGCGCAAACGCGAGGCCGACCGAGCCGGCGATGAGTTCGCCCTTCAGCGTCGGGTGTTCCAGCCAGCGCTGCAGCGTCTCGCCGAAAATGAAGCCCGCACCCGAGAACAGGCCCGCCCACAGAGCGGCGGCCGCCAGGTTCAGCGCGGTGAAGACGCCCATGCCCATGGCCGACAGTCCCGCCGCGACGGGCCCGGCCGCCCGCAGGCCGAAGACGAAGCGAAAGCTCATCACAAAGCCGATCGGGTGAGCCTCGATAAAGCCGGCCGCGCGCGCGAACGCGGGCTTGGCCGCCATCCGGGTCACGAAGCGCGTCGAGCGCCCGTAGCGGCCAAGGAAGAACAGCAACTGGTCCATCGCCGCCGTCCCGGCGCAGGCCGCGGCCAGCGCCAGCGGCCAGTTGATCAGGCCCATGCGCGCCATCACCCCTCCGCCGATGGCGACGGTCTGACCCTCGAGGCCGGAGCCGAAAAAGATGGCCGCGGGCCCGAACGCCTGCAGGCTCGCCAATGCGGAAATCATGAGGTGCGACTCGGGGGTGGAACTGGGGGAAGGGTACACCGCGCAGATGGCGCTTCCTTGACGCCGATCAACCCCTGCGGCGTTCGGCCGCCGGCTTGACAATGATGTGGCGGAGCCGACGGTGGGCGTCTCGGGAGGCGGGATTTGACCAACATTCAGCAAGCCGGCGAGGCGAAGGTCTCGCTCAGCCCCAACGCGCTCCTGTTGCTCGCCGCCTTCATCGGGCTGGGAGCGGCGCTCGTGTTGCTGGAACGGCCGCCGAGGGCGCTGGTCTTCCTGTTCGTGGCGACCGGCTGGATCGTCAGCGTAGTGGTGCATGAGTTCGGCCACGCCTTCGTCGCCTGGAAGGCGGGCGACACGAGCGTGGCGGAGAAGGGCTATCTGACCCTCGATCCGTTCAAGTACAGCGACCCGGCCACCACCATCGTCATTCCGCTGCTGGCGCTGTTGCTGGGCGGCATCGGGTTTCCGGGCGGGGCGGTGTATCTGCGGCCGGACCTGATCCGCAGCCGCCTTGGCCGCTCGCTGGCCTCGCTGGCCGGACCGGCGGGAACGCTGCTGGTGCTTCTGGCGCTGGCCGGCGGAATTTCGCTGGCCTTGATGCAGGGGCTCTATCCGCTGGCGGCCGCGATGGCGATGCTGGCCCTGTTGCAGGCAATGGCGCTGATCCTCAACCTGCTGCCTGTACCGGGGCTGGACGGCTACGGCGTGCTCAGGCCCTTCCTGCCGCCTTCGGTGCAGCTGGCCCTGAGGCGCTGGGAGCGCGGCGCCTTCATCCTGCTCTTCCTGCTGATCTTCTTCGTTCCGGCGGTGTTCAACGGCCTGTTGGGCGCCGCGATCGACCTGTGCGGCGCGCTCCAGATACCGAGGCAGGCAATCGCCGTTGGCTGGGACGCCTTCCACTTCTGGAGGTAAACGCCGGATTCACTAGGTGTTATCGGTTTGCCCGCACCTTTGAGGCTTCACCGCCGCGTCGCCGCGGAGGGACCCTGGGCGTGCAGAGTTTGGACGACACCGCTGATGAGGGCGGCCTTGCGGCGCGCCTGCTGGCGCGCCTGCCGCGCTTTCGGCGGCTGCACGCCAAGCTGACGGCCGCGTATCTCGGCCTCTTCATCCTCGTGCTCTTCGGCATCATGGCGGCGGTCTACACCTCCGTGGCGCGCAACTCCGAGCGGGTGGTGCGCGAGGAACTGGCCGCCAGCGCGGTGGTGTTCGACCGGGTGTGGGAGCTTCGCACCGCCCAGCTTCAGAACGGAGCGGAGATTCTTGCGCGCGACTTCGGCTTCCGCGCCGCGGTGGCCACCCAGGACGGTCCAACCATCCAGTCGGCGCTGATCAGCCTTCGCGAACGGCTCGGGCTCGACGCCGCGCTTGTCATCGGGCCAGACGGGACGGTGGTCGCCGCCGATGGCCTGCCCGCACAGCAGCTCGATCCCGCCACCCTCCAGCGCCTTTCGGAAGGCGACGTGGCGGCCGGTGTCTTCGTGCTGGGCGACACCGCCTACCAGGCCGTCTCCGCGCCGATTCTGGCGCCCACGCCGATCGGCCAGGTGGTCTTCGCCGCCCGGCTGGACCGTAACGAGATGGCCTCGCTGGTGCGTCTCTCCCCGATCAACTTCCGGCCGCAGCTCTTGATGGAAGAACCGGACGGAGGTTGGCGCGGCGGCGCCGGGCAGGTCTCGCCCGCCGAGCTGACCCACGCCGCCGCCGTGCTTGCCCATAGCGGCGGCGGGGCGACGCCGATCACGACGCGGGTAGGGCCCTGGATCGAGGTGGTGCGGCCATTGCGCTCCCTGGGCGAGGAGCGCACCGCGCTGCTGCTGCGCTATCCGCTCGGCGAGGCGCTCAAGCCCTATAATGGCCTGCTGGCGCTGGTGCTGCTGCTGGGTTTTGCCGGGCTGGCGCTGGTGGCGGCCGGCAGCTGGGTGCTCTCACGTGAGGTGACCCGGCCCATCGGCGCGCTCACCGAAGCGGCCGAGCGGCTCGAACGGGGCGATGTCGGCGTGGTGGACGTCAACGGCATCGACGAGATCGCCGCTCTGGGCCTAACCTTCAACCGCATGGCCGAGGGCATCGCCCGCCGCGAGGAAGCGTTGGAGCGCGCCCGAAACGCCGCCGAAAGCGCCAACCGCGCCAAGAGCGCCTTCCTCGCCAACATGAGCCACGAAATCAGGACGCCCCTGAACGGCATCCTCGGCATGGCGCAGGTGATGGGCCGCGAGGAGCGCGACGAGCCGCAGCGAAACCGCCTTCGCGTCATCCAGGACTCCGGCGAGGCGTTGCTGGCTATCCTCAACAGCATCCTCGACCTGTCCAAGATCGAGGCCGGCCACCTGGAGATCGAGGCGCTTGAGTTCGACCTCGCCGAGACGGTCGCCGTGGCCTGCGAACCCTTCGTGACGCTCGCCCACGAGAAGAAGCTGGCGTTCGACCTCACGATCGAACCGGCGGCGCGGGGCTTGTGGCGGGGCGACGCGCTGCGACTGCGCCAGGTGCTCGTCAACCTCGCCTCGAACGCCGTGAAGTTCACGGAGAGGGGCCGGATCGACCTGATCGTGGATGTCGGCGAGACCGGCCCGGCCATCACCATGACCGACACAGGCGTCGGCATCCCGCGCGAGCGACTGGAGGAGGTTTTCGACAAGTTCTCGCAGGCCGACGAATCCAGCACCCGCCGGTTCGGGGGCACGGGGCTGGGACTGGCCATCTGCCGTGAGCTGATTGCTCTGATGGGTGGCGCGCTGAAGGTGAACAGCCAGCCTGGCCGCGGCTCGACCTTCGCCTTCGAACTGCCGATGGAGCGGGTTGCGCCCCCCGTGGAACATACCGCCCCCGCTCACGACGAAGAGGCTCGGCCGCTACGGGTGCTCGCCGCAGAGGACAACCTCACCAATCAGATGATCCTTAACGCCCTGCTGACGCCTCTGCAGGCCGAGGTCACCATGGTCGAGAACGGCCGCAAGGCGGTTGAGGCGTTCGACCAGGCGGACTTCGACATCGTCCTGATGGACATCCAGATGCCGGAGATGAGCGGCGTCGACGCTACGCTCGCCATCCGCCGGGTGGAGGCGCAGAAGGGGCTGCCGCATACCCCCATCCTGGCCGTTACCGCCAACGTCATGACTCATCAGCTCAAGGAATACCTGGCCGCCGGCATGGACGCGGTGATCGCCAAGCCCGTCCAGGCGATCGTATTATTCGCAGAGATGGAAAAGGCGCTCTCGCAGCGCCCTGGCCCCATCCGCGCTGTCTCCTGACGGTTTACGCCCGCTTCATCCGTGCAGGTTAAGCATACCGGCCATGCGTATGATGGCCGTTCTCCTTGCCGCGCTCTCGATCGCCACGCCCGCGGCGGCCGGCGACCTGACAGTCATGGTTACCACCCCCGCCGGCGCGGCGTTGAAGGACGCGGTGGTGATGGTTCATTCGCGTGGCGGCGCGGCGCACGGGCCGATCCACTTCTCCTGGCCCTATGTGATGAGCCAGAAGAACATGCAGTTCGAGCCGTTCGTGCTGATCGTCCCGGTCGGCGCGACGGTGGCCTTCCCCAACCGCGACCCCTTCCGCCACCACGTCTATTCCTTCTCACCCGCCAAGACGTTCGAGCTGAAGCTCTACGGCCACGACGAGACGCGGACGGTGAAGTTCGACAAGGCCGGGATTGTCGCGCTCGGCTGCAATATCCACGACAGCATGACCGCCTTCATCCGCGTGGTGGACACGCCTTGGGCCGCCAAGAGCGATGGACGCGGCGCGGCGGTGATCCACGATGCGCCCGACGGGCCGGTGACGATCGAGGTCTGGCATCCGTACATCAAGGGTGGCCGCGACGTGGCCCGTGCGGTCACGGCGCCGGCCGGTCCGCTGACGGTGAAGATGGTCGCCGACGTGCATGCGCCGCCGATGCGCAGGGGCATGTACTGACGTGCGCGGCGTCGCTGCCCTGGTGATGGTGTTTGCGCTCGCCGGTCAGGCGCACGCGCAGTCGCTGCACGGGCTGGCGGAGTTGCGCCTCGGCACGACCGACGGCGAAAAGAGTTGGCTGGAGGGCGGCTTCGGCAAGGCCGGCAAGACCGACTTCGGTCTGAGCCAGGCGGTGCTGGAGTATCGCCAAAGCCTCGGGTTTTCGACCAGCGCCGTGGTCAGTGGCCAGTACCAGCCGGATGTTTCGCCGAAGGTCGACCTCGATGAGGCGTATCTGAAGTTCAGGGCTCCGCCGCTGGCGATGGGCCGTTTCTCGGCGCGTGCGGGGATTTTCTATCCGCCGGTCTCGCAGGAGCACACCGGCGTTGGCTGGACGACGCCCGATACGCTCAGCGCTTCGGCCATCGACACCTGGATCGGCGAGGAGGTGAAGGTCGGCGGGCTGGAAGCCACCTTCGAGCGCAGCTTCGGCGAGCACGAGGTGTCCGCCACCGCCGCCGTGTTCGGCTGGAACGACACCTCGGGCACCCTGCTGACCTACCGCGGCTGGGCGCTGGATGGGATCCGCACGGGCCGTAAGACCGAGTTTGAGCTGCCGCCCCTGTCACCGTTCATGGCGACGAAGCAGGCGGACGAGACCTATCCGATGGACGAGCTCGACCACCGCGCCGGCTACTACGGCCGCGTCGAGTGGCGACCGCCCGCGCCGGTGAGTTTCAACGCCACCTACTATGACAACCGTGGCGATCTAACCTCGGTGAAGGACCTCCAATGGGCTTGGGAGACGCACTTCCTGAACCTCGGCATGACCTGGGAGCCCAACGAGCGCACCCGCGTGATGGCGCAGGCGCTGAGCGGCCGCACGCTGATGGGCTTCCGGACGCCGGAAATCTGGGCCGATGTGGGCTTCAGAAGCGCCTATCTGCTGGCCTCACGGCAGGTAGCCGACGAGACCCTGACGGGCCGCCTCGACTGGTTCGAGGTCAACGACCACAGCTGGCGGGCGATCGACAACAACGACGAGACCGGCTGGGCCGCCACCGCCGCCTGGCGCCATCCGCTCGTCCCTCACGCCGACCTGCTGATCGAGGCGCAGCACATCGACAGCAAGCGGCCCTCCCGCGCGCTTGCCGGTGAAACGGCGCAGCAGGATGAGAACCTCCTCCAGACCGCGCTGCGGCTCAGCTTCTAGGCCGGCTCAGCCACCTTCTGTTCGGCCGAGGCGCCGCCGAGTTCGAAATCGGCCGGGTTCGGCGCCAGCGTGGCGTTCCAGTAGTCGACCAGCGGGAACGGCCAGTTCTGGCTGACGCGGCCAAGCTCGTTCTTGTACCAGCTGGTCACGTTGGGAGAGCCCCAGGCCATCCAGCGATTGGCCTCATCGACCTTGCGGTTGAAGGCGTCGTGGACCTCCGGCTTCACCTCCAGCGTCTTCGCGCCTGTCCTGGCCATCAACTCCAGGCAGCCGACCACGTAGCGGACGCTGCACTCCGAGAAAAAGATGATGGAGCCGTTGACCACGATGTTGGTGTTGGGACCGTAGAGCACGAAGAAGTTCGGGAATTGCGGGATCGTCATCCCGAGATAGGCCCGCGCATCGCCCTGCCAGACCTCGTGCAACTCGCGCCCGCCGCGGCCGCGCACCCGAAACGTCTTCAGGAAATCGCTGGCGGTGAAGCCGGTGCCGTAGATCACCACGTCGGCGGCGTGCAGCGCCCCGTCGGCGGTGACGATCCCCTCCGGCTCGATCGCCTTGATCGGTTCGGTGACGAGATCGACGTTCGGCCGTTTCAGGGCCTCGATCCAGACGCCGTTGTCGCGCACCGTGCGCTTGCCGCCGAGCGGATAAGTGGGGATCACCTTGTCCAGCAGGTCCGGCCGGTCGGCGGCCTGGGGCTTGATCGCCTCGACCAGCATCTCGCGCAGCATAAGATTGGCGTCGCTGACGGCGGTCGTGGGGCCCGCGTAGTCGGGGTCGGCCTTGACCGCCTCGTAAATGCCGTCGGTGAGCATCCAGAACAGCCAGAAGCGGTACCACTTCTCATAAAAGGGCACGTGCTCGAGCAGCCACTGTTCTCCCGGGCCGACGGGGTCGTGGTAGTCGGGCGTGGGGCCAAGCCACGGCGGCGTGCGCTGGAACACGTCCATATGGCCGACGTCTGGCGCGATCGCGGGCACGAACTGGAAGGCGGAGGCGCCGGTGCCGATCACCGCCACCCGCTTGCCTTTCAAATCCACATCATGACGCCAGCGCGCCGAGTGGAAGGATGGACCCGCGAAGCTGTCGCGGCCGGGGATGTCGGGCAGGCGCGGCTGGTTCAGCTGGCCGACGGCGCTGATGACGGCGGTGGCCGTCAGGGTTTCGGTGCGGCCGTCCTTGCCGCGGACCCGCACCTCCCACCGAGAGGTCGCCTCATCGA
>Ga0207679_10002958_pt1 | contig 10532 bp, 10 predicted proteins | sample KBSC73metaG_FD_184320 | JGI IMG/M metagenome (GOLD analysis project Ga0207679, IMG submission 184320) | Corn rhizosphere microbial communities from Kellogg Biological Station, Michigan, USA - KBS C7-3 metaG (SPAdes) (version 2) | ecosystem: Host-associated > Plants > Roots > Rhizosphere > Soil ...
TCAAGAAGAACGGATAAGTAAATCCGAAATCCGAAGTTCGAAATTCGAAACAAAAATTTAATCAGAAAATCCGAACGCCGAAAACGGACTCGTTTGGGATTTGGATCACTCGATTATTTGAATTTGTTTCGGGTTTCGAGTTGCGGATTTGATTTTGACGGTTTTATGCTACTTCAGCGCGAACTGTTTTTCCGCCAGCGCACAGATTTGTTCGCCAATGGCGAGGGAGGCGGTCGCCCCGGGGGATGGCGCGTTGAGCACGTGGATCGCATTGCGGCTCTGTTCGAGGACAAAATCGTCGATCAGCGCGCCGCTCGCCGAAACGGCTTGCGCGCGCACACCGGCGCCGCCGGGAATGAGATCGCTCTCGCGGATCTCGGGCAACAGCTTCTGCAGGGCACGGACAAAGGCCGCCTTGCTGAGCGAACGATAGAGCTCGCCAAATCCGGTCTGCCAGTATTTTCCGGTCATTCTCCAGAAGCCCGCGAAGGAAATCGTCCGCCAAAGGTCGCGCAAATTGATATCCGTGTGGCGATAGCCCTCGCGCGCGTAGGCGAACACGGCATTGGGCCCAGCTTCGACACCCCCTCGGGCCATGCGGGTAAAATGAACGCCCAGAAACGGAAATGTCGGATCGGGAACGGGGTAGATCAAGTTACGCACAAGAAATTGTCTTTCCGGGGCGAGTTTGTAGTATTCGCCGCGAAAAGGAATGATGCGGTGCTCGGGGGCCGCGGCTCGCGTCTGGTCGCGAGCCATCCGCGCTACCAAATCGGACTGTAAGCCGCAGCAATTGATCACGTGCTTGGTGCGATAGTCCCCGCCGGTTGTTTGCAAGACGAGCTCGGTGGGTCGATCGAGAATGCCGACGACTTTTTGCGACAAACGAATGTCGCCGCCGGCATCGCGGACTTTGTCGGCATAGGCCGCGGCCACTTTTTTGTAATCGATGATTCCGGTCTCGGGAACGTAAAGACCTTTGATGCCGATGGCGTGGGGTTCGAGCTCTTTCAGCTGCTCGGTTCCGATGATCTCCAGGCCTTGGAGCCCATTGGCGAGTCCGCGGCGCTGCAGCTCGTCCAAGCGCGGCAATTCTTCCTGGCTCGTGGCGACGACCACCTTACCGCAAATTTCATACGGGATGCCATTCTCATCGCAAAATGCCATCAGTTCTTTGCGGCCGGCGACGCACGAGCGCGCTTTCAGTGAACCGGGACGGTAGTATAAGCCCGAATGAATGACGCCGCTGTTGTTGCCCGTCTGATGGCGCGCGAGCTCGGCTTCTTTTTCAAGCAGGAGCAGTCGCAGATCGGTATGAGCACGACCGATCTTCAGAGCCGTGGCGAGCCCAATGATTCCGCCGCCGACGATCGTGACGTCGTACTGGGAGGCCATAGTGAATGAGCTCGTTCAAAACGTAGGTTCAAACGGCTCGAACTAAATGTGCAGCAGCCGGCGAGAATTTTTTTCCGTGAACGATCTCACGTGCTGCGGGTTGTCTTGCGCGTCAATCGCCACAAAGCCCTTTGTTAACGGGCCGAGACCGCCGCAGTAATCGGAGCCGAACACAATATTGTGCTCACCCATCTTATGAATCAAAAAGGCGAGAGTCGGCGCGTCCGAGCTCGCGCAATCAATGAAGAAATGCTCGAGAAAAATATCCGAGTATCTCTGTTCGCCTTGGGGCCCTTTGTGTTTCCAGAAAAACCGATGCAACAAGAGCGGCAAACCGCCACCCGAGCTGCGAATCACGATGCGCAGGTTTGGGTAGCGATCGAACAATCCGCTCGCAATCATCCGTAAACAGCACTCAGCGACCTCGCCGTCCGAAAGCACGGCATACGCAACCCCGGCGCCGCCATCTTCAAGACGCTTCAGCGATGGGCTTTGGGCCGTTCCGGCGCCATGCAAGAAGATCGGCAGGTCAAGCTCGGCGATCTTCGCGAAAAGCGGGTCCATTGTCGGCGTATCGACGAGCATCTCGCCGTCCACATGGGGATAGAGCAAAACGGCGCGAAAATTCTTTTGCGCGGTGCGCTCGAGCTCCTCGACCGAGGCGTCGATATTCTTGAGCGACAGCGCGGTGATGCCCGCCAGGCGACCCTTATGCGGCGCAATCCGTTGCGCCAGGATATCGTTGGACTGGCGCACGACTTCCAGCGCTTGCTCGGGCGGCAATTGATCCGCGTAAACACCCGCCCCTTGGCAGATCAGTTGAAGGTCGAGACCCACTTCGTCCATTTCTTTGATGCGCTTTGTTAAATCAGGAGAATCGAAAGCATCGATGTGCGGCCGTTTCCCGGTAAGCTCACGGATTCGCTCGGCGACTTCGGGCGCGGTATGGTGCGCATGCCAATCAATCATCATTGCCATAGCTCATCTCCTCCTCGATACTGTCAGTTTTGGCATACTGCGGGCACAAATGCGAATCAAGTTCGGCGGAAGTGCCCCTTAGAATACCGGGTAGGTTAGCCCACGCGTCGCTCGAGCGTCGCGGAACTATTGCTTTTTCGGTGCGTCAAAATCCGCCTTGTTTTTCAAACGGCGGACCAGCTCGTCGTAGGATTCGTGGGCGATTACACGAGTGAATTGGGATCGATAGTTATTCACCAAGCTAATGTTCTCGGCGACCACGTCATAGACTTTCCACTCATTGCTGACCAAATGGGCTTTGTAATTGATCGAGTACTCTTCGCCCTTGCTCGTGACGATCTTGCTGCCGACATCGGCAAAACTGCCGTCGATGCGCTCATTGGTGTAGAGGATCTTTTCATCGGAATAGGACTCGATGATACCGGCATAGGCGCGTTCGAGGACTTCGGTGAACAGCCGGACGAATTCTTCCTGTTCCTGGGGTGTTCGCCGCCGCCAGTTCGCGCCGAGGGCGCGGCGCGCCATCTCAGTAAAGTCGAAGCGAGCGAACAATATTTGTCTGAGCTGATCGCGCCGCTCACTCATCTTGGCCGGCGTTTTGAGTTGGGGGTCCTTCAGGACGACCAGAGCTTTTTCGACCGTAGTTTTAATTTGCTCCGTCGGCACTCCCGCCGCCGCGCTGCGCGCAACGATGGACAGCGCCGCCGTGAGCAGGAAAACAACGAAAATCTTCAGCATCGAGCTATTTTTGCGGTTCATCGTTTTTTGCACCTTTGGATGTGACATCGCCGCCGACGATCTTCCCGATCAAATCCGGAATGTCCGGCGGTGACTCGGTTTCCCTGATTCTGCCTCCGGGTGGAATGGTTTTGTCCGACGCTCCCGGACTGATGAGGACGAACTTGTCGCCGATCAACCCGCGCGCGCGAACCGAAGCGATAACATCATCCTGTAACTTAACTTGATCGTTGAGTCTGAGAGTCAAACGGGCGCGATCATCTTCCGACAGGCCCAGAGATTCCACGCGGCCGATCCTCACGCCTGCGATTTCCACGGGATCTCCGACTTTGAGGCCGGCGACCGAGGGGAAATCCGCCGTAACAGTATAGCCCGACGCGCCAAAAACTTCGAGCTTGCCGAGCTTGATGGCAAGATAACCGAGGCAGGCGAGGCCCACCACCACGAACAAGCCAACCACCATTTCGCTGCGCGTATGATTCACAGATCGGACTCCTAAAGGACGCTGATCGGTCCTTGGGTTTCGCCTTGCAAAAACTGTTTGACCATTGGATTTGTGGAGGCGGTAAATTCTTCGGTTTTGCCGGCTTCGATAATAACGCCATTGGCGAGCATGGCGACGCGATCGGAAAACTTGAACACCTCCGGAATGTCGTGGCTGACAATCACCCCGGTGAACCTAAACTTCTCGTGCATCCGTCGAATCAATTCGTGAATGCTTTTTCCAAGCAGCGGGTCCAAACCGGTGGTCGGCTCGTCGAACAGCATAATTTCGGGTTGGGTCACGAGGGCGCGGGCCAGTCCGGCGCGTTTTTTCATGCCGCCGCTCACTTCCGCAGGAAACTTGTAGCCCATTCCGGCGAGGCCCACTTGCGCGAGGCTGTCATTGGCTTTTTGCTCGATGTCCTTTTCCTTGAGCTTGGTTTTCTCGCGTAACGGAAATGCGACGTTATCATAGATGGTCATTGAATCGAGCAGCGCCGCGCTTTGAAAAAGCATGCCGAATTTTTGCCGGACTTCGTTCAACGCGCTTTGGCCAAGCGTGGTGATGTCGCGGCCGTCGACCAGAACACTGCCGCGATCAGGAAGCAGGAGCGCATTCAGATGTTTTAGCAATACGGTCTTTCCCGATCCGCTGCCGCCGATGATCGTGGTAATCTTTCCGGTTTCAAATTCGACGTTGATTCCCCTAAGCACCTCTTGACCGCCAAAGGTTTTGTGCAGATCGACGACGCGAATCATGATTACAACATGACCGACGTCATCACGTAATTCCAAACTAGGATCATGACGAAGCAAAGCACGACGGATTCGGTGGTCGCTTGACCGACACCGCTCGCCATGGGCGGCGCGTTAAAACCTTTGTAACAGCAGATCCAGGTGATAATCAGGCCAAAGCTCACGGATTTCAGAAAGCCGCTGAAAACATCCTTGAAGACCACGCTCAGTTCCATCCCCGCAAAGTAACTTCCCGAGCTGACGCCGAGTAACTCGACCCCAACCAAGTAAGCGCCATAAATCGCGACCACGTCGAAAATCGCAGTCAGCAACGGCATGGAAATCAATCCGGCGATGATCCGCGGCGATATCAGATACTGGATCGGATTGATGGCCATCGAGTAGAGTGCGTCAATTTGCTCGGTAACTTTCATGCTGGCAATTTCCGCTGCCATGGCGGAGCCGGTTCTGCCCGTGACCATGAAGGCGGAGAGCACCGGGCCGAGCTCGCGCAGAATGCCAAGAGCAACCGCCGAACCGAGAAAATTTTCGGCGTTGAACTTTCTCAAGCTGTAATAGCCTTGAAGACCCATGACCATGCCGGTAAAAACTCCCGAAAGGATGACCACCGAAAGCGATTCGACGCCGATCGTGCGCAGATGATGAACGACCAAGCGTAGTCGCGGCGGCGGCCGAAATGCCCAGGCGAATGCCGACAGCAGAAACAAAAAAATTCGTCCCATTCCGGCCGTACTCTGAATTGCGTAACGGCCGGTTTGGCCGATTAGAGAAAGCATAATTGCGTGAACGTCTTTGTGCTATTAGACTCAGGCTATTACAGAATAGTTGGCGCGTTTTCAAGAATCATAATCATTTATTCAAGATTTATTGCGGGCTTCCGCTGTACTGGTTTGCCGCTGCCGCCGACCGTGATTGATGATGAGCCGATCCGACGAGAGCTTGGATGCATTTTTTGACGGCCGCATAACGCTCTATCAGAGCCGCGCGGGCTATCGCTTTTCACTGGATGCTTTGCTGCTGGCGCATTTTGTCACGGCAAAAACCGGTGCGCGAGTCGTCGATCTGGGAACGGGCAACGGCGTCATTCCGCTGGCGCTCGCGGCTCTCCACCCATCGATCGAAGTGACCGGGATCGAGTTGCAGCCGAGAATGGTAGAGCGAGCGCGCCGCAATATTGCCCAGAACGAGCTGCGAACCCGCATCAAAATTGCTCACGGCGACGTGCGAAGTCCAAAGCAGATCGCGCGCGCCGGAGATTTTGACGTCGCAGTCTGCAATCCGCCTTATCGAAAATCCACCAGCGGGCGGTTGAGCATGAACGAAGAACGGCAGGCGGCGCGTCATGAACTCGCCGGTGGACTGGACGAGTTTCTTCGCGCCGGAGCGTTCTTTCTGCGGGCGAACGGTCGAATGGCAATGGTTTACCCCGCGGTGCGGAGCGTGGATCTATTAACGGCGATGCGCGACGCGGGTCTCGAGCCAAAGTGCTTCCGCATGGTACATTCCTTTCGCGGCGCGAAAGCTTCACTGGTCCTGGCCGAAGCGATCAAAGGCGGGCGCAGCGGCCTCGAGGTGCTCGCGCCGCTTATCGTCTATGCAGGCGCTAGAACCTACAGCGATGAGGTCGCATCGATGATCGCCGGCACGCGCGCGCGCCTGCGCCACGCTGAAAGCGCCGATGCATTAGAGGATTAAAAGCGAATCCTTTAGGCCTTGGCTCTGCGACGAGCGAAACTCTTGACGAGCTTTTGAAATACGGCGCGGATTTCCGGATCCTCGATGGAGTGAAGGAACTCTTCATTGACCGGAACGGCTGGAAGTTCGGTGGGTTTGTTGCGTGTCTCCGCTGAAGCCGTCGTGGGCTCTATTCTGCCGACCATGAAAAAAATATTTTTGACGACCTCGCCGGTGAGCCGATGGTTGAGCTTCTCGGCGATCATCTCTTTCATGAACTGAAGCTCCTGCATCCACACTGGACTCGACACTTTGACGAACAGCGTACCGTTGCGAATTTTTTCCGGCTGCGCATTGCGCGCAATAGCTTCGCCGACGACATCGCGCCAGATGGGCCAAACGCCGTATTCATCGAGCCTTCTGGAGAGATCAAGCCGGCTGAGCGATTTGTCCAAAAGCTCGCCAATGACGTCTATGGACGGCGGTTTTTTCGTCCCGGATGCCACGACGCGACATTAGCAGAAGTAAATCGTCGAAACCAGCCGCAAATTGATTGTTGGAGATCGTGCGCAACCTCTAAACTCGGCGAAAAATCAGGACAAAAACCGAGGAGAAAAATTTGTATTGACAAACTGAGCGTTTGTTTCTAAAAGTACAAAATCTAGTGTCCGTCTGACTCAAGCACACAATATATTGCGCGAAGGGAGAGCGAAAATGGCTATTGGTACGTCGCAAACGGCCGAGGTAGAGGTGCCGAAAATTACCGCCGGAGCAAAGGCCGGGATCAAAATATCTCGTTATTTTACCCATCCCGGGACCCACCCCTATGACGAGGTCGAGTGGGAGTTACGCAATGCGTCGATCACCAATGAAAAGGGCAAGGTGGTTTTCGAACAGACCAACGTTGAAATACCCAAATCGTGGTCACTCATGGCCACTCAAGTGGTGGTTTCCAAATATTTTCGCGGACCCCTGGGCACGCCGCAACGAGAGCATAGTGTGCGCCAGATGATCAGCCGAGTGGTGGACACCATCACGGGTTGGGGCCGTAAGGATGGCTATTTCGCCAGCGACGATGACGCCCAAGCCTTTGCCGACGAGCTAACTCATATTCTGGTGCACCAAAAAGCCTGCTTTAACAGCCCCGTATGGTTTAACTGCGGGATTGAGGAGAAGCCGCAGTGCTCGGCTTGTTTTATTCTTGCAGTGGAAGACACCATGGATTCCATTCTCGATTGGTATCGGAAAGAAGGAGTCATCTTCAAAGGCGGCTCCGGTTCCGGCGTCAATCTGTCAAAGATTCGCTCATCGAAAGAACAGCTTGCCGGGGGCGGCACGGCATCGGGTCCCGTCTCTTTCATGAAAGCGGCGGATGCTTCGGCGGGTGTTATCAAGTCGGGCGGCAAGACGCGGCGCGCGGCAAAAATGGTGGTGCTGAACGTCGATCATCCGGACATCGAGGAATTTGTCAAGTGCAAAGTGGAGGAGGAAAAGAAGGCTTGGGCGCTGATCGAGGCGGGCTACGATTCGAGCCTCGATGGGCCGGCGTACGGCAGCGTATTTTTTCAAAATGCGAACAATTCAGTGCGGGTCACCGACGAGTTTATGCGCGCGGTTCACGAAGACCGCGAGTGGCAAACTAAATACGTGAAGAACGATCAGCCCTGCGATACGTACAAAGCGCGCGATCTCTTGCGCATGATCGCCGAGAGCACTTATTTCTGCGGCGACCCCGGCATGCAATATGATTCAACGATTAATGATTGGCATACCTGCTCGAACACCGCGCGAATCAACGCATCTAATCCGTGTTCGGAATACATGCATCTGGACAACTCAGCGTGCAATCTGGCATCGCTCAACTTGCTCAAGTATCTGCGCGACGACGGCGTTTTTGACACCGAGGCCTTCCGGCGCGCCGTGGACATCGTGATTTTGGCGCAGGATATTTTGGTCGACAACTCGTCGTATCCGACCGCTGAGATCACCGCGAATGCTCATGCTTTTCGCGAGCTCGGGCTCGGTTACGCCAATCTCGGCGCTCTGTTGATGTCTCTCGGTCTGCCTTACGATTCGGATGCCGGACGGGCTTATGCCGCCGCCGTCACGGCGTTGATGTCGGGCGAGGGCTATTTGCAATCGAGCCGAGTCGCAGCGGCAACCGGCACGTTCGACGGCTACGCGATTAATCGCCAGCCGATGCTGCGCGTGCTCAACAAACATCGTTCTCAGGCGTACAAGATTTCGACCGCGCACGTGCCGCTCGATCTTTTGACCGCTGCTCGTGAAGCCTGGGATCAAACCTGCGGCGAAGCGGAGAAGCACGGCGTCAAAAATTCGCAAATCTCGGTACTGGCGCCGACGGGAACGATCGCATTCATGATGGATTGCGATACCACCGGCGTCGAGCCTGATATCGCCTTGATCAAATACAAGAAGCTGGTGGGTGGTGGGCTGTTGAAGATCGTTAACAACACGGTGCCGCGAGCGCTTAAGCGCCTGGGCTACGATATCAAACAAATTCAGGACATTGTCGAGTATATCGAAGAGCACGAAACCATCGAAGGCGCGCCGCACCTTAAGGACGACGACCTGCCGGTATTCGATTGCGCCTTCAAGCCGGTGAACGGCATGCGCTCGATCCAGTACATGGGGCACGTCAAGATGATGGGCGCGGTGCAGCCGTTCATCTCGGGCGCGATTTCAAAAACCATCAACATGCCGACTGATGCCACCGTGGAAGACATCATGCACGCCTACATGGAATCGTGGCGTCTCGGACTGAAAGCGGTGGCGATCTATCGCGATGGCTCCAAGCGCACCCAGCCGCTGAATACCGCGAAAGACAGCGAGGAGAAAAAGATCAGTGTGGTGGAAACCAAAGAGGCACGCCCGTTACGGCGTAAGCTGCCGGACGAGCGGCCCTCGATCACGCACAAGTTCGATATCGCCGGTCACGAAGGCTATATCCACGTCGGCAAATATGATGACGGCCAGCCGGGCGAGATCTTTATTCGGATGTCGAAGGAAGGCTCGACGATTTCCGGCTTGATGGACTCTTTTGCCACCGCGATTTCGATGGCGTTGCAATACGGAGTACCGCTACAAGTCTTGGTCGATAAATTCAGCCATACCCGATTCGAGCCATCTGGTTTCACCAAGAATCCAGATATTCCAATGGCCAAATCGATCATGGATTATATTTTCCGCTGGCTCGCCAGCAAGTTTCTCGATGGTGATGCGCAGCATGATGCCGGTATCATTCAGCGCGATGGCGTCGAAGAACCGCAGCAGAAAAAGGTGGTTTCGATCGCTTCCTATCCGCCCCGTGGCGGCGCGCCAGTAGCGACGATCAGCAGCGTAACAAGCTTATATCAGCAAGACGCTCCACCTTGTCCCGACTGCGGCGCGATTATGATTCGAAGCGGCGCTTGCTACAAATGCCTGAACTGCGGCGCCGTGAGCGGCTGTAGTTAAGATTCACGTATTTAGAAGGCTCTGTCGGTGCGCTTGCTACCATTTTGCTACTTGAAAGAGGAATTTATGCCAGTTTTTGAGTTATTTTCGAAAAGACAAAGGAGACTCCGGGGAGAGTTCCCTGATATCTACAAGTACGATTCGATTCCCACAGCCTTCAGAGCCCAAGTTGTGCATATTTGGGGTGATGCGCTGGGTACATCAACCGATTACTGGCAACATGGCAGCGCACGTGAGGGTTATAAACTCGTCGTAGATATTCTTCGCAGAGAATATGGAGTCTTCGCGCTTCCGCCGACCAGGCCAGCTGGACCCGCCGAGGAAAATTACTTCGCTGAGGCTTGTACATTCTTACTTGAAGAAAAGGTTTGCGAGAAGGTTCTTGATATCATAGAGGTCTCTTTCCGGGCTATCGATAGGGTCACTCGCGCTGGCGACTACCTAAATAGGTATACAACGGCCGGGAAAATCGCTGACCAAGCAATCGTGGAACTCAACATCCGATTTCAGGAACATGGCTTGGGATACGAGTTCGTAGCTGGTGAAATCGTGCGTATTGATTCTCAGCTGATCCATTCTGAAGCCGTTAAACCCGCGCTAAAGCTTCTCAGCGGCCGAAGCTACGCCGGAGCGCAACAGGAGTTCCTCAAGGCGCATGAACACTATCGTAAGGGAAACGCGAAAGAGGCCATAAATGAATGTCTCAAAGCCTTCGAGAGTACAATGAAGGCGATCTGCCACCGCAGGCGGTGGTCTTACCCGCCCGGCGCTACGAGCAAGGCACTTATAGATATTTGCTTTCAGAAAGAGTTGATTCCCTGTTTCTGGCAAGGAGAATTCGCTGCTTTACGGGCTCTTCTCGAAGGCGGCGTTCCTACAGGAAGAAACAAAACTTCGGGACACGGGCAAGGGCCTCGGCCACTTGAAGTGCCCTCGCATATGGTGAGTTATATTCTTCATATGACCGCCGCTGGGATTTTGTTTCTCGCTACAGCCGAGGAAGCGCTAAACTGACTCAGGTCGCAAATCTT
>Ga0207679_10002964_pt1 | contig 10525 bp, 8 predicted proteins | sample KBSC73metaG_FD_184320 | JGI IMG/M metagenome (GOLD analysis project Ga0207679, IMG submission 184320) | Corn rhizosphere microbial communities from Kellogg Biological Station, Michigan, USA - KBS C7-3 metaG (SPAdes) (version 2) | ecosystem: Host-associated > Plants > Roots > Rhizosphere > Soil ...
TAGTCGATTACATGAATTCTTTTGAAGGTTTGATTGGCTCGTCTCTTGAACTAAATATTTTCCGTAGCCAGTATAACGGATATGTATTGATAAGATTGTTGCAGGTTCTGGGTGCATATGGTTTCCGCGGATTATTTGAACGTAAAGCGCAATTCCTGACAAGCATTCCTCTCGCCCTGAAAAATCTAAAGTGGTTTTTCGAAAATCAAAGTCTTGGCATTGCAGTTCCTGAATTCAGTAAAGTGTTGAGCATTTGTGTCAGCGATGAAGTGGTTGAACACTTTGCTCCTTTGCAGGCCAATGAACAAACACCGTTGGTGGTGAAAATTTGCAGTTTCTCCTATAGGCAAGGAATCCCACAGGATGAATCAGGTAATGGCGGCGGATTTGTTTTTGATTGCAGGGGAATATTGAATCCGGGCCGCATCCAGGAATTTAAAACCATGCACGGCCGCGACAAAAGCGTCATGGATTATTTGGAACAACAAACAAGAATGAGTGAATTTTTGAACAGTGTGTTTGATATCGTTGACATCACAGTTGAAGACTACATCGGCCGTGGTTTCGAGAGTTTAACGGTAAGTTTTGGCTGCACCGGTGGGCAACACCGGAGTGTATATGCAGCAGACGCACTGGCAAGACATCTGAGAAATAAATTCAAAGTAAAAATTGAATTAAAACATTGTGTGCAAGATGAAAAAAATTGGATCAATCTGCCCCCAACTGCTAAAGGGGAGAAATAACGTTTTCTAAACAAGAATGAAAAAAAATAAAACAACTCATGACAGGGAAGTATGACAACTTCCCATCACGGGTTGGAGGCGCAATGATTTTTTCAGCCGGCTTGGGAACGAGATTTAAGCCGTGGACTGATAAGCATCCCAAGGCTCTTGCGTTGGTGAATGGAAAAACATTATTGCAGCGGAATATCGAATACTTACAACAATACGGAATCAGAAATGTGATCGTGAATGTTCATCATTTTGCCGGGCAGATCATCGATGCTGTAAACCAAAACAATGGCTGGGGAAGTGATGTCGTGATAAGTGATGAAACAGATAACGTGCTTGAAACAGGCGGTGGTCTCTTAAAAGCAAAGGAGCTTTTTAAGCGGGAGGAAAGATTTATCACCTGCAACGTTGATATTCTCACAGATCTTGATCTTGACAAGCTCATCGCATTTCATGAAAAGAACAAACCATTAATTTCTTTTGCGGTGACCAACCGTAAGACGTCAAGATATTTTTTATTTGACGAAAATAACAGGCTCTGCGGATGGAGAAATACAAAAACTGGTGAGGAGAGAATAGTGATCCAAAAGTCCGGCCTTGTCGAAAAAGCATACAGTTGCGTTGTTGTTTTTGAACCGACAATATTTTCACTTATTCCTTTTCATGGGAAATTTTCGCTGGTTGAAGTCTATCTTAAACTGGCCGCAGATCATCTTATCCTCGGATATGACCATACGGGCGATAGGTTCGTAGACGTTGGCAAACCCGAAAGCATTTCGATTGCCGAGTCGCTATTTCCTTAAACAGTTAAAATTTTTTAAACGGTACAACCTTTGTTTTGCTTTAGCTTATTTTACACCCAAAATATTTGAAATAATGAAACGGTCAGTTCTTGCCTTTGTTGGGTTCTTATTTTTTGTTGTTATTCGTGCACAGGAGCCAAAATATAATGCTCACGAAGCTTTTGATCCGTTGTTCTATCCGCAATCGGCAAATGATTATCGAACAGGCGGTGGTGAACCCGGACCCAAATACTGGCAAAACAAAGCGGATTACAAGATCAATTGTACTCTTGATACAAGTTTGCATCGTGTAACCAGTGACGTAGAGATCAACTATACCAATAACAGTCCTGACAATTTAAGGTTCCTTTGGTTGCAGGTTGATCAGAATATTTATAAAAAGGATTCCCGGGCTTCTTATACCACAACCGAAGCGGGTGGGCGCTGGGCCAACGCAAAATTTACTGAAGGCGATGTGATCAAATCGATCTCTGTGGAAGCAGGGACAAAATCGTATGCTCCCAAATACCTTATTACAGATACACGCATGCAGGTTTGGCTTGCTGACGAGTTGAAATCGGGAAACACCGTTAAAATGAAGATCAGCTATCAATTTGATGTTCCTGAATATGGAACAGACCGCATGGGAAGATTGAATACAAAGAATGGTTGGGTTTACGAAGTAGCACAATGGTTTCCGCGCATGTGTGTTTATGATGACGTGCAAGGGTGGAATACATTACCTTATTTGGGTGCCGGAGAATTTTATCTTGAGTATGGAGACATTGAGTATAACGTTACGGCCCCTGCAAATCTGATCGTGGCTGGCTCGGGTGAATTACAAAATCCACAGGATTGTTTAACTGCCGATCAAATTAGTCGCTGGAACCAGGCAAAGAACAGTGATAAAACAGTAATGATCAGGAGCGATAAAGAAGTGAATGATAAAAACTCACGTCCTAACAAACCAAGCTGCACATGGAAATTTAAAATTCAAAACGCGAGGGATGTCGCATGGGCTGCTTCAAGAGCTTTTGTATGGGATGCCGCAAGAATGAATTTACCAGGCGGAAGAAAGGCGATCGCTGCAAGTGTATATCCAGTTGAAAGTATCAAGAAAGACGGATGGCAGCGTTCTACTGAAATGGTGAAGGCTTCCATTGAATACAATTCAAACAAATGGTTCGAATTTCCTTATCCCGTTGCAACAAATGTTGCAGGCACAGTCGGTGGCATGGAATACCCGGGAATAGTTTTTTGCGCTTACACCAGTAATGGAAGTGGTTTGTGGGAAGTAACCGATCATGAGTTTGGACATACCTGGTTCCCCATGATCGTTGGCAGTAATGAAAGAAAATATGCATGGATGGATGAAGGCTTTAATACTTTTATCAATGGCCTTTCTACAAAGAATTTTAATCGCGGAGAATATGCCAGCGCTTCTTTCTTTCCGGGTGATATGACGAAATATGTTTTTGGTGACCGGATGGATGGGTTAATGAATATACCGGAAGTGATCCAACAGGACAATCTCGGCGTAGCGGCATATTTAAAGCCGTCCATGATGCTGGACGCATTGCGTGATGTGGTACTGGATTCAGTAAGGTTTGATGCAGCCTTTCGTGAATACATACGTCGTTGGGCATTTAAACATCCAACGCCCTGGGATTTCTTTCATACCATGGAAAATGTTTCTGGTGAAGATCTCGGATGGTTCTGGAGAGGGTGGGTGTTGAATACATGGAAACTTGACCAGGCGGTAAAAGACGTAAAATATATTGAGGATAAAGTTGAGAATGGTTCAATGATCACCATTCAAAACCTGGAAAAAATGGTGATGCCCGTAACTATCGTTGTCAAGGAAGCAAATGGGCAACAACACAGAATTAATTTACCCGTCGAAGTTTGGCAACGAGGCCCGACGTGGACATTTGCTGTACCAACTACAAGCGAGGTGAAAGAAGTGATCCTTGATCCGGATAAAAAATTACCTGACTTCAATAGAGCAAATAATAGTTGGAAGAAGGCGTTCTAATGCATCTCCATCTTCACTTGTTTATTTCTCTTTCCTCTTACAAGTAGTACAAAAGGAATACACACCAGGAACAAAAGGCCTATGTAGAGAAATGCGTCCATGTAAGACAATACAACGGCCTGTTTAGTCACAGAATACTCAAGAGCCTTGTATGCCGCATGAGGATCCTGGCCTCTGGCTGAAAATGATTGTTGCATTGCCAGCACCCTGTTTTGCACGTCGGGATCAGTAACATCCAGTTTTGAGACAAGATCATTTCGATGGACCATCGTTTTTGTTGCCATGAAGGTGCTGATAATTGCGACGCCGAAAGATCCACCCAATTGCCGCATCATACCGGTAAATGCCGCGCCCTCGCCAATTTGTTTTCCTTTTAGAGTGCTCAGAGATAATGTAGTGATTGGAATAAAAAGCATGCCCATTGCAACGCCACGTAATATCAATGGCCAGAAAAACGTCGACTTGGGCGTATCGGGTGTCAGAATATTATGACCCCAAAAACAGAAAAAGAAAAATGTCAACAAGCCCAATGAGACAAGGTATTGTTGTTTTACTCCTCGCTGCAACATCTGTCCAATAAATGGCATCATGAACGCTGTTGTCAATGCGGCTGGAACAAAAAGTAAGCCCGCTTGCGTGGCGGTCCAGCCCAGAATGGATTGTGTATATAATGGGATAATGAATGTTGAACCATACAATCCAAAGCCAAGAATGAATGACATGATCGTCCCGATCCTTAGATTTCCGTTGCTTAATACTTTTAAATGAACGACAGGATTTTTATATGTCGATTCTCTCCAAATAAAAAAGAAACAACCCAGTGCACTTAGCACAGCCAGGATAGTGATCAGGCTGTTGTTGAACCAATCTTTTTCCTGCCCTTTTTCCAAAACATACTGAAGACTGCCGACAAAGGTTGCAAGAAGCGCAATACCGAGCCAGTCAACATCTCTTATGGCGCTCTTTTCAGTATACCTCGGGCTTTTCACAAACTGCAGTGTCAATAATGCGGCAATCACTCCAAGCGGAATATTGATGTAAAATATGTATGGCCATTGAAAATGATCAGTAATGTATCCTCCAAGAGGCGGACCCAGTGTTGGTCCGATGATCACTCCCAATCCATAAATTGCCTGGGCCATACTTCTTTTTTCAACAGGATAACTTTCTGTGATGATCGTTTGCGAGGTTACCAGTAAAGCGCCGCCTCCAACGCCTTGCAAAAAACGGAAAACGATCAATTCTTCGATCGACGTTGAATTTCCGCAGAGAAAGGAAAATATAGTGAAGAGCACAATGGAAGCAGCAAAATAGTTTCTTCTTCCAAATTGCTGCGATAACCAGCTCGTCATGGGAATGATGATCACATTTCCAATTGCATAGGCTGTTACTACCCAACCGATCTCGTTTGTTGTAGCACCGAGGTTTCCTTTCATATCGTTTAATGCCACATTAACGATCGTGGTGTCCACAATCTCAAGCAACGCGCAAATGATCGCTGTGACCGTAATGATCACTCTTCGTGAACCGTATTCTACTAATGATTGTTGCTGCATATGTCAATGTGAGTGGTGAGTTGTCAGTTGTGAGTGTTCCCTAACCTATCATTCCACTCAAAAGTTTAAATGTTTTTATGATCGAATTTCCAATAGGCTCTAAATTCTTTACGGTCGACATAATTCAATTGGTGAGCCAATCCGATAGCAGTATCAATCTCAATTACCGACCCTCTCGCTATTTCAAAAAATCTGGATCTTTCCGCCTTGGATTTCCTTGAGCAACCTTCCGCTATGTTCAAATGGACAGATAGAGCAGCTCTTCTAATTTGCTGTATCATAGCAAATTTTTCTTCAGTCGGAAATTGCTTTGTCACCTTATAGCATTCCAAAATCAATTCTTGTGACGATTGATAAACATTCAATTTAGTGTGAGATAGTTCGAGAAACATAATGATAAGGTTTATGGTTTAAGATACGTGATTAACTCATCTCAAAATTACGCACTCACAACTCACTACTCACAACTGACCCCTTAATCGAGGTGAACATCCACCGCCACGTTCAATCCCGGTCGTAATTTTCTTACCAGGGAATCTGAAACGTCGGTGAATTCAATTTTTACGGGCAGACGCTGAACAACTTTTACAAAATTTCCTGTTGCATTGTCAGGCGGTAGCAATGCAAACGTTGCTCCTGTAGCAGGAGAAAACGATGTTAGTTTTGCCTGGAATTTATGTTTGGGAAAAGCATCTGCAGTCACAACCACAAATTGCCCTTCTCTCATTTTGTTTAGTTGTGTTTCTTTAAAATTCGCAACTACCCAAACCTGCGTGCTGTGAACAACTGCAAATAAAGCTTGCCCTGCATTCACATATTGTCCGGGCTGTACGTTCACTTTGGAAACCTTCCCGTCTTGTTGTGCGGTGATAACCGTATATGAAAGATTCAATTTAGCGGCATCAACATCGATCTGGCGTTGATGAATAGCTGCATTGGCAACGCTGATCTGCTGAGCCGTGGCATTGCTTTGTTGAGCTACGGCATGTGTCTGTTGGGAAGCCTGGTTTTTTTGTTCCTGCAAAATCGCCAATTGCTTTTCAGCTGATTGCTTGGCGGCCAACGCCTGCTCATACTGTTGTTGAGTAACTGAGTGATCTTTGATAAGATTAGCGTAGCGTTCATAATCCTGCGTCGTTCTCCAAACAGTCACTTTTGCCGCTTCAATTTGCGCATCTACTGTTCCAACAGAAGCCTGCGAAGTAGCGATGTTTGCTTTGGCTGCAGTAGTAGTTACTTTAGCTGATTCTAGATTGATCTTGGCTGTTTCCAATGCTCCTTCTGCCTGCTCCAATTTTATTTTATAATCCCTGTCATCTAATATCAGCAGGGTATCACCTTTTTTTACCTGTTGATTGTCCTTGACCAAAACCCTGTCCACATATCCTGCAACGCGGGGTATAACAGGAATGATGTCAGCACTCACTTGCGCATCGTCTGTTTCTTCATGATGAAGACCGTGTGAATATTTTGAAATACCAAACCAACCGCCTCCAATGATCAGTATTCCAAGAATGATAATGAAAACCGGGTTTCTTTTTTTCCCATTTCCATTCCCGGCTTTTGTTTCGATAGCTGCCATAATTTCTTTTTTTCTTATTGTTGTTTTGTGTTTTCTTCTAATAGACCAGCGGCCTGTAACAGTTTGTTGTAAGCAACAACTGCATCAGCCTTTACAAAGATCAGGTTCATCCTCTCCAATAACTGCTTTGTGTTTGCATCCAAAAGATCAGTAGTGGTCTCAAGACTATTGTCGTATTTATTCTTTACGATCCTGTAATTTTCAACTGCCTGTTCAACTGCCTTTTGATACACTTCAATCTTTTTCTGGCTGCTGAGAAAATTTAAATAGGCATGATTCACATCCAGGCGGATGTTATCGTTTAACTGGCTCTCGCCGATTTCGGCTTGCTTCGCTCTGGCCTCCGCCTGCTGAACCTTTGCTTTTGTTTTCCATAATGAACCAATATTGTACGATACGCCAACGCCAACGTTTAAAGCATTTGTGATGCTGATGACCTCAGGAATGTCAGCAGCAATATAACCCCCAGTGACAGCAAGGCTTGGGTAATAATCTCCTTTTGCCGATCTTATCGATGATTCACTTGCTTTCTTTCTTAAGTCCAGCGCAGCCAGGTCCTTTCGATTTGTATACGCTGTTTGCAGGTATTCGTCCAATGTTTTCACTGAAAAGCTTTGTTCGATCATTGATGAATCAGGAACTAACTCTAATTTTTCAGGAAGACCGAGCAATATGTTCATGCTTACGTTGGCGAGCTTCCAGTTGTTTTCAGCATCAAGTAAACCGAGTTCAAAATTGGAGGCTTGTAGCTGGGCGCTCAAAAGATCATTGCGCGCCAGCAAACCATTTTTTTCCAGGTTGCTGAAATCCTTTACTCTTTGCTGCGCTTCGGCTAGATTTTCCTGTACTAGCGAAACAGAAGCTTTGGCCTTGTATAAATTCACAAAGGCTTCTACTGTATTTTGGATCACTTCCTCCTTATCATTGCCTGCATCCAGCCTTGTAGCCTGCGCCAAAAACCTAGACGCTTCAATGCCATAACGAATCCGACCACCTGCGAAGACCGGAACCGAAGCATTGGCAATTGCGTAGCCAGCTTTTGAAATTGTCGGAACTGTGCCCCCACCATTGTTCTTTATTTTCATATCCACGTTCGCACTGCTTAACCATAAATAGGAACCGGAAAGTTTTGCGTCGGGCAATTGGTTATTCAGGGCTTCTTTCAAAGCGGCCGTGGCCTCTTCGATCTTAGCCTGGCTATTTTTGAGTTGCTTGCTGTTCTTAATACCAAGATCAATGGCCTCACTCAATGTAATTGGTCTTTTCTCTTGCGCAGTTACCTGTAACCCCGCCAACGAAATGACGATCGATAATAACTTTAACCTATTCTTCATTTGTCAGTATTGCTTTAAATAATTTTTTTAAATGCTGGCTCAACTTCTTTTTAATGTGTTTTTGAAACTCTTCATCACTCATCGATTGAAGGTTGTTGATCTCCCTGTAGTAATGTTGCGTTGCAATAATGTGGCCAGCTGTACCAACCAATGTTGCCATCATCAGCGGTATATCGATATTTTTTTTGAATTCTCCCTTCTTTTGTCCCTGGTGAATAAGTTTTGAGATAAGTTCCTGGTTTCTTCTTTTCATCTGGATGATAAGCTCGGCCGTGATCCCTGTATGATTCACTACCTGCTCCCTTACCATGATGCGTGAAAAACATTGCTGGTTCATGATCTTTTCTATGTAATGATCGATCAGCATATCCATTTTCTCCAAGGAGGAGAGACTCTTATCTTCAGCCATGGTTTCCAGCTTCAGCTTTATATGTTCGCCCCTGTAATCAAACAATGACTCGAGCAATTTGTCCTTCGAACCAAAATAATAGGAGATCATAGCAAGGTTCACATGGGCTTTTTCTGCTATGTCCCGAACGGAGGTACCATTGAAACCCTTTTCGGCAAAAAGAACCTCGGCGCTCTCCATGATTTGTAGTTGCTTATCGTTGTAGACCATATAATTTATAAAATCGGGGAGCGAAGATCAAACAAATGTTTGATTTAAACAAACGTTTAATTAACTTTTTCTAAAAAATTGTTATGAGGTCAACGTACAACTGTTAGAACGGGGCTAGTGAAGTTTGATTGGCGGCTGCGATGGATGGATCAATGGTCTGGATATTTTCAGATCAAACAAATAATTCGGTGAATTGGGTATACTCATTACTCATTATTCATCACTCATATTTACCGCTGGCTTGCGATCAAAAGATTCAGGTCGGTGAATTTTAAATCAAATCGTTCGCTTAGATAGAAATTCGTCAATGCGCCTTTGAAGAGATATATGCCAGCCCGGAGATGGACTTTATGCCAGACAAGATTTTCAAAACCACCCTCTTCACCCGCTTCAAGTAACAATGGCATTAATACATTGCTGATCGCTTGTGAAGCTGTCCTTGCAAAACCTGAAGGGATATTTGGAACGCAATAATGGATGACGCCGTATTTTAAAAAGATGGGATGCTCATGACTGGTGATCTCGGAAGTTTCAAAGCATCCACCGCGGTCGATGCTTACATCGATCACAACAGAACCTGGTCGCATATTACTAACCATTTCTTCAGTGACTACTACCGGCGTTCTTCCTGTTTCTGACGCAAGAGCACCGACAGCTACTTCACAAGTCTTCAATTGCTTTGCCAGCATGCGTGGTTCGATGACCGAGGTCCACAAGCGGTGCCCGATATTATTTTGTAAACGCTTCAACCGGTACACGCTGTTATCAAACACTTTTACCGACGCACCTAAAGCAAGTGCGGCTCGGGCAGCGTATTCCCCTACAATACCGGCACCGATGATGATCACTTTTGTTGGAGCAATACCTGAGATGCCACCCAGCAATACGCCTTTGCCATGATTGGCCGATCCTAAGTATTGTGCAGCGATCAGCATCACTGCGCTTCCGGCGATCTCACTCATGCTTCGAACAATTGGATATGAGTCACTGTCATCTTTCAAATTTTCAAATCCGATCGCAGTGATCCTTTTGTCCATCATTTTCTGTAGCAGCTCCGCTTTCAATATGCTCAAATGGATCGGTGAGATGATCACCTGGCTCATTTGCAGCAAAGGAAGATCCTCATCAATGACCGGTGCACTTTTCACAATAATGGGAAGTTTGAAAACCTCGGCCCTGTCGTACACGATCTTTGCTCCACTTTCTGCATAGTCCTTATCTCTGAAATGAGATGCTTCTCCTGCATTATGTTCTATCACCACTGAATGCCCATTGCTCACCAATACGCTGACAGCATCAGGTGTAAGAGCAATACGATTTTCCTGGAAGGCAATTTCTTTCGGAATGCCAATTTGCATCTGTGCACCCTTGGGTCTCACGTCCAATGTCTCTTCTAGAGTTTCATAGCTGAAAGAAGTACTTATTTTAGGTTTTTGCTGGGCCATGGAATGATTTCCAGTTTGTAGTTTAAAATTTTTGGGTTATCAGCTATAGTAATTCTCTTGGAGCTTTTGTTGCGTAGTCCCGCATTGGGCGGGATACCAAAACAATTCTATTGAGCCTGGAAAAAATAACGATACTATTCTAAGTTCCATTATTCCCCCTTTAGGGGCTGGGGTCCACCAAAAGTAACTAATTATCGCCTATCCTGAGTTTTCGTGTGTCGGCATTGATAGTGTCTATGTACACGTGTAAACAATCGTCTGGAAGAAGTGATGGAATTTTTTCAGGCCATTCAATAAGACAAATATGGTCACTGTCCAGGCAATCTTCCACTCCGACCTGGATGGCCTCCTGTTCGTCCCTGAGACGATAAAGGTCTATGTGAAAGATCTTTTTCTCTGCCCCATTTGCAAAAAAGTAATATTCATTGATGATAGAAAAGG
>Ga0207679_10002975_pt1 | contig 10509 bp, 7 predicted proteins | sample KBSC73metaG_FD_184320 | JGI IMG/M metagenome (GOLD analysis project Ga0207679, IMG submission 184320) | Corn rhizosphere microbial communities from Kellogg Biological Station, Michigan, USA - KBS C7-3 metaG (SPAdes) (version 2) | ecosystem: Host-associated > Plants > Roots > Rhizosphere > Soil ...
GTCAAGACCGGAACCGCCCTGGTGATCGCCGCGGTGGATGGCGTGAGCGACACGACGACCGCGACCGTCACTGCGGCACCCGCGGTGGTCGACTCGGTCGTCGTCGACCCGGGCGCCGCCAGCCTGATCGTGGACCAGAGCCTCACCCTGACGGCTCAGGCCGTCGATTCGACCGGCACGGCAGTCGCCAACCGCAACGTCGGCTGGGCCACGGCGGATGCCGCCATCGCGACCATCACGGCGGACGGCGTCGTCACCGGCATCGCGACCGGCCACACCGTGGTCCGCGCCACGGCCGACGGCAACATCACCTCGGTTGATGTCACCGTCTCGCCCGAGCCGCCCATCCCGGTGGCGACCGTCACGGTGACCCCGTCGCCTGCCAGCGTGCGCGAGGGCGCGACGCTGCAGCTCAGCGCCGTCACCGCCGACTCGAGCGGTGCCACCCTGCCGGGGCGCACCGTTACCTGGGCGACCTCGAACGATCATGTGGCGAAGGTGTCGGCCAGCGGCCTCGTCACCGCGGTCGCGGCCGGCACCGCCACCGTCACCGCCAACTCGGAGGGCCAGACCGGCACGTCGACCGTGCAGGTGACGCCCTCGGTGGTTCCCGTCGCGTCCGTCACGATGAGTGTGACGACCGCGAGTCTCACGGCCGGGGAGTCGGTCCAGCTCGTGGCCGTCCCGAAGGACGGCAGCGGCAACACGCTGACCGGCCGGACGATCACCTGGGCCACCTCGAACGGTGCCGTCGCCACCGTATCGGGCAGCGGGCTGGTCCATGCGGTCGCGGCTGGGCAGGCGGCGGTCACCGCTACCGTGGACGGCCAGAGCGGGACGACCGCCGTGACCGTCTCCGCTCCAGCCACGCCCCCGCCGCCGACCACCACCACGCACGCGGGCTACTACGTCACCCCGACCGGCTCGTCCGGCGGCACAGGCAGCATGTCGAGTCCGTGGGACCTCGCCGGCGTGCTGCGCGGATCCCATCCAGTCGCGCCGGGCGACACCGTGTGGGTGCGCGGCGGGACCTATCGTGGCGCGTTCGTCAACTACCTGAACGGCAGCGCCACCCGCCAGATCATCGTGCGCGCCTACCCGGGCGAGCGGGCCACGATCGACGGCAACCTGCTGGTCATGGGCTCCTATGTCACCGTCTGGGGGCTCGAGGTGATGAACTCGAACCCGGCGGCCGGCTCGAGCATCGGCGTCAACGTCAAGTCGCCCGGGAGCCGCATGGTGAATCTGGTGATCCATGACGCGAGCCGCAGCGGCGTCGGCCTCTGGAACGAGGCGCCCGACGCGGTGCTCTACGGCTCGCTCATCTACAACAATGGAACGGTCGCCAACCTCGACCACGGCGTGTACTTCAACGGGAACACCGGCACGAAGTACCTGACCGACAACATCGTCTTCGACAACTGGCAGTACGGCCTCCACGGCTATTCGGCCATCGAGGGGGAGCTCACCAACCTCCGGCTCGACGGCAACGTCGTGTTCAACAACGGCTCGATCGGGCCCTATCATCACGGCCCCGACATCTTCGTCGGCGGGAGCACGATCAGGAACCTCTCCGTCACCAACAGCCTGACCTGGCGCCCCGACGACGGGGAGCTGACCCTCCGGCTGCTCGGCGGGCAGAACCTCACGCTGACCGGCAATCGCACCGTCGGCAACACCACGCTCGGGTCGTGGACCTCGCTCGACCAGAGCGGCAATACCTTCTGGTCGTCGAGCGCCCCGCCGTCGAGCGGTCTCCTGGTCTTCGTACGGCCGAACGCCTACGAGGCCGGGCGCGCGAACATCGTGGTGTACAACTGGGGCGGCGCCGGCAGCGCGAGCGCCGACGTCTCGGGCGTGCTGCGGAGCGGCGACACCTACGAGGTGCGGGACGCGCAGAACTTCTACGGGGCCCCCGTGCTCAGCGGCACCTACGGTGGCGGATCGCTCTCGCTGCCCATGCGGGCCGTCAGCCCGCCGCCGGTCATCGGCCGCGCGAGCAGCACGCCGACCTCCACCGGCACCGAGTTCCACGTCTTCGTGCTCCTCAGGACGGACTGACCTCATGCGAGCGCCGCCGCCAGCCGGGACCGGCGGCGGCGCTTCGCGATGACCTCATAGACTTCGAGGAGTCGCCCCGCCAGCCGGGCGCTGGCGTACGATTCCTCCACCGCCTTCCTCCCGGCGCCGCCCAGCCGCGCCCGCAGCTCGCCTGACCCCGCCAGCGTGACGATCCGATCCGACATGGCGACGACATCCTCGAACGGCACGACGTATCCGGTCGTGCCGTTCGTCACCAGCCGCTCGATGTCGCCGCATGGTGTCGCGATCACGGGCAGCCTGGCACTCATCGCCTCCAGGACGGCATTGGGGAATCCCTCGTGGTCCGAGGACAGCACGCAGAGGTCGGCGGCGCGGAGCAGGGCCGGCACGTCGTCGCGCGCCCCAAGGAAGCGGACGCCGTGGGGGGACAGGCCGAGCTCCGCGGCCAGTGCCTCGAGCCGCCGGCGCTCGGGCCCCTCGCCAACGATCACCCCGCGAATCCGCTCGTTTCGCCGGCGCGCGAGCTGGAGCGCCGCCAGGAAGCGATCGAAGCGCTTCACCGGCACGAGGCTGCCGATCGCGATGGCGGTGGGGTCTGCCGCGCGTGCCGCTGCCGCCCCGCACGCGGCGTCAAACGCCGTCAGGTCAATCACGTTTCCGACCACATGCACCGTCGAGGGGTCCCGGCCCTCGGTCTCCGCGTTGCGTTTCGCGGCCCAGGAGTTGGCGATGAGGTCGGGTGGCGCGGCGAGCAGGCGCGTCCCCCACACGCCGTGGCGGCTGAGCTCGTAGCCGACGTCACTGCGAATCGCGCCGACGGCCGCGCCGCCGCTCATGCGCGCCGCCGCCGTGACGTACAGGTTGGTGAAGAAGTGCCCAGCCTGCACGACGTGCGGGCGGAAGGGCGCCAGCGCGGCGGCCAGCACGGCCAGCCGGACGGGCGGCGGCCCGAAGCGCCCGATCCACGCTGGCGACAGGCCGCGCGCCGCGAGCGTGGCCGCATGCGCGTCGCCGCGCGTGAGCGAGAGGATTCTGACGTCGGCACCCGCCGCGTGCAGAGCGATTGCGGCGTACACCAGCTGCTTCTCCGCCCCGCCAGGGCCGAGGGTGCCGGCCACGAGTGCCACGCGGAGGCGGCTCACGGGCCGGGCTCGGCGGTGGGCGGCAGGAGGGGGCTGGTGCGCCCGAGCAGCGCGATCGCGCCCGCCGCGAGGAGCCAGATCCCCTTGTTCTGGTACTCGGTGGACACGAACGAAACGCCCATCGCGGCGGAAGTGAGCAGCCCGATGAGTTGCGCACTCCGCCGTCGCCGCCGCCATCCGGTGACGGCGAACGACAGGACGAAGCTCCCGGCCACGATCAGGCCGGGAATGCCGTTCTCCGCCATGAGCTTGACCCAGACGGCATGCGCCTGCAGCCGGTGATAGAACGAGGGGACCCGCACCCCCTCGTGCGGCCCGACTTCACGCCAGGCGCTGTTGAACCCTCCGGTGCCCACCCCCAGTGGATGGGTCCGGAGAATGTACCAGCCGCCTCTCGCCAGATCGGAACGATGGCTGGTGCGGTCGGCGAGGCCGGTCCGCGAGTCGAGGAGCAGGTGCATGCGCCCGAGCGCGAACTTCTGCATGTCGGTGAACTGCGACGCGGCGCCGAGAAAGGTGAGCGTCGCGATGCCCAGCACCACCGCCCGCCGGCCGAGGCCGCGCATGGCCGCCAGGAAGTAGATGCCGCACAGGAGCGCGACCAGCAGGGCGCCGCGGCTGCCGCTCAGGAAGGCCCAGGCGATCGAGATGCAGGCCAGGAGCGCGAGCAGCATCGGGCCACCCCGCCGCCGGAACGAGGAGGGCAGCGCGAGGCACAGGGCGAACAGCGCCGTCACCGGGAAGAACGCCCACGCGTTGGGGTTGATCTCCGGCAGTTGCGACTTGGCCATGAAGTAGAGGAGACCGCCGCCCGCGGCCGTGGTGCCGCAGATGACACCCAGCCAGTACCAGTCGGCGGGCGCGAACCGTCGGCGGGTGAGGTAGACCACGATGCCGAACAGCGCCCAGACGCCGAAGACGTCCTGCAGGCCGTGCGCGCGATCGGCGCTCATCGCGAGCTCGAGCACCAGCAGCAGCCCGAACAGCTGCGCCCACCGGAGCGGCGCGCCGCCGCGACGCACCAGCATTGGCGACCACAGCACCGTGGCGACCAGGAGCCAGTAGTTGAAGGTGTTCCACCGGAGCATGGGGATGCTGCCGCTGAAGACGAGCCACGCCATCAACGGGTCGATCGTGCACAGCAGGCCGATGCCGAAGAAGCCCACCCGGGGGCGGTACACCCCGATGAGCGCGGCGGCGAAGCCCGCCGCCGTGAGCAGGTACACGCCGTAGCGGTACCCCGCGACGGCGGCGATGCCCCACGAGACGAGCACGATGAGCACGAACGCGCGGCCGAGGCGGCCGTCGGTGGCGCCGCGCCGGTGCACCAGCGGGAGCTCGACCGGCACCGCATCCGGCGCGAGCCCCGCCGCCGCCGGGAAGCGGCTCGTCAGGGGATCCGTCACGTGGCGCACGCGGACCGGATCTGTTCGGCCCACGCCTCCAGTGTGCGGCTCGCGGCGAACTCGCGGCACCGACGGCGCAGCGCCGGCCAGTCGTGCGGCTCCGTCAGCACGCGGCGGATGGCGGCGGCAAGCGCGGCCGGGTCGCCGGGGGGCACCAGCCATCCGCGCTCACCGGCCCCGCCCACGACGCCCCGCGCGGCCCCGACCTCGGTGGCGAGCACGGGGAGGGCCTGCGCCATCGCGTCGAGCCACGCCTTGCAGTATCCCTCCGTGTGCGATGGATGCACGCAGAAGTCGGCTTGCGCCAGTTCCCGATTGAGGCCCTCGCGGTCGAGCTGGCCGGCGAAGCGCACGAGCGCGGAGCATCGAAGCTCGCGCGCCAGCGCTTCCAGCGGCTCGCGGTCCGGTCCGTCCCCCGCCACGACGAGCGTCGGAAGGGGGGCAAACCCCTCGTCCCGGAGCGCGGCCATCGCCCTGAGCAGCACCGGAATCCCCTTCTCCACGCTGAGGCGCCCCGCGCAGATCATCCGCGGCGGGGTGGACAGCCCGCGGTCGAGCTCCGGGTCGTTCGCACGGATCTCCGCATCGGTGAGCGACGTGGCGAACACCCACCGGATCCCCGGCGCGGGAGGCACGGGCCCGTCGCCCACGGCGAGCATCGGATTCCGCCCGCCGGCCAGCGCTCGCATCGCCTGCCGGGTGACGCGATTCATCATCGTGGTCTGCGCATTCGGCTCCCACGAGCCGTTATAGAGCGCGAAGACCCGGCGGCGTACCAGCAGCGAGACGATGAGCCCGAGGAAGGAGACGTCGCCGGGCAGCGGCGTGTGTACCAGGTCGGCACCGCGCACCTCGGCCGCGATGCGGCGCAGGTAGTACGGTGCCCGGGCGGCCACCCAAAGCTTGCGCGTCAGGTCCGCTCCGCGCGGGCTTCGGAGCGGCACCACACGGGCATCCGCGGGAAGCGGCATGCCACCCGGCCGCGCATGGGACTCCACAATGACGATCGTCATCTCGTCGCAGAGGGTCCGCAGCGCGTCCATCTGCGCCGGAAAGCCGCCGTACGACCACCACCGGCCCCGCGGGTCCTGCCAGCACTGCTTGAGCGACACGACGCACAGCCTCATGCCGCCCGGTCCTCCTGAACCAGCTCGCGGGGGCGTACGGAACGCAGGCGGCCGGCCGACTCGAGAGCCTGGACCCGCGCGAGGAACGGCACGAGCCAGCGTTCGTCCTGCGAGTTTCCGGCACCCAGTGAATGGGGGTGGCCGTAGACCACCGCAATGCCCCCCTCGCGCGCCGCTCGCTCGACGAGCGACACGGCATCCGCGGCAAAACCGCCCGCCGAGTTGAGCCGGCAGCAGGTGACACCGCCGATCCGCTCCACGCGGACGGGGCCATCCACCCGGCGCCCCCTGACCCGATCGGCGAGACGGAGGTGCACCGGCCGATAGGCGACGCGGCAGAAGGTGTACCCGTTCCGGTCGAGCGCCCGGCAGAGCGCCGGTACGTCGATCCGCCCATGGCGCACCTGCCGGCGCTCCGATCGGCTGAACGAGAGGCCGGCCGGATAATCGAACGGCTGGTTGTAGGGCGGCACGAAGCTCGTCACCGGCGCGCCGATGCACTCCTCGATTGCGGTCCGGCTCCGGCGCAGGGTCTGGTCCAGCGCGGCCGGGCGGAGCGCCGGCAGCCATTCGTGCTGGAAGGCGTGGCTCGCGACTTCGTGGCCCGCCTGGTGGATGCGCCGGATCTGGCCGGGGTCGTGATAGGGCCGCTCCCCCGGCAGGGCGGCGGCGCCGACGACGGCGAAGCACGCCGTCACGCCGAACCGCGCATGGAGCTCGAGCAGGCGGTCGGTGCACTCGAATTCGCGAGCGCCCGACGCGGCGGACCCGGGAAGGCCCCGCGCCCGGTCGGCGTCGGTGCCCCATTGCGTGTCGTAGTCCCAGAACATCAGCAGCCGGCCGGTCACGCCGCCGCCGGGTCCCGATCCGCACGCGGGGCCCTCGCCGCGACCAGCCAGGCGAACGTCGCCCCGCTCTCGTGCTGCCGGCGCGCGTCCGCCGCCGCGAGCGCCCAGCGGAGCGGATACGACGAGAGCTGGACGAGCCGTTCCCCCGACCGGCCGCGGCCCAGGCAGGCCAGCTGCATCGCCATCACGCCGAGCCGGCCGATGGCGCCGTGCGCGGTCTCGATCACCAGTCCCCCCGCCTCGCAGGCGCGCGCGACATCCTCCGCCGTGAGCACATAGTCGAGCGCCGGCCGGGGGAGCCACGGCACGAAGGGCACGTCCCGTTCACGCCGTGGACCGAGCAGCAGCAGCAGCCCGCCCGGTACGAGCCATCGCCGGACCTGCCGCAGCAGCTCGTCCCCCAGGCTGGCCTCGAAGAGGTAGTGCGCCGAATAGACGGAGATGACTACGTCGAATCGGAGATTCGGCTCGTAGGCCAGGAAGTCGGACTGCACGAATGCCGCGTTGTCGAGCCGGAGGCGCAGGCGCGCGCGCTCGGCCGCGTCCACCGGCCCCCGGTCCACGCCGACGACCGTCCACGCCGGCCGCCGTGCGGCGAGCTCGAGGGTCCAGATGCCCTCGCCGCACCCGGCGTCCAGCAGGCGTCTGGGCGTGACCGGCAGCTCCCGGAGGTGCGGCCAGAGCGCATGCCAGTCCTGGCGCTTCTGCACGTATGGAATGCCCCAGGCGCGCCGCAGCCACCGCTTCGGTACCGATGCGAGCGCGGCCGTCGCCTGGCCGATCACGACGCCGCCGTCCTCATCGACCCGACCGCCTGACGCATGCCTCCCGCCGCTTCACCGTCGCGCCAGGCGGTCGATCAGCCTGCCGATGCGCTCCGCGCTCCGGCCGTCCAGCGGTCCGCACTCCGCCGCGGCCAGCTGCCGGCGGGCCGCTTCGTCGCGGCGGCGGTCGCGCACATACGCCTCCGCTTCGGCCACCAGCGCATCCATGTCGTAGGCGAGACGGACGCCGCCGCTCCGGGCGATCGGCGCGTAGAAGTCGGTCTCGTACACCATGCGGCAGAAGCGGTCTTCGGCGGTGCCCCGAACTCCCGCGAACGCCACGCACACCACCGGCGTCCCGACGGCCGCGGCATCGAGGCTCATGGAGGACCAGACGTTGATCGAGACATCGGCGTGGAGCAGCGTGCTGACGAGGCGCGCCTGATCCTCCGGCCCGTTGAAGGCCTCGCTGCGTGTCGCCGGCAGACTGACGATGGCGCGTGGCGCCGAAGCGGCCAGTGCCTTCCAGCGGCCGAAGTCGTCGTTGGGGTGGACACGGACCAGCACGCGGTGCCCGCCCAGCACCGGGCTCGCCGCCGCGCGGCGGATGAACTCCGCGACGAGCACCGGCTCGGTGGGAGTCTGCGACTCCGTGGTCGCGGCGTATGCGATGTACCGCTCGTTCTCGGCCATGCCGAGCTCTCGCAGCAGCCGCTCGCGAGACCAGCGGAACTCGGGCCGGACATGGAAATCGAACTGGGGCGTCCCGGTCACGCTGACCTGCGACGGCGCGCGAACCGGGTGATAGCGCAGGAGCTGGTCCCGCATGCGCTCGTTCCAGACGGCGTAGTGATCGCAGTCGGCGGTGAGGCTGCGACCGGTCAGGTGGTCGAAGCTCTGGATGCAGCCGAGCGTCGGAACGCCGAGGTCCCGCGCAGCCGCCAGGAACAGGTCCTCGATGGGATTGATGCAGCTGGTGGCGACGACGAGGGAGGGGCGGGCGCTCGCCAGGGAGCGACGGACCGCGGCCATGTCCCCCCCGGCCAGCCGGAGCGTCTCGAGCCGCCGCATCTGCCACCGGTAGAGCGGATCCCACGCTCCGACCGCGCCGGCCGCCTCGAGCATCCCGTACTGGACGCGGCGCCAGACGCCCTCGTGGCGGCGGTACCACCACTGCGTCAGCCGATCCGTCGTCAGGCGATGCCGCCGGTAGAACGACGCATTCTGGATGATCCCGAGCGCAGCCGCCCCGGTGACCCGCTTCCGTGGTGCGAGGTCGATCTCGGAAAAGCGCTGGTCCGGGCCGGGCTCGGCGAAGGCGACGGGCCCCGCGCCGGGCAGGCCCAGCACCTCGACCCGGTGTCCCAGCTCGCGGAGGCCCGGCAGCAGGCGTGAGTGCAGGACGTTGCGGATGCTGAAGAGACTCGGGCAGAGGAGCAGGACCGGCCCCGCGTCGGCCGGGGCGGGGCCGGTCGCCGACGATCGCCACCGTCGTCCGGAGTCCGCTTCCTCGACGGCTGCGTCCGTCATCCGACGCGTCCTCCGCGCGTCGCCGCGATCTCCCGCACCGCTTCGATCACCCGCTCCTGCTGTCCGTCGGTCAGGCCGCAGGAGCACGGCAGGCTGAGGGCACGCCGATTCCAGTCCCCCGCCGTGGGACAGGCCCGGGGCACCGCGTCCGCATGCGCCGGCGAGAGGGGAAGGGGCTGCCACAGCGGACGCGTCTGGATCCGGCGGTCCTCGAGGGCCCGCATCAGCGCGCGCGAGTCCATGCCGAAGCTCCGCTCGTCGATGCGCACCGTGTACATCCACCAGGCGCTCCGGGCCCAGGCGGCCTCGGCCATGGGCTCGAGCCCCGCGACTCCGCGAAGGCCCTCGGCATACCGCCCCGCGATCCGCCGCTTGGCCCCGAGGAGCTGGTCCAGCCGCTCCATCTGCGCCACGCCGATCGCCGCCTGCACGTTGGTGAGCCGATAGTTGTACCCCACGGCGCCGTGGACGTACTCGATGGCGTCGTCCTTCGCCTGCGTCGTCAGGTACCGGGCGGTGTCGGCAAGCGCCGGATCGTCGGTCACCAGCATCCCGCCGCCGCCCGTCGTGACCAGCTTGTTGCCGTTGAAGCTGAAGCAGGCCACGTCGCCCAGCCGGCCGACCGGGCGTCCCCGGTAGCGGGCGCCGAGACTCTCCGTCGCGTCTTCCACGACGGCGAGCCCGTTCGCGCGGGCCAGCGCGAGCAGCGGGTCCATGTCCACCGGGTGCCCCAGCACGTGCACGGGCAGGAGGGCCCGCACGCGCCTCCCGGTGCGGGGATTCCGCACGCCGCCGCCGGCGCATGGCTCGCAGCCGGCCAGGAACTCCGCGACCTGCGCCGGATCCAGCTGGGCATACTCCCGCTCGGCGTCGATGAACACCGGCCAGGCCCCGGCGTAGCGGATCGCGTTGGCCGGCGCGATGAAGGTCAGCGCCGAGACCAGTACTTCGTCCCCCGGCTGCACGCCGGCGACGAGGAGGGCCACGTGCAGCGCCGCCGTGCCGCTTGCCGTCGCCACGGCGTGGCGGGCGCCGACCGCGCTCGCGACGTCGGCCTCGAAGCGCTCGACGAAGGCGCCGGCCGACGAGACCCATCCGCTGTCGAGGCACTCCTGGACATACCGGGCCTCGTTCCCGCGGAGCTCCGGCACGGCCAGCGGAATGAACGGCTCCTCGAGCGCGGGCGATGCGCCGCGCGGCGTCGTGGCCGTCACGCCGTCCCCGGCGCCGCCGGAACGATGCCCGCGCTCACGAGCGCGGCCACTTCGGCCACCCCGTCCCGGACGGTCGCGGTGGTGGCGAAGCCGAGGCGCTCGCTGATCTTGGCGAACGATACGCGATAGTCGCGCGGATCCTCGCGGCGCGCGACATACTCGACGTCCGCGTCGGGCGCCCAGCCCCGGATCAGGTCCACCAGCTGGCGCTTCTGAAAGTTCTGGGTGGTGGAGCCGACGTTGAACACCTCGCCGCCGACCGACGCCACCGGCGCGCGGAGGACGTGGAGCACCGCCCCGGCCACATCTCGCACATGGACGTACGGCCGCCAGAACTGCTCCCCGAACACGACCAGCCGCCGATCCCGCACCATGCTGAGCGTAAACTCGTTCACCGTGAGGTCGAACCGCATCCGGGCGGACACGCCGAACACC
>Ga0207679_10002976_pt1 | contig 10509 bp, 10 predicted proteins | sample KBSC73metaG_FD_184320 | JGI IMG/M metagenome (GOLD analysis project Ga0207679, IMG submission 184320) | Corn rhizosphere microbial communities from Kellogg Biological Station, Michigan, USA - KBS C7-3 metaG (SPAdes) (version 2) | ecosystem: Host-associated > Plants > Roots > Rhizosphere > Soil ...
GTCATCCGGCACTTCGACGATTGGGGCGCGCAGCGATGAAATGCATGACCTCCGGCTCGCCCCGCACGAGCTTTTGCACCGCGGCCTGAAGCAGACGATCGGCACGCGTCACGCGCTCGTGCTGGCGCAGGTGCTCGAGCCAGGATTCGACGAGAAAGGTCTCGACGTAGCGGCCAGGCGTGGTCGCGCTCTCGAACAGTCCCCACGCGTAGGCACCGTCGCGCCGGCGCTGCCGCGACAGCCGTTGCAGCGCGTCGACGAATTCTTCGCGGTGACCCGCCTCGACTTGATAATCGACCGTGACGAGCACCGGACCGGCATCGTCGTTGACGTCGCCGGTCACGACAACGGCGGGCCAATGCATGGAAGGCGCCAGATCGAGCGCGGCGCCGAGTTGCAGCTTGTATCGCCAGGTCAGCGGAATGGCCAACAGTTGCGCGGCGGCGGCAATGGACAGTGCGCCTGGCACGCCGACCCGGCCCGCGAGCTCACCCCAGAACGCACTACCGAGCGTGATCGCACCCGAAAACACGGTGACGAACACAGCCAGCCCGCGAGCACGGACCCACTCGGGCAGCGCCACCTGGGCGGAAACGTTGAGGGTGGATAGCACGGCTATCCACGACGCGCCGGCGATCAGGCTGGCGATGATCGCCGTCGCCGCAACGCTCGAACAGGCATAGAGCAGCAGCGTGACGGCTGTGCCAACGGCACCCGCCGCCACCAGACCGTCAGGGCCCAGCCTTTCGCGCAGCCTCGGCAACGCGAACGCTCCGGCGATGGCGCCAACGCCGATCGCGCCGAGCAGCAGCCCGTACAATCCGGCGCCCCCGGCCACCTGGGCGCGAGCGACCAGCGGCAGCAATGCCCAGTACGCACTCGCGCAAATGAAGAAGCCGGTCGCGCGCAGCAGGGTTGACCGAAGCGGCGGATTGTTGTGCGCATATCGCAGCCCCGCTCGCACCGCGCTCACGAGGCGCTCGGCAGGCAGGCTGTCCTTCCGCTCGGCGGGCGGGTGCCAGCGAAGCAACGCGCCGAGCGTGCCCAGGTTGGCGACTGCGTTGATCCAGAACGGCGCGGCAATACCGGCCGCAACGGTGATCGCACCGCCGAGCGCCGGCCCGATGGCGCGGCTTATGTTGACGCCGACGCTGTTCGCCGTGATAGCCGGGGTCAGATCCTCCGCAGGGACGAGTTGCGGAACGATCGCCTGCCAGGCGGGTGCGATAGCGGCGGCACCGACCCCGACAAGGAACGCGAACAGCAGCAGAATGAACGGGGTCACGAGCCCGAGCCACACCAACGCAGCGAAGATCGCCGACAGCGCAGTGATCACGCCCTCCGCGACGAGCAGGAAGCGCCGCCGGTCAACGATGTCGGCGAGCGCGCCGGCCGGCACCGCGAACAGGAAAAGCGGCAGGCTCGATGCCACCTGCACCATCGACACCATGAATGGATCGGCGTCGAGCTCGGTCATCAACCATGAAGCGGCGGAGCTGTACATCCACGTGCCGATATTGGCGACTACCGTCGCCGTCCAGAGCGCCGCGTACGCGCGATGACGAAACGGACGCAGTGAAAATGCCATCGATTCCCGAGGGATGGAATTACTCTTCCAGGCGCGGCCGCGCCTTTACGTCAGCGATTCACTCGTCCCATTCACGCTTTGTGCTTGGGATAGCGCTCGGCGGAGTCGGACATTCGCCATTTGAGACAAGCTGATCGTGTACATCGTTTCCCGATAGGGTAGACCGCCGGTTCGCCGCCGAGCAGGGACTCGAGGGCCGCTCGGTGCATCCGCCCGGCGTAGCCCCGTGTACCATCGAGACACTCATTTCGCGTACGCCGTAAACCCGATGCAGCCCCGACACTTCGAGACCGTGATCATCGGCACAGGGTTTTCGGGGCTGTTGGCCGCCATCCGACTGCAGAAAAAGCGATGCGACGATTTCGTTCTGCTGGAGCGGAGCACCGAGCTGGGTGGCACATGGCAGGCCAACTCCTATCCGGGCGCAGAGGTGGATGTTCCAACCAGTCTTTACAGCATTTCCTTCATACCTTACCCGTTCAGGAAAACGTTTGCCCCGCAAAGCGAATTGCTCGCCTACACGAACCATGTCATCGACCGGTTCGACTTGCGAAAGCATGCGCGTACGAACCAGACAGTGACCCGGCTTGTCTTCGACGAGCGCCAATTGCTGTGGCAGGTCGAGACCCAGACAGGCGAAAGGTATACCGCTCGCTTCGTGATCGACACCAGCGGCGTGCTGGCGAACCCGCACGTTCCCAATATCAGAGGCGCGGAAAATTTCGCTGGACCGAAATTCCACTCCGGCCATTGGGATCACTCCGTCGCCTATGAAGGAAAGCGCGTCGGAGTAATCGGCTCGGGATGTTCGGCAGCACAGATCGTTCCGGCGATCGCCGGCCAGGTATCCCGGCTGACGCTGTTCATGGGCAAGGCCCAGTGGATTCTCCCGCGCTCGGACCGGCATTACGGAGCCGTAGAGCGTTTCGCTCGAACGTTGCCCGGCATACGGCACATCATCCGCCTGCTCGTCTTTGCTCTCTACGACATCCGGTTCATCGCGTTCCGCCGCTATCCGGGAATCTCCGCAATCGGTGAGATCATGAAGGGCCATTACCGGAGAAGGCTGAAAAGGCATCTGGACAGGTATGTGAAGGACGAAAGTTTGCGCCGGCACATGATGCCCGATTACGAGTTGGGCTGCCGGCGTGTCATACCGACGAACGACTATCTTCCCGCGCTGTCACGCGACAATGTCGACGTCGATATCAGCGGGATCGAATGCATCACATCCACCGGCATGAGGACCCGGGATGGCAAGGACATCGCGCTCGACGTAATCGTCTATGCGACGGGATACTTTGCCTATTCGGACATGAAGAAGGCGCTGACTTTTCAGGTCTATGGGCTGGATGGACGCAACCTCAACAGCGAATGGGAAATCGACGCGGTGTCGTACAAGGGCCTTGCCGTTTCCGGCTACCCCAATTATTTCAAGGTGAACGGCCCGAACACCGGCTCGGGACACAGTTCGCAGATTTCCTACATGGAAGCGGCGACCCGCTATATCGTCCAGGCCATTTGCGCGGTGAAGCGGGACACGAGCATCAAAGCCATCGATGCTCGGCGTGACCTTCAGGATGCTTACGTGGCAGACATGCGAAGAAAGATGCGAAGGACGGTTTGGCAGGATGGCGCCTGCACCGCGTTTTACCGGAAGAACATGACCGAAGAAGTCACCAGTCTTTCTCCGGAATCGGTGACCGCGTTCATCCTTTCCAGGACGCGGTTCCGCATGAGGGATTATCGTCAGTTGAAGTGAACGCCGCCCGGTCGGGCCACGCAAGGTTGGCGTCGCGCAGGCCCGGCACTGCTCGAAGCGCTCGCTGCCGGTTTGCCAAATACACACCCGGCGCACATAATCCTCCGCTCGGCGCCCCTGCAACAGGCAGTGTGCAAAGACGCTGAGCGAGACCACGCGTCGATCGCGATCTCGCGAATCGACATCAACGAGCCGACCCGCAAGACACCAGCTGCAACCACCTCCGCGACGTCCTCCGGGCGCAACACGATGTGCGCCGGTCGCCGTCCGCGCAGCACATTGAAGCGTCTCCTAGCGAGGAAAAACGATGAATAGACATCAGTTGACAAGAGGTTTTGCAATCTCGTCTGTCTCGTTGTTGAGCGTCTTGCTCAGCAGTTCAATCGTCGCCGATCCCGGCGGGAGGCGGGCCAACGAAGTGGGCTCGATGGGTCCGGTCCCCAAGGCACAGTGCGGTCCTTTCGATCACACCGAGCACGGTTTGCAGGGCATGACGACGCTATGGGAGCGCGAGAGCGGCGACTCGGAATTCGGCTACAACTGCAATCTCGAGCTCGTCGGAAAGTTCCAGGGCGAGGGCGCGTTCGGACAGAATGGTCCCGGGTACTTCAAGCACTGCGCCTACATGTCGACGGAAAACGATCCCTTTCAGGCGCACCCCGGCGTCGTGGTGATCGATGCTTCCGATCCCACGAATCCACACGTGACTGAGTATCTCGACGACACGCCGGCGGGGCTCAACCCGCATGAGAACGTAAAGGTGAATCAGGCGCGCGGGCTGCTTGGGCTTGCCGAGAGCAACGGGCCGAATTTCGCGGTGTACGACCTGAACGAGGACTGCGCTCACCCGAAGCTCGCATCCAGCATCACGGTGCCCAACAGTCGCGGCCACATGGGCGGCTGGGCGGAGGACGGCAAGACGTACTACATCGGCCAGAGCTTTCGCGGCGTGGGCGGCATCATGCCCATCATCGATGTAACCGATCCGTACAACGCCAAGTGGCTGCTCAACTGGACTTTCACCGGTGATGGACGCCCGCACGACCTCTCCACGAACGCGGAAGGCACGCGTTTGTATTCGGGGCAGCCGGGCAACTTTGGCGTTGCGCCGACCAATTCTTCGTTCGGGCCGGACGGTCTGGTGATCCTTGACGTGAGCGACATCCAGTACCGTCTCCCCAATCCGCAAATCCGGGTCGTCAGCACGCTCTTCTGGAATGATCAAGGGCAGGCGGAACAGATGCTGCCGTTCTTCTCTCACGGACGCTCGTACATCATCAGCACGGACGAGTCGGGCGGTCAGGGCGGAGTAGGGGGCTTGCCGGCCGCATGTGCCCGGGGAGCATCGCCTTACGGCTATTCGAACATCATCGACATCACCGACGAGAAGCATCCGAGGATCGTGTCGAAGATCATGCTCGAAGTGCACGATCCGAAGAACTGCGCGGAGTTCCTCGACGAGCCGCCTGAAGTCGGAGGGGGAAATCTCGACTATTCGACCGAGCGATGCACACTGGACCGCACGACCAATCCGACGCTGGCTGCCTGCGGCTCGAGAGGGACGGGGACGCAGCGCTACGACATTCGCGACCCCCTTCACCCGGCCGAGCTCGCGTACTGGAAGGGGCCGGCCCCGCGGGACGCATTCCTTCCGGGCTCAGGAAGCTGGTCGCCCGGCACCGATCGAACCGTCGAACGGCAGGCCGGCCTGCCGCGTTTTGTCAAAGCCCCTGCGGCCGATGGAAAGGGACATGAGCTGCAACTGTGGCTTGTCGGCGATGGCAATGGCTTCCAGATTCTGCGTTTCACCGACGACTTCTGGAAGACGCAGCGCGGCAAGGCGATCCACGCCGAGACCGTGGAGTAGCCTGAGCAAGTTCGTCAGGCAGTGGCCTGTTGCGGGGCTCGCCGAGATCCGGCGAGCCCCTGAGTCATCTCAGATCCGCGGCTCGCCCGCCGCATTCACGAGGATCGTGCGGCCAGGAGGACTCGTGGTTTGCACGTGGTGCTCGTATCCGCGGAAAATGTAAGTAACGTCCCAGTAGTCCACCGACCCGGCGGAGGCCAGGTTCTCGCAGCGCTGGACGTCTTGCGTGTACGGAGTGTCAGGCGCGCGACCTACATTCGCGCCCACGGCAGCGCCGCCCACCGCGCCGATGCCGGTCGCCAGATCCTGGCCGCGGCCACTGCCGATCTGATGGCCAAGGATGCCGCCGACGACACCGCCGACAATCGCTCCCGGAACATTGATGCCGCCGGTGCCGGTGTCGACAGCCTGGCGCTCCACCCAGCACCGCTGCTGCGGTGGCCCAACGACCGCGCGCACGGAAGTCACCGGCGCTTCGTAAAGGGTCTCGTTCGGCCGGCGTGTGTAGTCATGGACGACCGGTGGCGCCGAGGCGGCGAGGCGCTGGGCTTCGGCGGCTTGGCGTTGCGCTTCCGCCGCTCGGGCCTGCGCCACGTCGGCCTGGACGCGCGCATTGGCCGCGGTCTGCTGCGCGGAGAGCGCTGCCTGTTGGCTGCGAACGTGCGCGACGTCTTGCGCGGCCGCAGCGCGTTGGCTGGCAAGGAGCGCCAGCGAATGCACGTCGTCATGTCGCGCACCCCTGGCCGCAAGATCGTCCGCTTGCCGCAGCGTCGCTGCGGCCTGCTCGAGCTCCGCGGACGCGTAGGTCAACACCTGCGGATTGCTGCGCGCTGCGTCCAGCGAAAGCCGCGCGTCGTCGAGTGCGGGGTCGCGTTCAGGAAACGATGCACAGCCCGACGCCGCAAGGATCGCGACGACGAGAATGGATTTCGCGGATTTTTCGAACAAGATAACCTCCAACCGGTTTCGATGACACGGCGGAGGCGTTGCGATGAAGCCACCGACGCCAACGCCCCTTCCGGGAAGGCTAAATGACCTTGGTATCGAGGGCAGTCGGAATTCGTCCGATTCGATTGTCTCAGCGAAACCTACGCGAGGGACGCGCGGTGGCTCACTCCTCGAAGCGACTCGTGGGGTCACGATCGCGCTCGTATCGTCGCCCGAGCGGAAAACGCGGCAACCACGACTCGCGCCGTATGATCCAGCTTTCGTAGGTCGGCATCAGTTGGTTGGGGGAATCCAGGGATCCCAAGTTCACTTCGACTTCGTCCGCGCTGCGCCCGAAAACGGTCGATCCGCAACGGGGACAGAAAAAACGCCCGGCATAGTCGCGCGTTTTACCATCGATCTGCACGGCATCCTGAGGAAACACCGCCGAGGCGTGAAAAAGGGCGCCATGATGCTTGCGGCAGTCGAGACAGTGACAAAGGCCGACACGGTATGGTCGTCCTGACGCGACGATGCGGACGTTGCCGCACAGGCAACCGCCGGTGAACCGATCCATGCTGCATCTCCTCAGCGTGTGTGCTGCGCCATGACGCTGTCTGTCTGCGCGATGCTGCGTGCCACGTCGTGTTCGCCTCCGGTGTATTGTGCAGTATTGCGAAGGGTTCTCGATGCGCCACCGAGCCACTGCACTATGCGCTGCCGCAGCCATGCTCTCGAGTGTCGCGATGGCGCAACCGAGCCTTGGCGATACCGCGGTCGTTTCGGCCGCCGATTCCGTTGACGCGACCCCGCCTCGGGTGCCGGCATCCGTCGACCCGCAGGACTTCTCCTGCAAGGACTTGAAGGACAAGCTCGCGAGCGCCGGATCGCTGGCGATCCTTGCTGGACCACGAGGCTATGGCGACACGTTCTACGGGCCTCGCGTTCCCCAGTGCCCGTTCTGGCAGAGACCGGCGTTCTCGTACGTGCGGACACGCGACAGCCTTTGCGGCGTCGGGTACATCTGTGCCGACAAGTTGGGGGCGGCGGGAGGCGGCAGGTGACATTCGCGAACAAGCGCGCCATTCGCGCGCGCTACCCCGCCGAGCTCGAGTCCATCCTCTCGGTCGCCAAGGCCGCGGAGAGCAGGCAATGGCTCGCGACTTGGAGCGGGATCGAGCCCGGCCCAACGCCGCTGTACGCGCTCGACGGTCTCGCCGAGTCGCTCGGCGTTGCGAAAGTCCTGTTGAAGGACGAATCGGTCCGTTCCGAACTCGGCAGCTTCAAGGTGCTCGGGGCACCCATCGCGCTGATCCGCCTGATCCGGAGGCTTTGGCCTGACGAAGTGAAGGACTCGGAGCGTCTTTTCGCCGGCACGTTCAAATCTCTGTTGCGCGACGTCACGGTGATCAGCGCCACCGATGGCAATCACGGCAAAGGTCTGGCAGCGCAGCGCGCAGCGTCGGTTGTCGCTGCGTGATCGTGCTGCACGCGAATGTGCACGCGGAACGCGAGGAGGCAATCGCGGCATTCGGTGCCGAAATCGTGCGCGTCGAAGGCAACTACGACCAGTCCGTCGCCGCGGCCGCACGATTGGCGAAGGCTAATGGCTGGCATGTGGTTTCGGATACGTCGTACGACGGCTACGAAGAGGTTCCGCGAGACGTAATGCAGGGTTACAGCACGATCGCCGCCGAAGTCGTCGAGGCCGTCAACACGCGGGCCGCGCCGAGCATCACGCACGTGTTTCTGCAAGGTGGCGTCGGAGGTCTTGCGGCCGCGATCGTCAGCTACTTCTGGCAAGTTTACGAAGACAAGCGTCCTGCTTTCGTGATCGTCGAGCCGCGGCAAGCGGACTGCCTTTATCAGAGTGCGGTTCACGGCACCGCGGCGAAGGCGAGCGGCTCGGTCGATTCGGTGATGGGCGGATTGGCCTGCGGAGAGGCATCGCCGCTGGCGTGGCGATTTCTGGAATCGGGCGCGGACTTGTTCATCACCGTGGAAGACGAAGAAGCCGTGCAGGCCATGCGACTGCTGGCGCGAGGTAGCGCGACCGATGCGCCGATCGTTTCGGGTGAATCGGGTGCGGCAGGCCTCGCGGGGCTGATGCGCTTGATGCAGGATCCCGCGCTCTCGAGTCAGGCAGGCCTGAGCCGCGATTCGAACGTACTCGTGCTCAACACCGAAGGTGCGACAGCGCCAGCGATCTATGGCGACCTCGTCGGCGAACCGGCGCAGTCGGTGCTCGCGCGACAAAAAATCTTCCTGGATCGTGATGCGGGACACGGCGCCCGATCGAGCGCGATCGTGCACTGAAATCAACCCATTGCCATCGCGGCCCGGCAGAACGGGACGGGGCGCGGTCGGTCAAACCAACCTTACGCCCGTGGAGGTCCTCATGTCGCACTACATCGACGCTATCGTCATTCCCGTTCCCCGTGCCAATCTCGACACTTACAAGCGCATGTCTGCCGAATGGGGCCAGGCGCACCTTCGGCACGGTGCGCTGTACTACTCGGATTCGATCAGCGATGACGCCCAGCCCGGCAAGGTCACGTCGTTTCCCCAGGCCGTGCAACTCAAGGATGATGAGTTGATCGCGCTGGCGTGGGTCGTGTATCGGAACAAGGAAGACCGCGAGCGCATCAGCAAAGCGGTGATGGAAGACCCGCAGCTCAAGGAATCGATGAATCCGTCGAAAATGCCGTTCGACGGCAAGCGCATGTTCTGGGGCGGCTTCCAGACGATCGTCGGGCTCGGCCGCGGTCAATAGACGCGCGTCAGCCCGACTCGCCGGCCGCTTCCGGCTGGTACGGAACGCTGACAATGCGGTAGCGCTGCTTGGCGCCGCTCGGCAGCTCCCAATCGATCGACTGTCCGACGCGCAGGCCCAGCAGCGCGGTTCCGACCGGAACCAGCACGGAAATTTTGCCCGCGCCGATGTCCGCCATGTCGGGATAGACCAGCGTGACCTCCCGGCGCTCGCCCGTCGTCTCGTTCTCGAACAGCACCCGGGAATTCATCGTCACGACGTCCTTCGGGATCTCGTTGCGCGGCACGACCTTTGCGCGCAGCAATTCGCTTTCGAGCTTGTCGAAACGCTTCCCCGGATAGGCATCGATCAAGTGGAGAAGCCGGTCCATGTCGGTTTGGGTAAGGCAGATCTGCGGTGCATCGCCCATCGGGGCTCTCCTCGGATTCCTGAACCCTCATCATAGTCTGATTGCCAGCGCTGCATTCTTCGCCCACATCGCTGGCTAAGCCTTATCCTACCGCCGTGGGAACGCTGCGCGACATCGAGAGCTGGCTCGTCGAGGCGGGTCTTGCCGGCGCATCGGAGACGCAGTTGCTGCAGGGCTTTGCCGAGTGCTGCAACTCTGCGGGCATCGTCCTTTCGCGCGCCGTGCTGATTGTCGACACGCTGCATCCGATACACGAAGGGCGCGCATTCCGCTGGCGAGCCGACGGCCGCGAGCAACAGGCGGTGGTCGAATATGGGCCGTCGAACGTCGGCGAGGCCGCTGCCAATTGGCAGAGAAGCCCGTTCTACCGGATGGTCCAGAGCGGGGCCGGCGAGTTGCGTCGGAGCCTCGCCTCGGACGCCGTGCTTGATTTTCCGGTCCTGAGCGAGCTGCAGGCGGAGGGTCACACCGACTACCTCGCGCTCGTGCATCGCTTCGGTGCGACGAGCATCATCGGCGAGATGGACTGCGTGTACTCGTCGTGGATCACGTCGCGCGCCGGCGGATTTGCCGAGTCTGACGTCGCTGCGCTGCGCCGCCTCGTTCCGCTTGTCGCACTCGCCGTCAAGTGCGTGTCGCTGGCGCGCATCGCGCGCACGCTGGTCGAGGTTTATCTCGGCCACGACGCCGGCGAGCGTGTGCTCAGCGGTCGCATTTCGCGCGGTGTCGCCGACCGCATCAATGCGGTCATCTGGTTCTCGGACCTGCACGGCTACACGACGATCACCGACACCGCGCCGCCCGGCGAGATCATCCCGCTGCTCAACGACTACGCGGCCGCGGTGATCGGCTCCGTACGTGACGCGGGTGGTGAAGTGCTGAAGCTCCTCGGCGATGGCGTGCTGGCGATCTTTCGAGCCGACGATCGCGCGCACGCGTGCCGCTGCGCACTTCGCGCCGAAGCCAATCTGCGGGGCAGCGTCAAAGCCGTGAACGAGCGTCGCGCCGCGGAAGGACATCCGGTGACGACCGTCTACCTCGGGCTGCACATCGGCGAGGTGTTCTACGGCAACATCGGCAGCGAGGACCGGCTCGATTTCACCGTCGTCGGACCCGCGGTCAACGAAGCGAGCCGCATCGCCGCCATGTGCCGGTCGGTGGACCGCAGCGCCGTGCTGTCGTC
>Ga0207679_10002978_pt1 | contig 10508 bp, 8 predicted proteins | sample KBSC73metaG_FD_184320 | JGI IMG/M metagenome (GOLD analysis project Ga0207679, IMG submission 184320) | Corn rhizosphere microbial communities from Kellogg Biological Station, Michigan, USA - KBS C7-3 metaG (SPAdes) (version 2) | ecosystem: Host-associated > Plants > Roots > Rhizosphere > Soil ...
TCCGTGGATTTCGCGGAGCTCCTGCTGCGCAGCTACGAGATGCTCGCGACGCACGAGGGCTTGCGCGAGCACTATCGCCGGCGCTTCTCCCACATCCTGGTGGACGAGTTCCAGGACACGAACCTCCTGCAGTACAAGTGGCTGCGGCAGCTCACCGGCCCCGAGACGGCCGTGTTCGCCGTTGGTGACGACGACCAGTCCATATACGCGTTCCGCGGCGCGAACGTCGCGAACATGCAGAGCTTCGACCGCGACTTCAGCACCACCGAGCGGCCGGTGCGCCTCATCAAGCTGGAGCAGAACTACCGCTCCCACGGCCACATCCTCGACGCCGCGAATGCGCTGATCAAGCACAACCACACGCGCCTCGGGAAGAACCTGTGGACCGAAGAGAGCAAGGGCGAGCCGGTGCGCGCCTTCGCCGCGCCGTCGGACCTCGACGAGGCGGCGTTCGTCGTCGACGTCGTGAAGGGACTCACGGATGAAGGCATCGCGCTGGACGAAGTCGCGATGCTCTACCGCAGCAACGCGCAATCGCGGGTGCTGGAGCATGCGCTGTTCAACGCCGGATTGCCTTATCGCGTGTATGGCGGCATGCGCTTCTTCGAGCGCGCCGAGATCAAGCACGCGCTCGCATACCTGCGGCTGGTCGCGATGCCGGAGGACGACGCCGCGCTGTTGCGCGTGATCAACTTCCCGCCGCGCGGGATCGGCGCGCGCACGCTGGAGCAGCTGCAGGATCAGGCGCGGGGGCAGGGCACGACGCTGTGGCAGGTCGCGTGCACGGGCGCACTCGGCGGCAAGGCCGGCAACTCCGTCGGCGCATTCGTGCGGCTCGTGGAAGGCATGCGCGACGCCACTCGCGCGCTGCCGCTGTCCGAGACCGTTGCGCACGTGATCGAGGCGTCGGGATTGCTCGCGCACTACCGTCAGGAAAAGGACGGCCAGGAGCGCCTGGAGAACCTGGAAGAGCTGGTCAATGCGGCCGCGACGTTCGTGAGCGAAGCCGATCTCGCGGTCGACGCGCCGTTCCTGCGCCCGCGTGCGTCCGCCACGGAAGTGCCTGCGGATGCCGTGTTGCCCGACGACACTGCCGCCGCGTCGGCGGCGATCGCCGCGACCGCGCCCAACGCCCCCGCAGACGCCGCCGACGCTGCCCAGGAAGGCGCGACCGATGCGCTGACGGCGTTCCTCGCCCATGCCGCGCTCGAGGCCGGAGACACGCAGGCGGATGCCGGCCGCCCCGCGCTGCAGCTCATGACCGTGCATTCGGCGAAGGGCCTCGAATTCCACACCGTGTTCGTGACCGGGCTGGAGGAGGGGCTGTTCCCGCACGAGAACAGCCTCAACGACCTCGACGGCGTCGAGGAGGAGCGCCGGCTCATGTACGTCGCGATCACGCGTGCACGGCGCAAGCTGTACCTGACGCATGCCAAGACGCGCATGCTGCACGGTCAGACGCGCTACAACCTCGCCTCGCGCTTCGTCGACGAGATTCCACGCGAGCTCTTGCAATGGCTCTCGCCGCCGTCGCGCCGCACCGCCATCGATCTCGACGCCGCCGAATGGGGCGCCGCGCAGGCTGCCCCGCAGGCCACGCCGCCCGCGCCGACGTGGCGCATCGGCCAGAGCGTGCGCCATGCCAAGTTCGGCGTGGGCGTGATCATCGACGCGGAGGGGCGCGGGAACGATGCGCGCGTGCAGGTGAATTTCCGCGACAGCGGCGTGAAGTGGCTCGCGCTGGAGTACGCGCGCCTGGAGCACGCCTGAGCTTTTGTCGCCTGTCGCCTGTCGTCTATCGCCGCTCGCCGCCCGTCCTGACGTTGTGCTCGATCGGTGCGAGCGTCTCGTCGACGTGGAACACGTCACGGTAGCTCACGTAGTCGCTGATCTGGATCACGGCGACGACGGACCACAGGTACACCGTGAACAGTCCGAAGATGAGATACGCCACGATGCCTTGCGACTCGGGCAGCATGTGGAACAGCAACTCGCCCAGCATGGACGGCAGGAGCGTGGTGAACAGGAACACCACCAGGCACCAGCGCAGGATCGGACGCCAGTTCGCGAGCGACGCGCGCAAGCTCGCGCGCAACGCGGCACGCACGCCGGCGTCCTGGAAGACGACCAGCGCGGGCGCCCACCACAGCGCCAGGATCAGCGGCAGCGCGCACACCGCACCGAACAACATGCCGAACTGCACGCGCGGATCGGCGAAGGTCTCCGACACGCGGCGCGTCACGGCATCGGCGTCGAGCTCGGGCGGTGACGGGTTCACGAGCAGGCCGACCAGCCGCCCGCCATCGATCAGCGCGGTGACGCCGACGGCGAGCACCAAGTTGAGCAGTATCAATACGCCCAGCGGCAGCAACGCCCACAGATTGGATCGAAAGCCCTGGAACAGGTGGCGCGGCGATGGGACCACGCCTCGCTCCTGATTCCAGGCGGCGGCGAGAAAGCCCACCGAGAACACCGGTTTCATGATGACCAGCGCAAGGCCGCCCGCGATCGGGATCCATTGCAGCGCGAGCAGGACGAAGTAGTACGCGAGCACCAGCACCAGCCACGGCAGCCGCGCGCGTCGGAACAGCGCGTAGCTCGCGCGCAGCCAGTCGATGCCGCGCCGTCCCACGTGGCGCGTGAACGGAATCTCGCGGGCGTCGTCCACGGGGGCGTCAAGCATGGCGCGGCGGCTCGGACGCTTCGATGCGTTGCCGCAGAATGCGCTCGAACTGCTGCGGATCGTGCGCGTGCGTGAGCTCTCCGGCGCGCGGCAGATGAAGGTCATAGAGGCGCGACAGCCAGAAGCGTAGCGCGGCGGCGCGCAGCAGCGTGGGCCATTGCGCATGCTCGTCCGCATCGAGCGGCCGCACCGCTTCGTACGCGCGTACGAGCTCTTCGCAGCGGTGCGGGTCGAGCGTGCCGCTGTCGTCGACGACGCACCAGTCGTTGGCGGTGATGGCGAGGTCGTACGCGAGGAAATCGGTCGCGGCGAAGCCGAAATCGATGATCCCGGCGACGCGATGCCCGTTGAACAGCACGTTGTCGCAGAAGAGGTCGCCGTGAATGGCGCCCTTGGGCAGCTTGACCTTGCCGTAGCCGGTCTGGAACTTGATCTCTGCGGCCAGGAGCTCGCGCTGGTCGGGTGTCAGGAACGGCTGCACCGCGCGCGCTGCCTGGCGCCACCATGCGGGGCCGCGCCGGTTGGTGAGGCGCGCCCGATAGCGCTGCGACGCGATGTGCAGGCGCGCGAGCGCGGCACCGACGGCCTCGCAGTGCGACAGCTCCGGATGGTCCACGGCCGCGCCATCGATCCGCTGAACGAGCCCCGCGGGGCGGCCGTTCAGCATGGAGAACAAAGCGCCGGTGCGGTCGGGCTCGGGCGCGGGCGCCTCCACGCCTTCGCGCGCGAGATGTGCCATCAGATTGAGATAGAAGGGCAGCTCCTCGGCGGGCAGCCGCTCGTAGAGCGTCAGGACGTAGCGGCCCTTTTGTGTCGTGACGTAGTAGTTCGTGTTCTCGATGCCCGACTTGATCGGCGCGAGCTCGGTGAGCTCACCCACGGTGTAGCGGGCAAGCCAGGCTTCGAGCTGCTCGGGCGTGACGGTCGTGTAGACGGACATGGATCAGCGCAGCGCCCGAAGCGCCGGCCGAAGCGTTGGCAATCGTGAAGGATCAGCTCAGAACGAGAACAGGACCCACATCGGAACCTTGAGGGCCGGATCCACGCTGTCGCGACGGATGTACGTGTTGCCGTTCTGGTCGGGAATCAGGAAATACGGCCGTCCGTTACGCGGCGTGACCCTGATATAGCGAAGCTCGCCCTTCACCCGAACTTCCTCCACGACATCGTTGTCGCGACGAATGATGGTGACCTGAGGCTCCAGCTCCGGATCGCCGGAAAGGTCCGGCGGCGGCGGTGGCGTGGGATCGACCTTCGGCGCCGGCGGCGTCTGTGCGGACGCTGCCAGTCCCGCGAAGAGCAGGATCGTCAGCACAGCGGACGCGAGGCGCGGGACGTTCATGGTCGAAGCACCGTCGAATGGTGCCGATTCTACCAAACGGCGACGCCTCGCGCCGTAGGACGGCGGCGGAAGCGCGTGTCAGCGCCGGCGCAATTTGCGCCGATGCAACACTTAGAGATTCAACATCTTCTCGCGTTCCTCGCGCGACGGCTGGAAGCCGCGGTTCTCGTAGAAATCGAAGATCGCTTCCACGATCGCGTCGGGCTCGTCGATGACGCGCATCAGCTCCATGTCGCCCGCGTCGACCATGCCCTCGCCGACCAGACGATCCTGCAGCCACCCGATGAAGCCGCTCCAGAAGTCGCTGCCGACCAGGATGATCGGGATGCGGCGCGTCTTGCCGGTCTGGACCAGCGTGAGGCATTCGGACAGCTCGTCGAGCGTGCCGAAGCCGCCGGGCAGCACGACGTAAGCGGACGCGAAGCGCACGAACATCATCTTGCGCGCGAAGAAATAGCGGAAGTCGATCGTGATGTCCTGGTAGGGATTGCCGCCCTGCTCGTGCGGCAGGAAGATGTTGAGGCCCACGGCCGGGGCGCGACCCGCGTGGGCGCCCTCGTTGGCGGCCTGCATGAGTCCCGGCCCGCCGCCGGAGATGACGGCGAATCCCGCGTCGGAGAGCTTGCGCGCGATCGTGCGCGTGACGTCGTAGTACTTGTGGCTGGCCTTGATGCGCGCGCTGCCGAACATGCTGACCGCAGGTCGTATGCCGCGCAGCCGATCGGTCGCGAGCTGGAACTCTGCCATAATCCCCAGTACTCGCCACGCCTCTTTTCCGAGATCGGTATAGACCGTCTGGGTATCCACCAGCTCGGGAATCTTTTCGGTTTGCGGCAGCATGCCTACGCTCGTCCTCGTCGACGGTTCGTCCTACCTTTATCGCGCGCATCACGCGCTTCCTGACCTGCGCACGTCGCGCGGCGAGCCCACCGGCGCGCTGCGCGGCGTCGTGGCCATGTTGCGCCGAATGGTCGAGGACCACAAGCCGGACTATTTCGCCGTCGTGTTCGACGCGCCCGGCAAGACGTTCCGCGACGACTGGTATCCCGAGTACAAGGCGAACCGCACGGCGATGCCCGACGATCTATCGCTGCAGATCCGGCCGCTGCACGACCTCGTCCGCGCGCACGGCTGGCCGCTGCTCGTGATCGAAGGTGTCGAGGCGGACGATGTCATCGGCACGCTGGCGTACCAGGCGCGCGATGCAGGCATCGACACGATCATCTCGACGTCCGACAAGGACCTCGCGCAGCTGGTCGGGCCGGGCATCAAGCTCGTCAATACGATGAGCAACGAGACGCTCGACGAAGCGGGCGTGCTCGCGAAGTTCGGCGTGCGCCCCGACCAGGTGCTCGACCTGCTGACGCTCACCGGCGACTCGATCGACAACATTCCCGGCGTGCCCAAGGTCGGCCCCAAGACAGCGGCGAAGTGGCTCGTGCAATACGGCACGCTCGACAACGTGATCAAGGAAGCGCCGGGAATCGGTGGCGTCGTCGGCGACAACCTGCGCCAGACGCTCGACTGGCTGCCGCAGGGCAAGCGCCTGCTGACCGTTCGCACCGATTGCGACCTGCCCCAGCGCTACACGGACCTCGTACGCGCGCAGCGCGACGACGCGCGGCTGCGCGAGCTGTTCGAGCGCTTCGAGTTCAAGAGCTGGATCAAGGATCTCGACAAGGGCGACATCATCGGCGCCCCGGCGCCTGCGCATCCGGTCGAAGCACCGCCGCGCTCCGAGACGCCGGCAGCGCCACGCGCGCAATTCGACACCGTCCAGGACGAGGCGCAATGGCAGCACTGGTGGAGCGACATCCGCGCTGCCGATCTCGTGTCGTTCAAGATCGTGGCCACGCAGCCCGAGCCGCTGCAGGCCGAGATCGTCGGTGTCGCCTTCGCGCTCGAAGGCCTGCGCGGCTGCTACGTGCCGCTCGCGCATCGCTATACCGGCGCCCCCGCGCAGCTCGATCGTGCACGCGTGCTGGGCGAGATCACCGCGTGGCTGTGCGATCGCAAAGACCTCAAGGTCGGGCACAACCTCAAGTTCGAGGAGCACGTGCTGGCCAACCACGGTCTGCGCTTCGCCGGCGTCGCGCACGACACCGAGCTCGAATCGTACGTGCTGGAGTCGCACAAGCCGCACGAGATCGAGAACCTCGCGTGGCGTCACCTCGATCTGACGATTCTCATGCAGGACGACGTCACCGGCAAGGGCGCGAAGCGCATCGCGTTCGAGCAGGTGCCCGTCGAGCGCGCCGCCGAGTACGCCGTGGGTCAGGCCGATGCCGCGCTGCGGCTGCATCGCCATCTCAACCCGCAGATCGCGCGCGACGACAAGCTGCGCCGCGTCTACGACACCATCGAGCTCCCGGTGCGTGACGTGCTCTTCAAGATGGAGCGCACCGGCGTGCTGATCGACAGCGAGCGCCTTGCGACGCACGGCCGCGCGCTCGGCGAGCGGGTCGTGGCGCTGGAGCATCAGGCATTCGCCGAAGCCGGCGCGCCGTTCAATCTCGGCTCGCCGCGACAGCTGTGCGAGATCCTGTTCGACCGCATGAAGCTCCCGGTCGTCAAGCGCACCGCCACCGGCCAGCCGTCGACCGACGAGGAAGTGTTGCAGGAGCTCGCGGCCAACTACCCGCTGCCCAAGCTGATCCTCGAGCACCGTGCCTTGTCCAAGCTCAAGTCCACGTACACGGACAAGCTGCCGGTGATGGTCAACCCGCAGACGGGACGCGTGCACACGACCTTCTCGCAGGCCGTGGCCGTCACCGGACGGCTCGCGTCGACCGAGCCGAACCTGCAGAACATTCCCGTGCGCACGGCGGAGGGCCGGCGCATTCGCGAAGCGTTCGTGGCGCCCCCCGGGCACGTCGTGCTGTCGGCCGACTATTCGCAGATCGAGCTGCGCATCATGGCGCATCTGTCCGAGGACCCGGCGCTGCTGCGCGCGTTCCAGCACGGTGAGGACATCCATCGCGCGACGGCGGCGGAGATCTTCAGCGTCCCGCCGGGGGACGTGACCGCCGAGCAACGCAGCTACATCAAGGCGGTGAACTTCGGCCTGATCTACGGCATGAGCGCATTCGGCCTCGCAACGCAGCTCAACATCGAGCGCTCGGCCGCGGCGCAGTTCATCGACAAGTACTTCGCGCGCTATCCGGGCGTGGCCGATTACATGAAGCGCACGCGCGAGCTCGCGCGCACGCAGGGCTACGTCGAAACGGTGTTCGGCCGGCGTTTGTGGCTGGCGGACATCCGCGCCGCCAGCGGCCCGCGCCGCGCGGCAGCCGAGCGCGCGGCGATCAACGCGCCCATGCAGGGCACCGCGGCGGATCTCATCAAGCTCGCGATGATCGAGGTCGCCCGCTGGATCGAGCAGGAGCATCTCGGCACCCGGCTCGTGCTCCAGGTGCACGACGAGCTCGTCTTCGAAGTGCCGGAGGGCGAGCTGACGCGCATGGAAGCGGAGCTGCCGAAGCGCATGGCCGCGGTCGGCGCGCAAGCCCTGAGCGTCCCGCTCGTGGTCGACGTCGGCCACGGCGAGAACTGGGACCAGGCGCACTGATCGGCGGCGCGGCTCGTTATGCGCGCGGTGTGCGTGCGCAACGCTGACGTGTGCATCGCCGCGCGCAGGCACCGAGGCGCGCATGACGGCTGCCAGGGCGCATCACCCGAACACCGTCCGCCATCCCGCATAGCACGAGCCGATGATCATCGGGCCGAGCACGAGCCAGCCGAGACCGAGCATGAGCGTGGCGACCACCGCGAGCGCGATGTAGATGAGACCGTAGATCACCATCGCGTCGAGGTTGCGCACCGAAGCGACGAAGCTCTTGCGCAGCGCCGTCACGGGCTCCTCGCCGTTCAGCACGACGAGAGCGGGTGCGAACCAGTACGCCATTGCGATGAGGCCGAAGCCGATGAACGCCACGACGAACACGATGAGGAGCGCCCAGCCGAGCGCGTAGAGCGCGCGAATGTCGACCGTCGCCGGATCCGCCAGGCTCGCCAGCGTCGAGAGCCCCGCGATGCCGATGGTGAAGAACGCGACGATCACGACGATCAGGGACAGTACGATGCCGGCCGCGAGCATGACGAGGCCGAGGATCACGAGCGGACCGAAGCGCCCCGCGGCGAAGCCATCGAAGAGATGGCCGAACCGCAGCGGCTGCCCGCGCGCGAGAGCATCGCAGCCGAGCATGGTGCCGCCCCAGAACACGGGGAACAGCAGCGTTTGCGCGAGGCTGCCGATCAGCGGAACGAGCACCATCACCAGCATCAGCACGAAGAAGACGAGCACGATGCCGATCCACATCAAGGGCGCCGCGGCGAATATGCGCCAGCCCTCGCCCCACCAGGCCGTGCCGTGACCCGTGGACAACCGGCGCGGCTCGGGCGCCGCGCCCGGCGAAGGCGGCGGGGCGACGGATTCGGGTGCTTGCGGGGTGGCCATGGGTCCTCCGTGCATGCAGGCGCGGCAAGACGGGCGGTGGTGCGGGCGAGGGCATTGTCCCGCACGCCGGAGCAAAAAACGAGGGCTTGCAAAGGGCCGGCGCGCCCCGATCTACCCATCCTTCCTTCGCGCTATCCTGTGTCCATGACCGTCCGTCCCGTGGCCTATCGCATCGCGGCCCAGCGCACTGTCGAAGGCGGCGGCTTCGTCGTACGCCGTCCGTTCCCGACGCGCGAGCTGTCGGTGTTCGATCCGTTCCTGCTCCTCGACGAGATGGGGCCGGTGGAATACGCCCCCGGCCAGGCCGTCGGCGCGCCCGACCATCCGCATCGCGGCTTCGAGACCGTGACATATCTGCTCGACGGCGAGTTCGAGCACGAGGACTCCGCCGGCAACCGCGGACGCCTCGCGCCGGGCGACATCCAGTGGATGACCGCCGGCCGCGGCGTGATCCATTCGGAGATGCCCAGTGCGCGCGTGCGTCGCGAGGGCGGCCGCGTGCACGGATTCCAGGTGTGGGTGAATCTGCCGGCGCGCGACAAGATGATCGCGCCCCGTTACCAGGATGTTGCCGCGGCGGAGCTGCCGATCGCGCGCACGCCGGACGGCCTTGCCACCGTCAAGGTGATCGCAGGCTCCGCGCTGGGCGTGAATGCGCGCGTGCAGACGCGCACGCCGATCCTGTACTTCGACGTGACGCTGCAGCCGGGCGGCAAGGTCGACCTCGACGTGCCGGGCGATTTCAACGTCGCGGTGTACGTGTACGACGGCGCGGCGCATATCGCCGACGCGGCGCCTGCACCGAGCGGCACATTCGCGCTGCTCGGCGAAGGCGATCGTGTTGCGCTGTCCTGCGCGGCCGACGCAAGTGGTCCCGCCCGCGCGCTGGTGCTGGGTGGAACGCCGCTCAACGAGCCCGTCGCGCGCTACGGCCCGTTCGTGATGAACAGCGAAGCCGAGATCCAGCAGGCCATCACCGATTACCGCAGCGGCCGCTTCGGCGACATCGCGCGCTGAGCGGATCGACGCTACCCGCCATGGACGCAGTATTCGCCCAACTGTCGCAGTACGGCGTGTTGTTCGTGTTCGTGAACGTGCTGCTGCAGCAGCTGGGCCTGCCGATTCCGGCGGTGCCTACGATGATGGTCGCCGGCGCCCTCGCCGCGGGCGGGCACATGAACGGCCTGGCTGCGTTCCTGTTGTCGGTGTTCGCGTCGCTCGTTGCCGATCTCGTCTGGTTCTGGGCCGGCCGGCGCTTCGGCTATCCCGTGCTGCGTTTCCTCTGCCAGGTATCGCTGTCGCCCGATACCTGCGTGCGCCAGACCGAGGGCATCTTCGAGCGGTGGGGCTTCTATTCGGTCGTGGTATCGAAGTTCGTACCGGGCTTCTCGACCGTCGCTCCCCCGATCGCGGGTGCGTTGCGCATGTCGGTCGGCGGCTTCGTGATGGCGTCGATCGCGAGCGCAACGCTGTGGGTCGGCGCGGCGATGGGCACGGGCTACCTGTTCACCGATCAGATCGCGTTCGTGCTCGCATGGATGGCTGCGCATCTCGGTCTCGCCGCGATTGCGGTCATGGTCGTCGCCGGCGGGTATATCGCCGTGAAGGCGTGGCAGCGCTGGCGCCTCGCGCGCTTCGTGAGCGCATCGATCATCGAGATCGACGAGCTGCGGGCCGCGCTGGACGCAGACCCGCGTCCCTTGGTGATCGACATCGGCTCGCGGCTCGCGCAACAATCGCGGCCGCATATCCCGGGCGCCGCGCTCTTCGATCTCGAGGGGATCACGAACGTCGAGGATTTCCCCGCCGACCGCGACATCGTCATCTACTGCGCGTGCCCCAACGAAGCCTCCGCGAAGCGGGCCGCGCAGATCCTGCTCAAGCGCGGCTACAAGCGCGTGCGCCCGCTGCGCGGCGGAATCGATGCGTGGGTGAGCGCGGGGCATCCCGTCGAGCACGGCGTGCCCGCGCACTTCGAGCGGCGCCCTTCGCGCACGGCCGCGCGCGCCTCGACGTAGCGGGTAGCA
>Ga0207679_10002979_pt1 | contig 10506 bp, 10 predicted proteins | sample KBSC73metaG_FD_184320 | JGI IMG/M metagenome (GOLD analysis project Ga0207679, IMG submission 184320) | Corn rhizosphere microbial communities from Kellogg Biological Station, Michigan, USA - KBS C7-3 metaG (SPAdes) (version 2) | ecosystem: Host-associated > Plants > Roots > Rhizosphere > Soil ...
CGGAAAGTTTCTTTCAGCAATGCCGTTCGTGAAAGTGAACTGGGCGAGCGGCATCGACGACAAGGGACGCCCCATTCCGACACCACAACCCGACGGGCAGCCCACGTGGCCGGGTGTCCAGGGCGGCACCAACTGGTACTCGCCCTCGTACAGCCCTCGCACAGGCCTGTTCTATCTGTCGGCGTGGGATGGTTACGCGTCGATCTTCAAGCCTGAGAGCTCGCAGTACGTACCAGGGCGCAATTTCCTGGGAGGTGGCGCGACGCCATACGCACAAGTGCAGGGCGCGCCCGGTGTGCGTGTCGGTCGCGCGACGCCGATCAACACCTGGACCGATGCCGCCGGCAATGGGGCGGTGATTGCCATCGACCCGGTGACCGGACAGAAGAAGTGGACGTTCAAGCAATTCGATGTGACCGACAGCGGTAATCTCACGACGGCTACTGACCTGCTGTTCACCGGCGGACGCGAGGGATACTTCTATGCGCTCGACGCGCGGACGGGCGCCGAGTTATGGAAGGCGAGCCTCGGCGGTCAGATCGCCAACGGGCCCATGACCTATGCGGTCGATGGAAAGCAGTACGTCGCGGTGATTTCCGGCAATTCGCTCATCACGTTCGCGCTGCGAGAGTGAGCCGGGAAACGCGCAGGCTAAAGCCTGCGCTCTACTCTGTCATCAGCATTCATGTAGCGCGCGGGCTTCAGCCCGCGCGGAGAAGTGAAGGCGGTTTAATGAAACGACTTGTGTTGCTCTCATCACTGTTGCTCGTCGGTTTGTCGTCGGCTGTCTGGAGTCAGGCGACGCAGCCCGCCGCTCCTGTCGCGCAGCCCAATCCCGAGAACTTCGTCGGCAAAGTCACAGGGCATCCGACGACCGACATCCGCATGCTGCGTTATAGCTTCGAGCCGGGAGCGCGCACCAACTGGCACAGCCATGAAGGCGGCCAGGTGATCCTCATCGAGAAGGGGCACGCGCGCGTGCAGGAGGCTGGTGGCGCCATCCGTGAGATGGGTCCGCGCGAGTCATTCGTGACAGCCGCGGGCGTGAAGCACTGGCACGGCGCGGTGCCGACCGAGGGGCTGACGCAGGTGTCTTTGAGCTTCGGCGCTACCAACTGGATGGAAAAGGTCAGCGACGCGCAGTACTCGGCGGGCGCGCGAAAATGAGCGCCCGCAACGTCAACCTGTTGCTCATCGTGCTCGCCAGTGTGCTGCTCGCGCCGCTGTCTGCGTTCGCGCAAGACGTATCCGGCGAGGCGATTTACAAGCGGCGCTGCGCCGCGTGTCACGAACGTCCCGCCGACGGACGAACACCGAGCCGCGATGCGCTCCAGAACCTGCCGAGCTCGCGCATTCTGCGCACGCTCGACTTCGGCGCGATGATGACCATCGCGTATCAATTGAACCGCGTCGAGCGGGACGCGGTTGCGCGGTTCCTGGGTAAGCCAGGTGGCGACCCGATGCCGCGACCCGAGGCGTTCTGTCGCGATCGCACGGTCGCGATCGACGTGAGCGCGTCCCCCATCTGGAACGGGTGGAGCCCGTCGCCGAACAACTCGCGTTTTGCGCCCGCGGCGCTCAGCAAGCTCACCACCGATCAGGTGTCGAAGCTGAAACTCAAATGGGCCTTCGGCTTTGAAGGGGATATCTCCGCTTTCGCACAGCCCACGGTGATCGGCAACCAGGTCTTCATCGGCAGTGCCGGTGGCGTTGTCCACGCGTTGCGCGCGGACACTGGTTGCCTCCAGTGGACGTTCCAGGCGGCCGGGTCAATCCGGTCTGCCATGGTCGCGGCCCCGTTAGACGGCCGCAACGTGCTGCTCTTCGGTGACCTCACCGGCTGGTTCTACGCGCTCGATGCCGCGACAGGGAAAGAAATCTGGCGCAAGCGCCCGGAAGATCATGAAGCGGTTCGCCTGAGCGCGCCGCCGCTCGTCGTCGACGGCGTGGCGTACGTCGGCGCCTCCTCGTGGGAGGAATCGCGTGCCCTCAACCCGGAATACCCGTGCTGCACGTTTCGCGGCAGCGTCACCGCTCTGCGCGTCCGTGATGGAAGCGTCGTCTGGAAGACGTACACGATCGCTCGGGCGCCGGAACGTACTGGGAAGGCACCCAATGGTGTCGAGACGTGGGGTCCATCCGGCGTTGGAATCTGGTCCACGCCGACTCTCGATCTGAAACGACGCCGGCTCTACGTGACCACGGGTAACAACTATTCGGCCCCTGTGACGACGACGAGTGACGGGATGATGGCACTCGACCTCGACACCGGCCGGATGATCTGGTCGAAGCAGTTGCATTCGGATGATGTGTATAACTCCGCGTGCTCGACTGAACCGAAAGGGCCGACGTGCCCCCAGGGGAGCGGTCCGGACTACGACTTCGGGTCACCAGCGATTCTCGTGTCGACGACTGGTGGACGGGACCTGCTGCTCGCAGGACAGAAATCCGGCATTGTCTGGGCGATCGATCCCGAGAAGAACGGCGAGATCATGTGGGAGACACGCGTCGCGCAGGGCGGCATCAATGGCGGCGTGCAGTGGGGGATGGCGGCCGATGGTGAGCAGGTCTACGCCGCGACCTCTGATGTGGTGGTCATTCGCACGCCGACTGCGCGTCAGCTCGATCCGCGACAGGGCGGCGGGCTGACGGCACTCAAGATCGCCGACGGCAGCAAGGCGTGGCACGCGCCGGCGCCGCCGTGTGGAACGAGGCCGAATTGCAGCCCCGCGCAGTTGGCCGCGCTCACAGCCATTCCCGGTGTCGTGTTCACCGGGTCTCAGGATGGCCACCTGCGCGCGCACTCGACTCGCGACGGATCGATCCTCTGGGACTTCGACACCGTGCAGGACTACAAGACAGTGAACGGCGTGAAGGGCAGCGGCGGCGCGATCGATGGCCCTGGCGCGGTGGTCGTCAACGGCATGGTCTTCGTCAATTCCGGCTACATGCGGTTCGGCGGCGCGCCGGGCAATGTTCTTCTGGCATTTGGTGCTGACTAGGGTGTTGGTAGAGGCGGGTCTTGAGATCCGTTCATACGATTCTCTAGTTGGCAGTAGACACCGTAGGCCGGGTCCTGCTCTTTGGATCCGGCACGGGATTGCGGTCGCCCCCGAACGCTGAACCCCGAGCCGCCCGAAGCCCGGAAACCCGCAGACCGGCACAGGGTTGACCGTTTTGCCCCCCGGTGCCACACTTCGCACCCAATGGAGTAATAACGCGTATGAAGCGAACGACTTTTTTCGTGTCAATACTCGCCATCGTTTGTCTTGGTCTCGCGCCCCAGGCTTACGCTGCGTCGTGCGAAAGCGTGACCACCCTGAACCTGCCCAACGTGAAGGTGACTTCTGCTTCGGAGGTTGCGCCTGGTGCGTTCTCGCCGCCCGGTGCGCAGGCGCGCGGGGGTGGTCCCGCCGCTGCCTTCTCGGGCCTGCCGACGTTCTGTCGCGTTGCCGCGACGCTGACGCCGTCGAGCGACTCGGACATCAAGATCGAAGTGTGGTTACCCACATCGGGATGGAACGGAAAGTTCCAGGCTGTCGGTAACGGTGCATGGCAGGGATCGATTGGCTACGCTGCGATGGCGGAAGCGCTGCGTCGCGGTTATGCCACGAGCTCGACGGATACAGGGCACGCCGGCGGCAGCGCCAGCTTCGGGATGGGTCACCCGGAGAAGGTGACTGATTTCGCGTATCGGTCCGAACACGAGATGACGGTCACGGCGAAAGCGATCGTCAATGCGTATTACGGCAGCGGACCGAAGTTCTCGTACTGGACCGGTTGCTCCGCCGGAGGCCGCCAGGCGATGAAGGCGGCGCAGATGTTCCCGGCCGACTTCGATGGCATCATCGCCGGATCGCCGGGTCTGGACTGGTCGGGGCGCACGGCGCAAGCGGTTCGCATTGCCCAGGCGCTGCAGAAAGAGGAAGCTCGCTTCACGCCGGCGAAGGCGCAGGTTCTCCACTCTGCGGTGGTGGCGGCGTGCGACGGGCTCGATGGCGTGAAGGACGGTCTCATCGAGAACCCCGTTGCGTGTAAGTTCGATCCCGGCGTGCTCGTGTGCAAGGGTGGCGAAGAACCGGCCTGTCTGACCCAGGCGCAGGTCGACACCGCCCGGTTGATTTACTCGCCAATCGTCGATGCGAAGTCGAAGCGGGAGATTCCCGGCCTGGCGCCGGGGAGCGAGCTGGGCTGGACCGACATGGGCTGGTCGCAATCCGCACGCGCAACCGGCCTCGATCATTTCCGATATCTCGTCTTTGCCGACCCGCAGTGGGACATCCAGAAATTCAACGTCGCGACCGACGTCGCCCGCCTCACGGAAGGCGTGAGCGGCACGATCGACGCGCGCGAGACGAACCTCAAGCCGTTCTTCGATCGCGGCGGCAAGCTGATTCAGTACCACGGCTGGAGCGATCCGCAGATCACGCCGCTGGCCAGCACCGGGTACTACGATCGCGTTGTCCACGCGAGCGGCGGCAGGTCGAAGGTTCACTCGTCGTACCGCTTGTTCATGGCTCCCGGCATGGCGCATTGCGGCGGCGGCGAAGGGCCGAACGACTTCGACGAGTTGGCGGCACTCGAGCAATGGGTGGAGCACGGGAAAGCACCCGACATGATCCCCGCTTCGCATGCGAAGGATGGGAAGGTCGATCGCACTCGTCCGCTATGTCCTTATCCGCAGGTGGCGAGCTACAAAGGCAGCGGCAGCATCGATGAGGCTGCTAATTTTGTCTGCAAGTAAGTCGGTAATGAGTAGAGCGGGGGCTTCAGCCCCCGCGTAAAAGAAGTAGAGCGGGGGTTCGGCCTCCGCGTGGAAGTAACCATGACACGACGCACACTCCCCACGGCGTTGGTCGCATTCGGTATCGTGTGTACAAGCACTCTGGCGTCGGCGGCCACGTGCGAATCGATGGCCGCCCTGAGCCTGCCGAACGCGAGGGTCACGACGGCTCAGAACGTCGCGCCGGGCACGTTCGCGCCCGCCGGTGCGACGGGCTCGGCCGGCCCCGCACCTGTCTTCGCCAAGCTTCCAGAGTTCTGTCGCATCGCCGCGACGCTCACGCCTTCGTCTGATTCCGACATCAAGATCGAAGTGTGGCTTCCGGCAACCGGGTGGAACGGGAAGTTTCAAGCGGTGGGCAATGGCGGTTGGGCGGGCAACATTCCATATCCCGCCATGGCGAACGCCGTCCTGGCTGGCTACGCGACCGCCGGCACGGACACGGGTCACGTCGGTGGCACCGCAGCATTCGCGCTTGGGCATCCAGAGAAGGTGGTCGACTTCGGTTACCGCGCCGTGCACGAGATGACGGTCAAGGCCAAGTCGATCGTCGACGCCTTTTACGGCAGCGCGCCGACACTTTCGATTTGGAACGGTTGCTCGCAGGGCGGTCGTCAGGGGATCGCCGAAGCCGTGCGCTTCCCGACTGACTTCGACGGCATCATTGCCGGCGCACCGGCGGTGAACGGCGTCCATCTCCACGCCGGTCGTGTGGCCATCAACCGCGCGGTCAACGCGACACCAGCCAGCGCGATCCCGGCATCGAAGTATCCATTCATCCATCAAGCTGTTCTCGCCGCATGCGACGCCAAGGACGGCGTTACGGACGGCGTGCTCGAAAACCCGGGAGCGTGTTCATTCGACCCGAAGGTGCTGCAGTGCACGGGACAGGAAGACTCGGCGTGTCTTTCTCCCGCGCAGGTTGAATCCGCAACGCGAATGTACGCCGGCGCCAGACATCCGTCGACGAAAGCGTCGGTGTTACCCGGTCTGGCTCCCGGCGCGGAACTCGGTTGGAACGTGATCGGCAACGCGCAGCCGCTGGTGCTTGCCGTCGACGCGTTCAAGTATGTCGTCATGAAGGACAAGGCCTGGGATGCGACGCGCTTCAACGCCGGCACCGACCTCGATCTGGCGCTGGGCGCCGATCCCGACGATGTGCTGGGATCGACGAACGCCGATCTGCGGCCGTTCTTCGCGCGCGGTGGCAAGCTGCTGATGTACCACGGCTGGTCCGATCCGCAGGTGACGCCGTACAACACGATCAACTTCTTCCACAAGGTGCTGGCGACGCAGGGTGGTGCTGGCGTCGGAACGGCTGTGCAGCTCTACATGGTGCCTGGAATGAATCATTGCCAGGGCGGGCCGGGCACTGACAGCTTCGACAAGGTGCGGGCGATCGAAGACTGGATCAAGGCAGGATCGGCGCCAAGTCGCATCGAGGCAGCGCACCTCACGAACGGCGCGATCGATCGCACGCGTCCACTGTGTCCATGGGGCCAGGTCGCGAAGTGGAACGGCACTGGCAGCACCGACGATACGGCGAACTTCGCATGCGTGGCGTCGACGGTGTCGGTAGCTAGGTAGCTAGGCTAGCTAGGTAGCTCGGTAGCTCGGTAGCTCGGTGGCTCGGTGGCTGGGTAAACTTCACCGAGCCACCAGCGACCTAGATAACCCAGCTACCTAGATAACCCAGCTACCTAGATAACCCAGCTACCTGGATAACCCGGCTACCCAGGGAAAACGCGTCGTAGGCAACCACTCATGGTCGAGCGTTACGACGAGCCCGAGTCCCGAACCCCGAGTCCCGAACCCCGCGTCCGAAATTCCGAGTCCCGATTGGATGCTCCCATCGGCGTGTTCGACTCCGGAGTCGGCGGTCTGTCAGTGCTGCGTGAGATACGCCGCGAACTTCCCGCCGAGGATCTGATCTACGTTGCCGACTCTGGCTACGCGCCTTACGGCGATCGCCCCGAGGAGTACGTGCGCGGGCGGGCTGTCGCGATCATGGAGTTTCTGCGCGGCCAGGGCGCCAAGGCAGTCGTGGTCGCGTGCAACACAGCGACGGGGATAGCCGTCGACGCCTTACGCACTCGTTACGATGTGCCGATCGTTGCGATCGAGCCGGCAGTGAAACCGGCCGTTGCGCAGACGCGGTCGGGCGTCGTGGGCGTCCTAGCGACGACGCAAACGTTGGCCGGCCAGAAGTTCGCGAAACTCGTGCGCACGCACGCCGGACGCGTCGAGGTGCTTACCCAGCCGGCGCCTGGACTCGTCGATCAGGTTGAGGGCGGGCAGCTCGCGACGGCGTCAACGCGTGCGCTCGTTGAACAGTATGTGCGCCCCTTGCTCGACAAAGGCGCCGACACGATCGTGTTGGGATGCACGCATTATCCGTTTCTCGATGATGTCATTCGAGACGTAGCCGGGCCTTCCGTCACTGTGATCGATTCGGCAATCCCTGTCGCGCGCGAGCTGCGCCGCCGTCTGCAGGTGAGCGGCCTGCTTGCAGTGGGTGATCGTCGAGGAACGACACGCTTCTGGACGACCGGATCGATCGACCATGTTCGCGGGGTCATCGGTCAGCTGTGGGACGGCGATGTCGAGGTGAGATCGCTTCCGTCAACGACCGCGGGCGAAGAGCGCGGCGCCGGGACGGGATGAACGAGGTCACGATGCAGGCGAGCTGGTTGCCATGGGCTGTTCTTTCCGCGATCTTCGCCGCGCTGACGGCGATCTTTGCCAAGGTTGGACTGGAAGGCGTCGATTCGGACTTCGCGACGCTGATTCGCACCGTGGTGATCGCCCTCGTCCTTGGCCTGTTCGTCCTTGGCACCGGCAAATGGCAAGGCGTGTCGGTCATTGCCGGACGGTCGGGACTCTTTCTCGTGCTCTCGGCTTTGGCCACTGGTGCGTCGTGGGTGTGTTATTACCGCGCGCTCAAGGTGGGTGAGGCCGTCAAGGTCGCCCCGGTCGATAAACTCAGCGTGGTCCTGGTAGCGCTTTTCGCGGTCGTGTTTCTGGGCGAGCGGCCCGCGCCGCGAGACTGGCTCGGCATCACGTTGGTCGGAATGGGCGTGGTCTTGTTGGCACTGAAACGATAGGCTTGCGACGGAGGTGGGACATGACACGGATGGCGGCGTGGACTGCGCTTGGATTCGTTGCCGTTCTCGGTGGGCCCGCGCATGCACAGGGCGTCGTCATGCAGCGCAATCTATCGCTGGCCCTGGCGAAGACGATCGCCGAAGCGACCCTCGCGGAGTGCCAGGCGAAGGGCTTCCACACCGCGGCGGCCGTCGTCGATCGCGCGGGTCAGCCGCTCGTGCTGCTGCGCGACGAGCAGGCGACGGTGCAGACGCTCGAGATGTCGCGCCGCAAGGCCTATACGGCGCGCATGTTCCGCACGACGACGATCGAGTTTCAGAAACGAACCACCGATCCCGAACTGACGCCGCAACGCGACGTGAGCGAGATTCTCGCGCTCGGTGGTGGAGTGCCGATCCTCGTTGGCAACGAAGTGATTGGCGGCGTGGGCAGCTCGGGATCCAGTCAGACGCAGGACGATGCCTGCGCCAAGGCGGGGATCGCGAAGGTGGCTGATCAGCTCAAGTGAGATGAGCCCTATCGGTGTACGGCCGGTCGTCGCTCTGGCGTTGCTGGCGTGGTCGCCGGCCGTGGCCGCGGCGCAGGCTCCCTTCGTCGAGCGCGTCGATGTGTCGCGCGTCCTGATCGACGCACGAGTGCTCGATGACCACGGAAAGGCCGTACCTGCTCTCGGACCCGAGGACTTCATCGTCAACATCGATGGGAACCGTGTGCGTGTCGAGTCCGTGGAGTGGATTGAAGGTGGCGAACGAGATGCGGAAGATGTCGTCGCCGATCCGGACGACGAGGGCTCGCGGACGAGCGAGGGCTCGCAGACGCGTGCCGCCACTCGCCAGTCGGACGGTCGCCTCATCGTCGTGCTCGTCCAAAAAGACCTCGAGCCAAAACGGGTCACCGGGCTCATGGTTATGCTCAAACTCATCGAGCCGCTGCTGCAGCAGATTCGCCCTGCTGACCGCGTCGCACTGCTTTCCTTCGATTCACGTCTACGGGTGTGGACGGATTTCACCAATGACGTTGAGCACGTTCGATCCTTTCTGCAGAAAGATCTCCTGATGCGCTTTCCGCCGCCGGTGATCGCTTCCGAAGGTCCGTCGCTCCTCGCCCGCCTCGATATCGACTCTCGGGCGCCGACTTTGAAAAGAGCCTGCAGATGATCGGCGAAGCGCTCGAGCCGCTTCCTGGCGCGAAATCTGTCGTGCTGCTGGGCTACGGTTTCGGTCGGTTCGATCCAAGCACGTGGGGAGCGACGATGACGCCTGCGTACGATGATGCCCGCATGGCGCTTCAGCAGGCGCGCGCGTCCGTGTTCTCGTTGAACGTCACCCAGGCGAATTTCAACTCGCTCCAGGCTGGCCTCCAGAATGTGTCCGCTGCGACCGGTGGCTTCTACGTCAGCACGTACGAGTTGCCGGCCCTCGCGATGCAGCGGGTCGTTCAGGCCCTGCAGGGATACTATGTGCTGTTCGTCGAGAAGCCGAGGCGCGCGGGCGCGGCGGCGAAGCCGGGCGAGCACCGCATCGACGTTCGGCTCGCGGCGCGGAATGGCAGCGTGTTCGCCCGGAGTCGTTACGTCGACTGAGCTTTCAACACTCACGGTGAGAATGTGTCGGCCATGACCAAATCGGATCCGCTTCGCGATCAACTGGTTCGTTTCCTCGATTGGCACGAAGCGCACGTCGGCTTCGACGGGGCGATCAAAGGAATACCGCCGGACAAGCGAGGCGCCACGCCTCCCGGGTTCCCTCACTCGACGTGGCAGCTACTGGAGCACCTGCGCATCGCGCAGGAGGACATTCACGATTTCTGCGTCAATCCGAAGTATCAGGAGATGAAGTGGCCGGACGACTACTGGCCAGAAAGCGCACCGCCGACGCCGGCGGCGTGGGATGAAAGCGTCGCGGCGTATCGGCGCGACAACGACAAGATGAAAGAGTTGGTGCGCAACCAGCCCGATCTGTTCGCGCCAATCCCGCACGGGACCAGTCCGCATCAGACGTACATCCGCGCGGTGCTGCTCGTTGCCGATCACGCGGCCTATCATCTGGGCCAGATCGTGCTCGTGCGGCGGATGTTGGGGATCTGGCCCTCCTGAATTCCCGATAACTCGCAATTTCCAACTCCCAAAAACCTGGTTGCCGATTCGAGAGATTTGGGAGTTGGAAGTTGGGGGTTGGCAGTTGAAACCATCAACCTTGTTTCACGGTCACACGTGCACCGTCCATCAGCGTGTCCGGCGGGTGCAGCACGATTGTGGCTCCGGCTTCGAGGCCGCCGGTGATCTGCCCCACGTTCTCGTTGCGCTGACCGAGCTGCACTGTCTGACGCCGCACGCGTCCCTCTTCCACGACGAACACCGCCCAGCCCTCGCCCTGCCGGAACAATGCCCCGACGGGGACCTTGATGACGTTGTCGTCCTTCCACAGCACGATTCGTACTTCGACCCGGTAGCCATCGCCCAATCTGACGGCGTCCGAAGGGTCCGCGAAGTCGACGATGACGTTGACGCGCTGCTCTTCGACGCCAAGGGCAGACACCTTCATGAACCCTGATGGCTCGACGCGCCGCACCCGTCCGTGCAACGGGTGCCCGCCGCCCCATTTCTCGACGAGAACCTC
>Ga0207679_10002989_pt1 | contig 10485 bp, 10 predicted proteins | sample KBSC73metaG_FD_184320 | JGI IMG/M metagenome (GOLD analysis project Ga0207679, IMG submission 184320) | Corn rhizosphere microbial communities from Kellogg Biological Station, Michigan, USA - KBS C7-3 metaG (SPAdes) (version 2) | ecosystem: Host-associated > Plants > Roots > Rhizosphere > Soil ...
TCTTCGCTGGCACGAGGTCGATCGGTCTCGTGTCGAAAACCCGGAAGCGTGGCTGGTGACCACAACCAGCCGGCTGGCGATCGATCGGCTGCGGCGGCTGAAGACCGAGCGTGAGGCGTACATCGGGCAGTGGCTGCCGGAACCGATCGTGACGCACGCGCCGCCAGACCGGCAACTCGATTTGGCCGACGACTTGTCCATGGCGTTCCTGACGCTGCTCGAGCGGCTCGCGCCCGACGAGCGAGCTGCCTTTCTCCTGCACGAGGTGTTCGACGTCGGCTACGCCGAGATTGCCGCGGTCATCGAAAAAACCGAGGCTGCCTGTCGTCAGCTCGTCCACCGTGCCCGCGAGCGTGTGCGTGGCGATCGGAAGCGGTTCGAAGTGCCCGATACTGCGAAGGAAGCCCTGCTTCACCGCTTCATGGCGGCTACCGAGGCACGTGACGAGCAGGCAGTGCTCGCGCTGTTTGCGCCCGATGCCATGTGGACCGCGGACGGCGGCGGCAAGACCGGTGCTTCGCCCCACCCGATTGTGGGAGCCGACCGTATCGCGAAGCTCGTCATCGGTCTGCGGGAAAAGTTCTGGGCGGTGGGTCGCACGATGGAGATCGCGACGATTAACGGCGAGACAGGACTTTGCATCCGCGACGGCGATCGACTCACGGCCACGCTCTCGATACTGACCGATGGAGACCACATCCACGCCGTGTACGCCGTCGTCAACCCGGACAAGTTGGCGGAAAAGGGGCCTGTCACACTGAGTGACGCTGGTTCGTCTCCGGTGTAAGAGAAGAGGAGAAGAACATGAACCCAAGGGTCGATATCACCAAACACATCTCGTCTGCGCCAGTCCGTGCGTTGTTCAATCTCTCAGCCGAAACGCAGAAGCGGATTGACCCCGCGCTTTTCCATCTCATCGAGATTCGCGCGTCTCAGATCAACGGCTGCGCCTATTGCATCGACATGCACACCAAGGATGCGCGGGCCGCGGGAGAAACAGAGCAGCGTATTTATGCCCTCGATGCCTGGCGTGAGACGCCGTTTTTCACCGAGCGCGAGCGCGCCGCGCTGGAGTGGACCGAGGCCGTGACGAGAGTGGCCGATACGCACGTACCTGACGAGGTATACGAGAGCGTCTCGAAGCACTTCAACGAAGAAGAACTTGTCGCGCTCACCTTCGCCGTGGTGGTCATCAACAGCTGGAACCGCTTGTCGATTTCATTCCGCCCGGTAGTGGGGAGTTATCAACCGAAGGCGGTGGCGGTGCACGCGTAATCGCGCGGCCTCGTCGATTCCCCAACTGCCCAAGGATCCAACTCCCAAACAACCCGGTGTTTTGGGAGTTGGAATTTGGGTGTTCACGCATTTTTAGCGTCCGGTTAGCGCTTGATGCTGTCGCGAACGAGTTGGAGCGCGACGGTGGCATCCCCCCAGCCGACGATGCGGACATCCTTGCCTTCCAGCGCGGTCGCTGCGATCGTGAACGTCTCCAGTTCCTGACGCACTCGCTCCGGCAATGCCAGCACATCGGCGAGGCCGTGCTCCCGGCGTGCCTCGACGGGAATCGCCAGGACGCGATCGTTGCGAATGCGTTCGGAGCGGTCGTCTTTCCGGCGATTCTGTTCGACCTGCAGAACGCCAATCGCGCGGCACGATATCACCACGCCGGGAAACGATGGAACGTCCCACAGCAGCAGGGCATCGAGCGGGTCGCCGTCGCTGGCTTCCGTGGACGGCACAAATCCCCAGTCGAACGGGAACGTCACGCCGGCCGGCAGAGGGCGGGAGACGGACATCGCCTCCCATCGTGGTTCGTACTTCAGCTTGAGCGTTGAGCCGCGTGGCGCCTCGACGATCACATGAAAGATGTCGTCGCTGGCAAAGGTCGGGATGGCGGCGAGGTTCATCCCCTCACGATAGATCTATTCGCCGCCCATCTCTCACTTCAATACGCCCGCGAGCAGGTTGCCGACGTTCGCGCCGCCTGATTTCGTCACAAACGAGACCAGCACAGGCACCGCCTTGCTGACCATGTCGGGGCTGAGCCCAAGTTTCGAGAACGCCGCTGCAGCGTTGGCGAGGCCGCCGGCGGATCCGCCGAGCTGAGAAGCTGCTCCGAGCGCGCCGCCGAGGCCACCGCCTCCGCCACCGGTCGGTGCCGCCTTGAGGAGCGAGTCCATCCCGGGCACTGCCTTGGCGACCTGCGAGAACTGATCGGCATTGAGACGCGATTTCGCGACGCCGAAAAGAGCTCCCGCCGCGCCAGCGGACTGCTCAGGGGTCGCGCTCATCGATTTCGAGAGTTCGCCGACGAGCGCCGGGCTCTCTTTGGCCGCGGCGGCGGCGGCAGCGTCCTGAGCCGCTTGCGCGAATCCGTTCGATGCAGGCACAACGATGAGCAGGGCACACGCGAGTGCGAGACAACTGTAACGTGCCATGGTGGCCTCCTTGTGGAGACGTACGCATGGCAAGTTCGGGTCCGCGTCGTGGCCACGAAGCCGCGCCCGGGAAAGACTCGCATTTGGCCTCACTCGGGGCGCAAGCAGCCGCGACATATCGCGGGAGTGCCCGGTTGTCGTGAGGGCCACGACGATCACGAAGGTTTCGCCACGAGCACGGAGGCCACGAAGTTCTTATGCCACGAAGGCCACGACGATCACGAAGATTTCGCCACGACGAGCACGGAGGCCACGAAGTTCTTATGCCACGAAGGCCACGACGATCACGAAGATTTCGCCACGAGCACGGAGGCCACGAAGCTCTTACGCCACGAAGGCCACGACGCTCACGAAGGTTTCGCCACGACGAGCACGGAGCCACGAAGTTCTTATGCCACGAAGGCCACGACGATCACGAAGGTTTCGCCACGACGAGCACGGAGGCCACGAAGCTCTTACGCCACGAAGGCCACGATGATGATGAAGGTTTCGCCACGACGAGCACGGAGGCCACGAAGCTCTTACGCCACGAAGACCACGAGGATCACGAAGGTTTTATGGTGAAGAAGAGCCCTCACAACGATTGCCTTCGTGATCTTCGTGTCCTTCGTGGCTATTCCTCGTGTGCTTCGTGGCTAAGGTTTTACGCCGCGAAGACCACCACGATCACGAAGGTCTCGCCACGAAGAGCACAAAGGTTTTATGCCAAGAAGAGCCCGATGATCAGAAAGATTGCCTTCGTGATCTTCGTGCCCTTCGTGGCTGATTCGTCGTGTTCTTCGTGGCCGAATTCCTCGTGTCCTTCGTGGCTGATTTTTCGTGTCCTCCGTCGCTAGAAGTTCACCGTCAGATTGAATCGCGCGAAGCGCGGGTTGAGCACCGTCGTGGGTCTCAGCCAGCTCGCGCCATTCGAGACGACGTCGTAGACCTGGTTGAACGCGGTCCCGGTGTTTGCGTTGAACAGGTTGTAGAAGTCGAAACCGACGGTCGTAACCGTCCCGCTGAATCGCAGCACTTTCGCGACTCGCATGTCGACCGAGTTGATGCGATCGGGGTAAACGTCGCCAGGTAAGGTCAGGTCGACCGTCTGGAACGCGAGGCCAGGCGCCAGCGGGCGTCCGAGCGACGACTGCTGAAGGATGGCGCTGGTGACGTTGTAATTGGCGGGCACCGACGCGCCATTGGTCGCGACGAACGTGTTGACGGTCGATGGCACCGTGTTTGGCGTCGACCTGAGCGAACCCGCCACGAGCACGTCGATCCGCGGAAGCGTGTAGGTGACCGAACTGCGGAACGTCGTCAGCCACGGTTCGGTGACGGCGCAGGCAGCACTCTGCGCGTTCGCGAGCACGGACAGCGGCGTCACGAAGATCTCGGGCAACGCGTTCGTGACCTCGCAGTAATCACGCACGCCGCGTCCGGTGCTGGTGCCGCCCTGGAAGGTGATGCCGTTGCTGGTGCGCGCATTCACCGAGACGTCGACGCCGTGCCAGTAGGTCGTGACGTCACCATAGTCACTTGCGAAGGTGTAGTAGTTGTCGGTTGCGCCAAGCGGTGACCGTGAGTTCCGTGTGACGAACGTCACCGGATAGCCGCCCCCGTTCGGCAGGTTGGGATTGCTCGGCGCCATGATCGTGGCGGTGTCGAAGTCCTGCGGTCCAATCGCGCGGTTGTCGGTGAAGAAGTGATTGCCCCACACCCGGCGGTTGTAGGCGACGTCCACCGACACTCGCGGCAGCAGCTCGTGCTGGATCGAGATGCCGTACTGCCAGTCATAGGGACGAACTCCCCAGCCGTGGAGCACATCGGGATTGACGACGGTCGTGACGAGCGGGTTGCCGAAGTTCAAATTCTGCCACGGGCCGCAGACGTCACCGCCGGTTGGCCGGTTGTCTTCAGCCACTCTGCTCGACAGATTGCAGTCGACGAGGAAGTTGCCGTTCGAGTCGGTCCACGACCGGTTCGTGGTCTGCTGGAACGTGACCGCTGGATTCGCGATGGTGTACTGTGCGTCATTGTTTGCGGCCTGCAGGTACTTGCTGACGTTGCCCTTGATCGAGGTCTTGCCGTTTCCAAACAGGTCGTAGGCGGCGCCCATTCGAGGCGTGATGTCGTGGTAACCGGTGACGCCGTCCTGCTCGGGAAACAGATACTTCGTGCCGAACTGGTTGTCGGCGACGACGCCGTTCTCACCCTCGGGGAACCAGCTCCACGCGTGCTCGTAGCGCAGGGCGCCCTGCAGCGTGAGTCGTCCGCGTGTCCACTGATCCTGGATGTAGATGGCGTCGAAGCGCGTGCGATTGCTCTGCCAGAACGGCGCATCGCGCAGCGTGAACTGAATCGGGGTGCGGTTGTTGAAGACGTAGCTGATCTGGCTTCCGGCGTTCTGGAAGTTCTTCTGCACTTGAAACGCCGCCTGATAGCCGATCTTCAGGCTGTGCGCACCGGTGACATAGGTGCCCGAGGCGCGCCAGACGTTGTGGAACTGCTCGTTCGAGCCGGCTGACGCCCAGCCGCGATACGTGAAGTTGCCGACCGGTACGCCGCCGAGCGTGCTTTGTTCCTGCACCGGGATGAAGTCAGTCAGCGCACCGCCCGGGATCTGACCGCCGAACCGGCTCGCGAACTGCGAGAATCCGGCCTCGAGCAGCAGCTTGTTCGAATAGGGGGAGCTCCACGTGAACTGCGTGATCTTCTCGCGATTGTCCCAGACGTTGCCCGCCTCCGGCGCCAGCGCGCCGAAGAATCCTGCGCCGACGCTGCCGAGTGCAATCCAGTTGTCGCCGCGATCGCGGCACTGCTGGGCGCCCTTCGCATACGCCGATCCGTTGCAGACATTCTGGTAGTCGAGATAGAAGCCAACCTTGTTCCGCGGCGTGGCCTGTCCCGTCAAGCGGATGGCCTCGATCATCTTTGCGGCTGCGCCGCGCGCCGTGAGGGTGTCATCGCGGTCGTAGAACCATTTCGACTGATCGCCCGCGTTCTTGTTGCCGAACAGGCCAGGGATCTCCTGGTGATTCCCGTAGCTCCTGACGTTGTTGTAGAACCAGAGTCGGTCTTTGATGATCGGGCCGCCGATGGCGAAGTTGGTGTCCCAGTTCTTGATCAATCCGGGGACCTGAGTCAGGCCGTAGCCGATCAGTTGGTCGTCGAGGTTGTTGCCCTGCGACCACTTGCCCGCAACGCTCAGGAAGCCGGTGCCGCTGAAGGTGTTTCCACCGGTCTTTGGGATGAGATTGAACGCCGGGCCGCCGCGATCCACCTCGCCGAGTCCGCCTGAGATCGTCACCTGGATCTCGGACGATTCGCCGATCGGATAGCCGAACCCCGCTACACCGCCGCCGTTGAAAGCGGAGCCGACGTTCATGCCGTCGATCTGAATCGTGCCTTCGTTGCCGCGCCCGCCGCGCGCGGTGAAGAAGTTCGTCGAGACACCGGAACTGACGTCCAGGCCGGTGGCCTGAATGCCCGGCACCGTCGCGAGCAGGTTGCCGTAGCCGCGCGAGGCGGGAATGGCCTGCACCACTGAATTCGACAGCACCATCTGTCTTCGCGTACTGGTCTGCGTATCGACGACTGGTGATTCACCGGTCACGGTGATCGTTTCCGTCAGGGCTCCGACGCGCATGTCCGCGTTGATCGTCGTGACGCCGCTGCCCGTCACCTCGACGCCCTCGCGGCTGACGGTTGCAAAGCCGGGCAGCGTAAAAGTGACCTTGTAGATCCCTGGAGGCAGATCGGGAATTCGATAGAGTCCGGTTGAGTCGCTGACCCCGGTTCGCACCTTTTCGATCAGGACCGGGCTCGACGCTTCGACGTTCACACCGGGCAGCACAGCGCCCGAGGTGTCCTTGACGAAGCCAGACAGTGTCGCCTGGGCAAAGACGGTTGCCGGCAGGATCACGAACGACGCAAAGGCGACCATCACACGTCTCATCACGAGCATGCTTTCTCCTTCTGGCGGGTTCCGCACAGGTTTGCGACAACGATGTGGCGTTACATGCTAGAAAGCAGAGGGGATCCAGTCAAATGGCCGTTATTGCGCGTCATTGATGCCTGGAAACGGATCAACTTTCAAACCTCCAACTCTCAACTTCCAAGCGCTCTCGTGGTTTGGGAGTTGGAAATTGGGAGTCGGGAGTTGACAGTGACTCTGTGCTGGATGGACGAGTGACCATGGACACACAAAGAGATCGCACCCGACGCTCCTTCGTAATGGCAGAGGCGGTGGCCATACTCACGCGAACGCCACGCACACTGGATGACCTTCTACGCGGCCTTCCAGACGGCTGGATCGCCGCGAATGAAGGGGAGAACACGTGGAGTCCTTTCGACGTCATCGGACATCTGATTCACGGTGAACGGACCGACTGGATCCCGCGTGCCCGGATCATCCTGGAGCATGGCGAAACGCGCGCGTTCGAGAAGTTCGATCGCTTTGCGCAGTTCGCCGACTCGAGCGGGCGAACACTCGCCAGCCTGCTCGACGAGTTTGCGACCCTGCGTCAGGCAAACCTGCGCGAGCTGGAGTCGCTGCGCGTGAGCGGGGATGACCTCGACCGACGCGGCCGACATCCTGAACTTGGCACCGTCACGTTGCGTCAGTTGTTGGCCACGTGGGTCGCGCACGATCTGGATCACGTCGTACAGATCTCCAGAGTGATCGCGCGACAGTACTCGGATGAAGTCGGTCCTTGGCGCGGCTACCTGAGGATCATCAGCGGCACGCAAGGGTGATGCTAGTCAACTCCCAACTCCCAACCGCCAACTTCCAACTTTGCGTCCTTGGGGAGTTGGGTTTTGGGCGTTGGGAATTGACAAGCCCTCTTTGAAGGTCAATACACCGGGACCTGGGATGACGATACGCGGTTCATGCCGGTACCGTCTCTCATGGTCACCGACACGATGAGCGATGTCCCCCTCATGTCACACGTGAACGGATGCGTGAAGGGAAACTGGCGCACGCCAAAGCTGGCGACCGTCAGGCTGCCGAATTGGCGTGTGAGCGACGAAGAATCGAAAATCGTCGGCGGCGAGGTGCGGCCGAACGGATTCGTCGGCTGGATGCGCACTTCCGCGAGCGTGAGCGGTCGTGTGCCTGCAGTGACGTTGAGAACAAAAGGAACCGGGAATGGCGACACCCCCGGACAGTGCGCAAGGATGCCATCGCGACCCAACGGGGACGGTGCGACTCCCACGAGATCGAGCTGATTCGTGAAGGCTGTAGGTGATGGGGCGACGGATTTGTCAGCGTCTTCACACGCAGATGCGGCGCAGCACAGGAGCGAAATTGCGATTACCGAGGGGAGCCCTGGTCTCATTTGCCACCTCCAAAACAGACTCGACAGTCTTTGCCGGCGAGGTGCTACTATCCGGCGCCATGAGATGGCGCCTTTTTACCGTACTCGTGCTCTCCGGCGCACTGGTTCATGCGGCTGGGACCGAGCCCATCCCGACCGCAAAACCCGAGGATGTGGGCCTGTCGTCGGCTCGCCTCGATCGAATCGGACAGGTTCTGCGCGCCGAAATCGATCACGGACGCATGCCGGGCGCCGTCATCGCGATCACGCGACGAGGGAAACTCGTCTATTACGAGTCGTTTGGATACCTGGACAAGGCGGCCGGGACGCCGATGGCCAAGGACGCGATCTTCGTCCTGGCATCGATGACCAAGCCGATGGCGTCTGTCGCCGCGCTGATCCTCGCCGAGCGAAGCGAACTGCTGCTCAACGATCCGATCGGCAATTACCTTCCTGCCCTCAAGGACATGAAAGTCGCGACGGCGACCGGCACCGAACCTGCGCGCCGTCAGCCGACGCTGCAGGACATGATGCGCCACACTGCGGGCGTGACCTACGGCAATCAGGGCACCACCGAACTTCACAAGCGATATCCCGCTGGCAGCGTGGCTGACACCATGAGCGGTCCGCAGTTCCTCGACACGCTCGGCAAGCTGCCGCTGCACTATCAACCCGGGACGATGTGGGATTACAGCTTTGGCCTCGACGTCACCGGCCTGGCGGTGGAAGCGGTGACGAAGCAGCGGCTCGGTGACTTTCTGCAGGCGCGGGTGTTCGGGCCGCTTGGCATGGTGGACACCGGTTTCGTCGTGCCCCCGTCGAAAGCCGCGCGTATTGCCCGGCCGCTTCCGCGCGATCCCGAAACCGGCGCGCCATCGTCATTCCGCGAGCCCATCACGCCGTGGCAATTCGACTGCGGCGGCGGCTGCGCGTCAGGAACGGCACTGGACTACACGCGATTCGCGATGATGCTGCTCAACAAAGGCGCCGCCGGTGGAACGCGCATCCTCAGTCGCAAGACCGTGGAGTACATGACGTCAGATCAACTCGGGCCGGACGTCAACGTCGAACGGCTGCACAACTTCGCCGTCGAGCACATCGCGGGCTACGGGTTCGGTCTCGGTGTTGCCGTGCGGCGGCAGGCCGGCGTCGCCGGCGTGCCCGGCACGCCTGGAGAGTTCCTGTGGAGCGGCGCGCAAGGGACGATGTTCTGGGTTGATCCGAAGGAAGAGATGACGGTCGTGTATCTCGGCAACACGCCCGGACCGATCCGCCGCCACTATCGGGAAGTGATCAAGACGCTGGTGCTGCAATCGATCACCGATTGATCGCGCGCCCCCACGAGGATCGGATCTCAACGGATGTCAGAACGACGTGGCAGCCGGTGGTGGTCCGAGTGCTCTGGTTGATTTCTGGCCCGGGCGTTGCACCTCCGAAAGCGCGAGCATTGCCGCGCTAACAGGAGAGTTCCATGAAGAAGATCACCGCACAACTGCCGGTATTCGCTGCAATCGTGGCGACGAGGGCGGCCTTGGCGTTCGGGCTGGGGCTGCTGGTTGCTGCAAAGATTCCGGAGCATCGTCGGCGGCGAATCGGCCTCGCTCTCGTCACACTCGGGGCCATGACGACGATTCCTGCCGTGAGATTCGTAAGGGCTCAGCTTCGCGAGGGCTGAAACGATCAGCCACCGGTGCGAGCGACGGTTCCGCCCCTGAAACCGCCGGCGTCATAGGACGGACCATAGAGCGACGGCACCTTCGCCCCCATTGGCCGCAGATACGTCGATAACTGTCCGCGATGGTGGATCGTGTGGTTAAGGATCAGTTGAAGCAGCACGATTGTCGGAAACGTCCGGAGCCCGTAGAAGTCCACCGTCCGCAGCAGCTTGTCTCCGCTCGTCGTCTCGAGGCGCTTCACGGCCGGGTCGAATCGTTCGGTGTACCAAGCAAGGATATCGAATGGCCTGCGGATATCGTCGGGCGTGGGTTTCAGGTCATGAGGAAACACGCCCGAGGCGATGGCGTCGAGATATTTGATCTCGGCTGACACGATATGCCACGCGAGATCGAAAGCGCTGCGCGAGTCGGGGTGCGGCCGATAGTCTGCGCGCTCAGGAGGTATCGCGGCGATGACGGCGCTCGTCATCGGGTGCTCCGCTTTCAGCGCCGGAATCCCCAGCGCGTGCAGCATGAATGCCGCCTGATCGGACGTCAGCGAGGACATGCGCGAACGATACCATGAACATTTCAGTCGTCTACCTGGCGATTGCATTTGACGCACTTCGGCGGAGTGTCGCGCGTCTCCGAGATCTGACAATCTTCGCGCTCGCGCGCGCTGGAAGGCCGTCGATCAGTGCAGTCAGCGCGTTCTCCCATAACTGCTCAGAGTCGAGATCCGTATCAGCCCACCAGCCCCGCAACTCCATGGACGCGAGTCCCTGACACAACGCGGAGAGTTGCGCGACGACGGCGATGACGGGGTGGTTGCCCAAGAGCCCGGCATCGGCGCATTTCTGGACGAGCACCTCCAGCCGGTGTAGACCCTGCAGTCCGATCTCGTAGTCCTCAGGCCGGGGACGAACGTTGGGAGCGACTCGTTCGAACGCAAGGCGGAAAAGGTTTGGATGCGCCAACGCCCAGCGCCGGAAACCGTCCAGGCCGGTCCGAATCAGGTCGCGCCGTGGTTCGCCGCTGAGCGGAACGCTATCCATCTGGCGAATGAGTCCAAGATAGGCCTCACTATAGAGG